>JACCDQ010787940.1_pt1 | contig 16973 bp, 18 predicted proteins | sample 7446031 | NCBI WGS metagenome assembly JACCDQ01 (sample SAMN15323442, study PRJNA562643) | freshwater metagenome | isolation source: river surface water | place: USA:Blue River Watershed | collected 2017-08-17
ACATGCTCAAGCCGGACCAAGGCTAAAAACTCACGCGCAATGCGGTCACACTCTGCGGCTGGGAGTCCACGCATGCGCGGGCCAAAACCCACGTTTTCTAAAACAGTTTTCCAAGGGAATAAAGCAAAGCTTTGGAAGACGACACCGCGGTCAGGTCCAGGCCCTTTGACTGGCTTGTCATCGATGAGGATGGAGCCGCCAGACGATGGGATAAATCCAGCCAGCATGTTCAAGAGCGTTGTCTTGCCGCAGCCAGAAGGCCCCACGATGGAGACAAATTCGCCCTGCTTCACGTTCAAAGAAATATCGTGAACGGCTGTTACATTGGCCCCGGCATACGGGTCAAAGTAGGTTTTTGACAGGTTTTGAATGGTCAAACTTTTCATTGTGTAACGAGTCCCCAGCGTTTACCAGTCGCACGTTCTATGGGTGCCAACACCCAACTGTCGACCACATACCAAAGCGTGCCGAGCAAGACCATGCCCAGCAAAATTTCTACCACGGATCCAGCGCGTCGTGCATCAAACATCATGAAGCCAATGCCGCTGGTGCCAACAATGATTTCAGTGGCAATCAGGGCACGCCATCCATAGCCCAAGCCATTGCGAAGACCCGTCATGATGTTGGGAAGCGCACCCGGCAACACCACTTCCCAAACCACTCGAAACGGCGAAGCACCCAAACTACGCGCAGCACGGTGCAAGTCTGTTGGAACAGATCTCACGCCCAATGAGGTGTTTAGCACGATTGGAAAAAGAACGGTGTAAACAATGACCAGCGTCATGGTGGTCAGACTGAAGCCAAACCAAACCAACAAGATGGGTAACCATGCAATATCGCCGATGGCCTGAAAAAACAACAACAAGGGCCAAACAAACTGACGTACCCGATCGCTCAAACCAACCAGCACACCCAACGGTATGCCCAGAGCGATGCCAAACGCAGCACCCACGGCCAGACGCACCACGCTGTCTTGCAAATAATGCGTCAACACACCTTTGTACGTGAGCGTCCCAAACGCATTGATCACATCCATGGGCCCAGGAAGAAATGCACGTGGGAACAAAGCCCATTCCGTGACAAACGTCCAAGCAACCACTAGTGGAATGAACGGAACGATGCTGCGCAACGCCGGAATTCGCGCTGTGACACGCAGATAGATGGACCACACACGCAGTAGCAGGTTCATGCTTGCCTCACCAAGCCCCACCGCTCAATCGTGGCGCGCTCGAGAGGCGCGAGCAACAAGCGATCAATGATGAGCCAAATCAATCCAATCACGATCATTCCAAAAACAATCACTTCTGTTTTATAGAAATCACGCGCAAGAAACAACATATAACCCAGGCCTACATTGGTTGCGATCATCTCTGCCGCAATCAATCCACGCCAAGCAAAACCCAACCCAGTTCGTATGCCTGTCACGATATTGGGCAAAGCGCCCGGCAGAATGACTTGGACGATCAAGGTCCATCCATTCGCGCCCAACGATGCCGCCGCATGCCGCAGGGGCATGGGAATACTAGAAACGCCAAGCAGTGTGTTGTAAGTGACGACAAAAAACACTGCATTGAAAATAACGAAAGTAATGGCCCCAAAACCATAGCCAAACCACAAGGTTGCAATAGGGATCCATGCAATCCCAGCGAGCACCGAGAAAAAGCGAAACAGTGGAGAGAGAAAATCAGAGACGACGGGATTGAGTCCCATCGCCACACCTAAGGGAATGCTGACCAGAATGGCCAATGCAGTACCTACTGCGACGCGCCCCAAGCTGGCCGCAATGTGCTGAAAAATGGTCCCATCCGAAATCGACTCCAACCCTGCTGTAAAAACCGCTTGGATGCTTGGAAATACCCTGGCGTCTACATTGAAAAAACGAATGCAGAACTCCCATACGACAAGTAAACACAGCAGTGGGAGCGCGAAGATGAACGCCGAATACAAGCGATTGTTCATTCAAATCTTATGAGTCATTAACTTTGATCTGCATGGTGTCGCATAGTGAGACGCACCTACAAGAGGGTTAATACCGAGCACTTTGCGCGCTGTATGAATAAAGCGATTTCATAGTCCGCTAGGTGATAGCGTTTTAAAAGTTTTCCGTTACCCTCGCCAAAATTTGTCTCGCTTTTGTCGAAAGGTAAACCATGTCTGTCCATGCGCTGAAAACTCCGTCCAACCCAGATCTCATCAGGCAAACCAAGATCCATCTGGCGGCGGCTTTGCGACTTGCGGTGCACGATGGGTTTGATGAAGGCATCGACAACCATTTCACTGTGACCGTACCGGGTCGTGAAGACCAATACATGGTTTTGCCGTTTGGATTGCATTGGTCGGAAGCGACTGCCAGCAACCTCATCACCTTCAACGAGGCTGGTGAAACGCTGGAAGGCAATGGCATGGTCGAGCTTTCGGCGCGAAGCATCCACGCACCGCTGCACCGCCTCACAGGGGCCAAGGTGGTCTTGCACACGCACCAACCTTGGGCGCTCGCACTCAATATGCTGCAAGACAACCGCTTGCTGCCAGCCACGCAAACAGCGGCATTTTTTCATGAGCGCATTGCGTATGACGACACCTACACCGGGCTGGCATCGTCCCTCAACGAGGGCGAGCGCTTGGCGTCGTTGCTGAAAGACAAGTCCGTCATGTTTTTGAAAAACCATGGCGTCATCACCGTCGGTGACACCGTGGCTCAGGCGTATCGCTTGCTCTACAAACTTGAAAAAGCGTGTCGCACCCAAGTGCTGGCCATGAGCACCGGCATGCCATTGAACATCTTGGAAGAGCGCGTCATCGACAAAGTACGCACCCCAAGCAAAGACGACCGTCACTCACGCACAGAGCGCGAACGCCTCTACTTCGAAGCCATGATGCGCGTGCTGGACCGCGTCAATCCGGGGTATGCGGACTGAAACTGCTGCAGGACATGCAAGCCGAGGATTTCACCCCCATCCATTTGCTTTATGCATTGATCGCTTGTGCTTTGGCTATCTTGATGGGCACCCGCTTAGCCAAGAAGCAAGCACGTGCGTTCACGACGCAAAGTCACGAGCAAGTCGGCGCGCACACATTGCGTGACGGTGATTTACCGCAGGTCAACCACATTGACTATGGCGACATGCGGTTTTTGCATTTGGGCACGCCATGGGTCCAAGGTTCCATGAAGATCAGCAAGCCCTTTGAGATCCACCTCGACTACGTGCAACGCATGATGGGGTGGTTGCTGTTTGCCGATTTGGATCGAGTGCCAGATGGGCAGGCCATGCAATTGGGACTTGGGGCTGCATCGTTGACCAAGTTTTGTCACGCACATTTGCACATGCACACCACTGCGGTTGAGTTAAATCCGCAAGTCGTTGCAACCTGCAGGCTTTGGTTCAACTTGCCCGAAGACAACGCGAAATTACACGTGATGGTGGCGAATGCCGCCCAAGTCGTCACACAAGCCCAATGGCATGAAAAAGTCGATGCACTGCAAGTCGATTTGTATGACCAAGAGGCTGACCGCCCTGTCCTCGACAGCGAAGCGTTTTATGCAGATTGCAAACAGCTGCTCACCCTTCAAGGCTGCATGGCTGTTAACTTGTACGGACGCAACGCCAATGTGCAGGCCAGCATTCAGAAGATTGCCCATGCATTTGGCAAAGACGCGTTGTGGAAATTCAAACCAACCGCTGCTGGCAACACCGTCGTCCTGGCTTTTCGCACGCCTCGGGTGGTGAGCCAGAGCGACTTGATGTCGCGCGCACAAACCATTCAAAAACGCTGGCCGCTACCCGCTAAAAAATGGGTGAAAGTATTGGCGCCCCATGGATAAGGTTGACAGATCCATGAATGCTTTGACATCCATCTTTTGAGAATTCGTCGCTTGCGACGATTCATTTGCCAGCGCAGAGCGCCTACCCTTGAGGCAAATCCACTCGGAAGCCATCCCATGCGACAAAAATCACGCGCCGTCATTGCTCGAGACCACACAGGTACTGTGACCGTTGAAGACATCTGGGTCGACCCACCCCGCCAAGGCGAGGTGATGGTCAAGATGGAAGCCTGCGGCGTCTGCCACAGCGACCTGTCCACCGCCAAAGGGGTCATCCCTCTGCCACCCCCTGTGGTTCTGGGCCATGAAGGTGCGGGGCGCATTGTGGCGCTGGGCGAAGGCGTCAAAGGCTTGGCTGTGGGTGACCGCGTGATCACGTCGTTTGTCAGCATGTGCGGCCACTGCCGCTATTGCACAACGGGCCGTCCACAGTTGTGCGATCAAAACAGTCGAACCGCTTTTACCCTGCCAGACGGCTCGGTGCGTACCTTTGACATGGCCAACCAAGCCTTGAACGTGCTGTGTGGCTGCGGGGTCATGTCTGAATACGCGACGCTGCACATGGACAACGTGGTCAAAGTCGATCAACCTGATATTTCGATGGAATGCTGCGCACTCATCAGCTGCGGCGTGATGACGGGCGTGGGCGCCGTCATCAACAGCGCCAAACTCACGGCGGGGTCTATCGCGGTGGTGTTTGGTGCGGGCGGCGTGGGCCTCAATGCCATTCAAGGTTGTGCAATCGCAGGTGCCGCCATGATCGTGGCGGTTGATCGCTCCGACAGCAAACTCGAACTGGCGCGCCTCTTTGGCGCCACACACACCCTCAACGCCAGCCAAGACGAGAACATCGTCAAAACTTTGAAAAAACTCACCGGCGGTGGCGCCGACTATGCCTTTGAATGTGTGGGCTTAGGAACTGTGGTGGCACAAGCCTATGGCGTGTTGCGCAAGGGTGGAACGGCTGTCTCCGTGGGCGTGGCCAGCACACAAGACACCACCACACTCAAAACAGTCACCCTGTCGCTGGAAGAGAAAACCTTGAAAGGCAGCTACTACGGTTCAGCCCGACCACGCGAAGATTTTCCGCGCTTGATGTCGCTCTACCGCAGCGGCAAATTAAAGCTCGACGAACTCATCACGCACCGCTATTCACTCGAAGAAGCACCTCAAGCGTTTGAAGACTTGGCCCAAGGCCGCAATGCCCGCGGCATGATTGTGTTTTCTTGATCCTCAACAAAGGAGATAGAGCTCACCAGCCGCCGTGAAGAGGCGACAGATGCTCATTGTTTTTTCGTCTGAAACGAGGCCACCTCACCCGGCTTGACGGGATGCACATTCAATTTGCTGTTCCTCATGAACTCCATGAACTGGGCCAAGGTGCCTTTGGCCAAGGGGTTGGCGCCGTAGTGCATGGCAATGACGTTTGGAATTTTCAACAGTTCGTTGGCTGCATACGCCGCCTCTTTGGGGCCCATGGTGAAGTTGCCACCAATAGGCATCAACACCAAATCAGGCTTGTAGTAGTCGGCGATGAATTTCATGTCGCCAAACAATCCCGTATCACCCATGTGATAAATCTTGAACCCATCTTCCAGTTCAATGATGAACCCCACCGGTTCACCCCCCACATGAATTTCATCTTTGTTGGTGGCTGGATTTTTCCAATTGATCACCGAAGAATGCTCCGCATGAACTGGCGTGACTTTGATGCCTGGGCTAGGCTCCACCATACCGGATTTGTTGAACCGAGGTGCCAGTTCGGGAGGAAGAATACCCAGCGCCACCACCGATGCATTCATGTCCCCCGGTGCATACATCGGCACATTGTTTAACTTGGCAATCGCAGGCGCATCAGCAAAATGGTCCAAGTGACCATGCGTGACCAACAACACATCCACTTTGCCCAAGTTCTCCAAGCTCTTGAACTCTGGCGGCGTCAGTGGATTGGCTTTGAGCCACGGGTCTGTGACGATGACTTTTCCTTGTGAGGACGTGATTTTGAAAGCCGACTGCCCCAACCATTGCACCTTCACCGGCGCTGTTTGCGCTTGCACATGAAAGCCATAGAGCGCCATCGCAGCAGCAATGAGAAATTTGAATTTGTGTTTCATGGGGTGACCTTCTTTGGAATGAACGCTAGTTTGCCTCAAGCGGGTGAAGAATAAGACACCCGTTTTTACTCTTACTTTCATCACATGGGTATCCGCTTTACAACGACCTCTGAGATGTGCAAGTATTGAGCGCCATGCTTCTTTGAAAGGTTTGAAACTATGGAACAAGCGAATCACACATTGAGCGAACTGTTCAAACAACTCGGCCTTGCCAACGACCGCAAGTCCATCGAAGCATTCGTCAAATCACATCGACCACTCAACACGTCCACACGGTTGGAAGACGCTTCTTTTTGGACGCCCAGCCAAAGCCACTTCATCAAAGAGCAGTTGGCCAATGATGCAGATTGGGCTGAGTTAATCGATCAACTGAGTTTGGCTCTTCGGTAAGCCAAAGGTATCATTCCCTGCTCACTGGCATCTCTCACTCATAAGAATCGAGAAAACTATGGCTACTTTTGTGGATCAACTCAAAGCTGAAATTTCACGCATTGCGAAGAAAGAAGTTCGCGCAGAAACCAAGCAACTCAAAAAGGCATCCGCGCAGTACCGCTCAGACATCGCCGCGTTGAAACGCCACATTGCCAGCCTAGAGGCAACCGTCAAGAAGCTCAGCAAAGGCCAAGCCAAACCCGCGTTGGCGCCCCAAGAAACATCAACCGCCCTTCGCTTTCGTGCAGATGGTTTCACCACGCTGCGTAAAAAGTTTGCCATGTCAGCCGAGCAAATGGGCAAGTTGATTGGCGTGTCGGCCCAGTCTGTTTACCACTGGGAAGCTGGCAAGTCACGTCCACGTGCCAGCCAACTCCCCGCGATTTCCGCAGCGCGTCAGCTGACGAAAAAACAAGCTTGGGAAAAAATCAGCTGATCTGGAAAACTAGGCTTTTCCATCGACCAAGATAAATGCCATACGCGCGGCTTTGCCTGAACGGTTGGCCCATGCGTGGTTGGTGCCCCGTTGGATCAGCACATCGCCCGCACGCAACGTGGTTTCATCTTTGTCCATGATGGCCACAAGCTCTCCCTCGAGCACGATCGCGTAATCGACGGTCGCTGTACGGTGCATGCCCGGGTGCTGACCCGGCTTGGGCGCATGTTGTGCGTCGCGGTACATGGCCCCAAACGTGGCATTCAACATACGCTCTAAAGCCTGTGGGTCTTGGGGCTCGGGTGGGAAGTCGATGATGCGCAGCACCGTGCCACCCGCAGGTGGTGCCACACCTTGATGCTCAGCAATGCGATCAGGGGCATGCACAGACGATGACGCGCCCCCCGTGCACCACAAATTGGTCACCCGGTAACCCGGACGTTCAGGCACCACACGCACGGCTGGAGATGGCCCATCTTCCACAATAGAAGACACGCCTTGTGCATCATCCCCCGTGACCACGCGTCGAATAGGTTTCAGGTCCATCTCAGTTTTTCTCCAAATTCAAGCTTGGCACCAAGTCGGCATGGGTGCGGTAGGTTTTTTGAATGCGTGCTTTGAACTGCTCGGCATTCAAATAAGCTGGCGTTTGCTGCAAGGTCTGTGCCGTTTGCTTGAACCCTTCGGTCTCCATCACCTTTTGACACAAGTTCTGTAATTTGGTGATCGTGTCGGCAGGCGTGCCCGCAGGGGCATAGATGCCATTCAAGCCCGGAATGACCGCGGGGTAACCCAACTCAGACAGCGAAGGCACATCCGGCATGGACGCATGGCGTTTTTCTGAAAGCACCACCAGCACGCGCAAACCTTTGCCTTTGATCGATGAAAGCGCAGGCGCACCAAAATCCAATTGACCACCGATCAGCTGAGGCAGCAAAGCGCCATCGCCTCTGAACGGGATGGCGTTGAATTCAATCCCCAAAGCTTTTTCAACTGCGGCCACACCCAGATGTGGCACAGAGCCATTGCCTGCGTGACCGTAGGACAGCGTGCTCGGTGCAGCCTTGGCACGTGCCACCAAGTCTTGCATGGACTTGATGGGTGAATCTTGGCGCACGGCCAGTGTGAAGACGTTTTCAAAAACTTGGCACACCGGCTCGATTTGATCGTTGCGGTAAGGCATGGTCTTCATCAGGAAGGGGGCGTTCGTCAAAGGCGATGCGGGTGAGAACACCAAGGTATGCCCATCGGCGGGTGCGCGTGACAGCGCGGTGAAACCAATCGTGCCAGCCCCGCCGTCGCGGTTGACGATCACCCAGCTCTGCCCTGTCAACTGCGAGGCTTCGCGCGCAAAGGCGCGGCCCATGGCATCGACCCCGCCGCCTGCCGCATACGGCAAGATGACTTCCACATTGCGTTGATTTGCTTTGTCTTGTGCGCCCACCACGGCACAACACAACGCGAGACATAGACCCATCCAAAGTTTCATCATCCAGCTCCTGTTGCAAAGTCATGGATGTGGTCTTTGATTTTTCACACCATGCAGTCCTAAGCATAGAACGTACAGAGGTGTTTTCAAACACCCAAGAACCCTAAGGTTCTCTTTGAATTTGTCGACAACAGAAACTATCTAGGTATTTATGAACCGAGGCATCTATTTGATCAGCTTTAAAATACAAGCTTAAATTATTCAGGAGATCGGCGCATGAGGTCGGCACCGCTAGAAAATGCGCTCAAGACTGCCCTGCGACAGGGGCTTGTCACGCTGCATTACCAACCTCAAATTGATCTTGCCACGGGACAGGTCGTCGGTTTAGAAGCCTTGGCGCGCATCAGCGAAACCTCTTTAGAAGAGGTGTCCCCCGAGATATTCATTCCACTCGCCCAAGAGATGGGTTTGATGGCCGACATAGGGCATGCGACCCTGATACAACTCAAACAAGATTTACCAGTTTGGATAGATCGCTATCCGTCCATTCGAATTGGCATCAACTTTTCTATGCAAGAGTTGGTCCATCCAACGTTTTTCAGCATATTTCATGCATGGTTGAAAGACATGCCAATCAATGCGAGTCAACACATTGACATCGAAGTCACAGAAGCCGCATTCAATCACGTGCCGCCTGAAGTGGTTCAAGGCTTGAACAGCCTGCGCACCCTCGGGGTTCGTGTCGCCATCGATGACTTTGGCGCTGGCCAATCCAGCCTCGCACGCCTGCATACCCTACCCTTTGACATCATCAAATTGGATAAACAATTCATCGACCAAATCAATCACCCCATGGTGTATGAAATTGTGAAAGCCGTGATTCACCTGGCTAAGCAGTTTGACAAAGTCTTGGTGGCCGAAGGCGTTGAAACACAAGCTCAGCATCAAACCCTCAAAGACATGGGTTGCCCTATCGCACAAGGTTTTCTGTTTGGGAAAGCAGTCCCCTTGTGATCTGAACTTCTACGAAGTCATTCATCGCTGAATTGCATGTCATGCCTTACATCACTATTAAAAATAAATTCATCATTACCGTTGCACTGTCCACCGTATGGATGCTGCTCTCTATTTGGCTTTCCATTCCTTGGTACGAGCAACTGAGCGAACACACCTCGCCAGCGATCGCTTTGTTTTTGATTGGCTTTATCGCCATCATTCCAGGCTTCATGAATGCGTTCATCATGATCGCATTGGCGTTGGATAAACGCCCTGGTGTTCCCAAGTTCAACACCTATCCAAGTGTGACTGTCTTGGTTGCAGCCTACAACGAAGCATCTTCGATTGAAGACACCGTGCGCAGTTTGATGCGACAAGACTATGCAGGTCAACTTGATGTCGTGGTCATCAACGATGGCTCTGCAGATCAAACAGCACACATTGTTCGTGGCTTGCTTCCTGAGTTTTCAAACTTACGTCTGATTGATTTAGAAAAGAACGCAGGCAAAGCCAACGCCCTCAATCAAGGATTGACAACCTGCCAAACCCAACTCGTCATCACCGTGGATGCCGATTGCTGGATTTGGAAAAACGGCATCCAGAATTTAGTCGGTCGCCGCATAGCCGACCCTGCCAACACTCGTGCAGTTGCAGGCGCAATTCTGATTCGCAACTCTCGTCAAAACTGGCTAACCAAGGCGCAAGAATGGGATTACTTTCTCGGTATTGCTGCCATCAAACGCATTCAATCGTTGTTTCAAGGCACCTTGGTGGCACAAGGCGCCTTCTCTGTTTACGACCGCGATGTATTGATTGAAGTCGGCGGATGGCCAGAAACCGTGGGCGAAGACATTGTGTTGACATGGAAAATTTTGCGCGCTGGTTACCGTGTGGGTCATGCTGAAAATGCCATCGCCATGACACGTTGTCCAGACAATTTGAAGCAATTCATTCGCCAACGACAGCGCTGGTCACGCGGCTTAATTGAAGCCTTCAAGATGACCCCAGATCTCTTGCTCCAACGTCGCTTGCCTGTTTTCTATATCTGGTGGAACACTTTATTTCCTCTCATGGATTTGGCTTACACCCTGGGCTTTATTCCTGGTTTGATCTTGGCCCTGTTTGGACACTTTTGGATTGTTGGACCCATGACATTGGCTTTGCTGCCCATCAGCTTCTTGATGAATACGCTGATGTATTCACGCAGCAAAGCCACCTTCGATGAGGTGGGCTTAACAGTGCGTCGCAATCGCCTGGGGCTGATTTCATATGCACTCGTCTACAGCATCATTTTGCAACCTGCCTGCGTTTGGGGCTACACCAGCGAAATATTGAATTTACGTAAAACGTGGGGAACCAAGTGACATACCGTTTAACCAACTTAGCAGCCACCGCTGCTGCCTTTTTGCTCAGTAGCACGGGTAGCTGTTGGGCCCAACACACTTGGGCGCTCACAGCACCGCAATGGAACCATTCCAGTGACAGCGATGGCCTCAAGATCGACAAATTCGCAGTCGCAGCTCTGCCCATCTACCAATCAGGCTATCAATGGCAAGGCGTCGAGTTACAACAACAACGCTATCGTCAAAATGGCAATGCCATGGAGGGGCAAAGCCTCAGCTATGTTGCACAAAAAACAGACCCACTGACTGGGCTGGGACATTCGTACAAGGCAGGTTGGAATCAAGGGCTCAACCAATCATTACTGACAGGTGAGTTCAATTGGAATCAAGCCTACAACGAGAAACTGCAATGGGGCGTGTTTGCCAACCGTGATTGGGTCGAGTCGTTTGCAGCGCTGCAAAACAATGTCCATTACGAGCTAATAGGGGGCAATGTGGACTATCAAGTACATCCCCGCCTCACGACGGTTGCATCGCTCGCACAAACACGCTTTTCTGATCACCACGATCGGCAACAACAACGCCTGCGCATAGTCTGGGACGCCTTACCCGATCATGGCGTGACCTTGCAATGGGCCTACAAACACCAATTGGGTGAGAAAACCAATACAACACCGCTGTATTACAACCCTGAGCGGCTAGACGAGTCCATCGCTTTTGTGGGCTGGCGAAAACGCATCCAAGGATGGCAACTCTACGCACGCGCAGGCTGGGGATCTCAAAAAGTCGCCGACCAAGAAAGTACACCGGCTCGCGTGTCTGAAATCAATTTAACAAGCCCTGCATATCGCGATCAGTTTTTAAAAATTCGCATCGGTTCAACACAAACCATGGGTCTAAATGGGCCCGGTTATGTGTACAGATACGCCGATGTCCAGTGGATTTTCCGACTCAACCGCTGACCGCACCAAACGTCGACACACGGTTGCGACCACTCTTCTTCGCCTCATACATTGCTGTATCTGCCAGCTGTTGAATCACTTGCATGGTTTGGTGATCAAACGTTTTTGCTGCGACGCCGATACTCGCTGTGACAGTGAGCGTGGTGCCTTCAACTTCAGGGTGTGACGCTTCAATGGCTTCACGCAGTATTTCAGCTAAACGCTGTGCACCTTCTACGTTGGTGTTGGGTAAGTAAACAGAGAATTCCTCTCCACCAATTCGCCCCACCACATCACTGCGACGAACATGGTTTTCCAAAGTAGCAGCGACCGCGCGCAGCACCTCGTCTCCAGCGGCGTGGCCGTAGGTGTCATTGATGGATTTGAAATGGTCCAAATCAATGAATAAGACAGCAAAGGGTTGGTTGGATCGTTGGCTGGCATGTATCAATTGATCGCATGCACGGTAATACGCACGCGCGTTCAATGCGCCCGTCAACGGGTCATGACTCGCCAAGTCCTGCAGCGCAACGTTGTAGTCGCGCATGCGTTTGAAATAAGACAGCGAACGATCTACGTATGCGTTGAAAGCAAACCCCATATAAAGCAGCGCCAACACCCCAGTGGCCACCGCATTGGCAGAATAAGGTTTGTCTAAATAGACGTTGCCAACAATGAAACCCAAGATGGTGGCCATCGTGATGAACCACCCTGGTCTTTGGCCCAACAAAATAAAGACACAAGGCAAGTTGGTGAAAAACCACAGAATTCGCAACTCATCAACAGGGACATAAATCAGCGCCGATGTGGATTCCCATAAAGACAAAAACTCATAAGTCCAACCGAGTGTCTTAAATCGTGAAGGATGGTTTCTTAGCAACCACCAAATGACAAAAGTAGAGCTGGTGAAAAACATCATGGACCAGCCATGCACCCAGCCAATCGGATTGATTTGACTCAGTGTTCCCAAAATCAGCAGCAAGGTCAGCAGTGCCGCAGATATCATCAGCAGAATTAAAAACTTGTAGCGAAATTCGAGATATTCCTCGCTTTCGGAAAATTTCACCTTTCCAAAAAGCAATGTTTGTAAAGCCTTCCAGGGGCTCCACGTGGGCAGCACAATAGACATAAATTGTTGTGTGAATTAATTAACAATTATGATCAAAATTTAGGTTCTGAGGACTGAGGTATGTCATATCAAGAAAATTCTCCGCAAGCTGCCAAGTTCTCAGACATGGACCTGCGTGTCGGTCAACGCGTTCAGCTAGTGATCGAAGCGCCCGTGCTTCAAAAGTATTACACCAGCCTCATTGGCTATGTAGAAAACGAATTTCTGATGTTGCGTGTGCCGCAAGAAGACGGGTGGATTGCGCATCTGAAAGAAGGCATGCATGTGGAAGTTCGCTTGTTTTCTGGTGTCTCCGTGTTCACCTTCAAAAGTCGGATTGATACATTGCTGTTGAATCCTCGCAACTACATGCTGATGAGCTTTCCGAACAGTATTCAAGAAGTTCGCATGCGAGCTCATGCAAGAGCTCGTACAAATATGCCTGTTGATATCGTCGAAGCAGCATCTGCCGCCATCAAGGCAACGGGGTTTCATTTGCACGACCTCAGTGGCGGCGGCGCATCTGTTTTGGGACCTGTAGCCTTGGGCCCTGTGGGTGGACGTGTCCGTTTGGGGTTTCGCTTCAAACTAGAAGCAACCCAGATGACTGAGCATGTAGAGCTCAATGCCACGATTCAAAGTGCAGAAAAAATAACCCACGAAAATCAAATGGGCCACCAAGTGATGTACCAACACGGCATCCAATTTGATGCCGTGGACCCGCGCATGCTGCTGCTGGTCCACGAGCTGCAATAAGCTCAGCTCACCACGCCCAAATGCCAAGGCACAAATTCATGATCGCCTAAATCCAAGAGCTCGCTCTTGGTGGGCTCGCCAGATGCGTGCCACAGGATTTGTTCAAAAATCAATTGCCCCATCTCTTGCACAGAACGCTCGCCGTCCAAGATGCGACCACAGTTGATGTCCATGTCTTCTTCCAGGCGTTTGAACATCTCGCTGTTGCTGGCCAGCTTAATGGTGGGTGCGGGCCGTGAACCAAACATGGAGCCACGCCCTGTGGTGAAGCAAATCAAATTCGCGCCGCTGGCAATTTGTCCGGTCACCGCCACCGGGTCGTAGCCGGGCGAATCCATGAACACAAAACCTTTGTGGGTGATGGGCTCTGCGTATTCGTAAAACGCTTGCATGGGGGTGGAGCCCGCCTTCATGGCCGAACCCAACGACTTCTCAAAAATATTGGCCAAACCGCCCTGCTGATTGCCGTGTCCCACCACGCCGTTGAACTGCACATTGGTGCCGCGTGTGTAGTCGCTCCACCATGCCAGTTTGTCCAACAGCTTTTGCCCGACCTCGGGGCTGATGGCTCGACGTGTGAGCATGTGCTCCACGCCATGAATTTCGGGTGTCTCCGACAAAATGGCAGTGCCCCCATGGCGCACCAAAATGTCCATGGCTGCACCGAGGGCAGGATTGCACGTGATGCCTGAAAAACCATCTGACCCGCCGCACTCCAAGCCAATCGACAAATGGCTGGCCGACACAGACTCGCGCTTGACGTCGTTGGCCGCAGCCAACATGCTTTCAACCGCAGCAATGCCCGCTTCGATCGTCGCGCGTGTGCCGCCCACCTCTTGCATCACCAAGGTTTGCATCAACACACTCGGGCGAAGCGCTTGCGATGTCACCAAGTCTGCCACCTGGTTGCGCTCACAACCCAAGCCCACAATCAGCGCGCCCGCCAAGTTGGGGTGACGCACATAACCAGCAATCGTGCGACGCAGCAAATCAAAGTGCGGGCTCGGCGATGCCATGCCGCAACCTGTGGTTTGAGCAAAGGCCACCACACCGTCAATGTTTGGATAAGGCTTCAACCGTTCAGGCGTGAAGTGCGCAGCGATTTTGTGAATCACCGTCGCCGAGCAGTTGACGGATGAAAAAATACCAATGAAGTTACGCGTTCCCACCCGACCGTCTGGACGCACATAGCCCATGAAACGCGCCTGCTCCGAGGCAGGCAACATATCCACCAGTTTCACATCGGCCCCAAATGCAGGGTCGTGGTAGAAATCGGCCAACGCCAAGTTGTGCCCGTGTACATGCTCACCCGCCGCAATGTCGCGGGTGGCCACACCGATTTCGGTGTTGTACTTGAGGATGCGCTCGCCCGCAGCAATCGCACGAATGGCGATCTTGTGGCCCGCAGGCACCTGCGCTTTGACTTTGATGCCCCAAGCATCGACCTGCTCACCCAGCGTGAGCGGTCGTTTGGCAATCAAGACGCTGTCGTTGGCGTGAAGACGGATGAGTGGCATAACTTAGTTCTTCACCAGTTCTTTGAGTTTCAACTTATCGATCAGCATGGTCTCTTTTTTGTAGACCTGGGCCACGTAGCTCTCGTAATCGGGGCCATCCAAATACAGCACGGGTGCATCGATCTTTTCACACGCGTGTTTGAACTCTTCACTCGCAACGGCCACGCGAAAGGCTTGTCGCAAACGTGTGGCGATCGCAGGGTCTAAACCCTTGGGCGCGCCAATACCGTTGGGTGCATCGACCACCACATTGAAGCCCGCATCTTTGAGGGTGGGCACATCTTTGAAGCGCCCCACGCGTTGCTCACCCCATGTGGCCAGCAAACGCATTTTTCCCGCTTCGACATGCGGTGCCCAAGACGAGGAGTCGACCAACACGTCGACGTGGCCACCCAAGACCGCTTGCAGCGCATCGGCACCACCTTTGAACGGGATATGGTTGAACTTGATGCCCGCCGCCAGAGCAAACTCTTCCATGCCTACGTGGGTGGCACCGCCCACACCCGCGTGTGCGTAGGTGATCTTTCCGGGGTTGGCACGGGCTTCAGCCACCAGCTCTTGCAAGGACTTCCAACGGCTGTTGCTCAGCGTCGCCATGCCAAAGGTTTGGCCCGAGGTTCGGGCGATGTAGGTCAAATCTTTGAGCGGGTCGATGGCCACCGAACCCAATTGTGAAAAGCGGGTGACCGAAATTGGAATTTGACCAATCGTGTAGCCATCGGGTTTGGCGTTTGCCATGGCCTTCAATCCAATCATGCCCGAGGCGCCTACTTTGTTTTCCACCACCACGGCTTGGCCCAACTCTTTGCCTGCGGCAGCGCACAAGGCGCGCATGGTTTGGTCAGCGGTGCCGCCCGCCGGCCAAGGACAAATGAAGGTGATGGGCTTTTCAGGGTAAGCCGCGGCATGGCTGGGCAAAGCCAACACCAAGGGGCTGGCGGCCACGCCCAAAAAGGTCTTGCCGAATTGACGTCGGGTCTGATGCATGTGAATGTCTCCTTGAGTTATGCCCTGATTTTGACCATTTGCTACATTACCTTCCAATGAATAATAAGACTTCATTCATAACCTAATTGGCATCTATCCAAACTGCTCCATGAACAGCATTGACCGCGTTCTGCGCTCCAACCTCAAGCTCAAACATTTGCAACTCTTGGTCGCGCTCGACCAGCTGCGGCATGTGGGAAAAACCGCCGAGTTTTTAGCCATCACACAACCGGCTGTGTCTAAAACCTTGGCCGAGATTGAACGCATGTTCGAGCTCACACTGTTCACTCGTTCCACGCGTGGCACAGAGCCCACGCCTCAAGGCGAAAGCGTGGTGCGTTTTGCACGCACAGTGTTGAGCGAGTTTGAACGCACCAAAGAAGACATTGCGTCGGCCTCCACCGGCGCGTCAGGTCGCACCCATGTGGGCGCCATGGTGGTGGCCATGCCCACCTTGCTCAGCCCAGCGATTGAGCGGCTGAAAAAGAAATCGCCGCACATGCGCGTGATGGTCGAAGAAGGCGATCTCACCCGCTTGTTGCCACGTTTAAGACGCGGCGAGTTGGATGTGCTGGTGGGCCGCTTAGAACCAGGCTACGCAGCCCCTGACCTCGAGACACAAGCGCTCTACCAAGAACCCATGTGTTTGGTAGCTCACCCCCAGCACCCGATTGCACAACACCCCAAAATCACGTGGGCCCAGCTGGCCCAACAGGCGTGGGTGGTGCCGCCGCCTTGGGCGTCTTCCCGAATCAAACTGGAACAACTCTTTCACAAACACGGACTCAACCCGCCCAGCGATTTGATAGAAAGCGCCTCTTTCCTCGCGATTTTGTGCGCCATCCAAGAGCACCAAGCGGTGGGCTTTGTGGCCCGCAGCGTGGGCCTGCATTTTCAAAAAGAACAGCTGCTCAAGGTCTTGCCTGTGACGCTCGCGATGGATCTGCCCCCTGTGGGCATCATCACCCTGCGGGGTCAAAAAACATCGCTCACCACACAGACCTTGATGGCCTGTCTGCGCAGCGTCGCTAAAAACAAAAAGGCACCCCGCCAATCGATGCGAGATGCCTTGGCTGGATAAATGCTCTTCA
>JACCDQ010470456.1_pt1 | contig 16970 bp, 13 predicted proteins | sample 7446031 | NCBI WGS metagenome assembly JACCDQ01 (sample SAMN15323442, study PRJNA562643) | freshwater metagenome | isolation source: river surface water | place: USA:Blue River Watershed | collected 2017-08-17
CCTCTTTCGGGCAGTGGGTGCAGGCAGTCGAGGTTGCTGGCCCTGGTTTCCTGAACATCCGCTTGAAGGCGGTCGCCAAGCAGCAGGTCGTGCGCGAAGTGCTCGCCGCTGGTGATGCGTACGGTCGGCAGCCGGCTACCGGCGAAAAGGTGCTGGTGGAGTTTGTCTCGGCCAACCCGACCGGACCGCTGCACGTGGGACACGGCCGCCAGGCAGCGCTGGGTGATGCCATCTGCAACCTGCGCGCCTCGCAGGGCGATGCGGTGTACCGCGAGTTCTATTACAACGACGCGGGCGTGCAGATCCAGACGCTTGCCAGCAGCGTGCAAATGCGCGCCAGGGGTATGAAGCCGGGCGACGCTGCCTGGCCGAGCGGCGAAAAGGCCGCGGCATACAACGGCGACTACATCGCCGACATCGCCGAGGACTTCGTTGCAAAGAAGACCGTGAAGTCGGACGACCGCGTGTTTACCGCGAGTGGCGACGTCGATGACATCGATTCGATCCGTGAATTCGCCGTTGCCTACCTGAGGCGGGAGCAAGACCTCGATCTGCAGGCGTTCCGCGTGCGCTTCGACAATTACTACCTCGAGTCGAGCTTGTACTCTAGCGGACGCGTCGAATCGACGGTGGTCAAGCTGGTGGCCGCCGGCAAGACGTACGAGCAGGACGGCGCCCTCTGGCTGAAGTCAACCGACTACGGCGACGATAAGGACCGCGTCATGAAGAAGGGTGACGGCACGTACACCTACTTCGTTCCCGACGTGGCGTACCACATCGCCAAGTGGGAGCGGGGCTTTCATACGGTCGTCAACATTCAGGGTACAGACCACCACGGTACCATCGCACGCGTGCGTGCCGGCCTGCAGGGCGTGGACGAAAGCATTCCGGCCAGTTATCCCGACTATGTTCTGCACACGATGGTGCGCGTCATGAAGGGTGGAGAAGAGGTCAAGATAAGCAAGCGTGCCGGCAGCTACGTCACGCTGCGCGACCTGATCGAATGGACCAGTACCGACGCGGTGCGCTTCTTTCTGCTGAGCCGCAAGCCCGACACCGAATACACGTTCGACGTCGACCTTGCCGTGACGAAGAACAATGACAACCCGGTGTATTACGTGCAGTACGCGCATGCGCGCATCTGCTCGGTGTTGGCGAGCTGGGGTGGCGATGTGGCATCGCTGCACGATGTTGAACTTTTGGCACTTGAAGGCCCGGCCGCGCAGGCGCTCATGCTGCTACTCGCCAGATATCCAGAAATGCTGAACGCGGCAGCGAAGGATTTCGCGCCGCACGACGTCACGTTCTACTTGCGCGAGCTGGCCGCTAGTTACCACAGCTACTACGACGCCGAACGAATTCTTGTCGACGACCAGAGTGTCAAGAAGGCACGGTTGGCGCTTGTCGGTGCTACCGCGCAGGTGCTGCGCAATGGCCTCGCGATTCTCGGCGTCAGTGCGCCGACCAGGATGTGAGCGCAACCACGAAGCGTACGCAGCGCTCCGCGCCCTGAGGATGCCGAGCACAAACAGGTGATCCCACCTTATCCCGGTTCATGTTGGCAACCACCTGTACCCCCAACGATCACCGTGCTTGATGGCGTCCGGTGCATTGGTCTTTTGCCACGCCACCGCCAGCTGTTTCAAACCTTGCAACGCGATTTGCGCTACACGGTGCACGAGGTGGGCTTTCGGCTACTCGCACAGTCTGAGAAGAGTCACCTGTGGCGCGTGACTGAGCCAGTTGCAAAGCGAGCCGCTCAATCGTTTTGAGAAGCTGCGCTCCTGTGTTCGGCTTCGGAATCAGTTCCGAGACGCCGATGGTTGGCGCATTTTTTCTCAAATCGTCTGAGATGAATCCTGTCGTGATGACAACTGGTTTTCCAGGGTGTAGGCGAAGCAACTCTTTGGCAAGGCTTAGTCCATCCAACTCAGGCATGGCGTAGTCAAGGATGGCAAGGTCGTAGCCTATTGCCCCAGAGCAAACGTCATCCAGGGCCTTCTTGGGATGCAGATAGTGATGAGCGGGAAAACCCGCCTTCGTGAGCATGCGTTCAACCATTGATCCGATCAGCTCATCATCATCCACGTGAAGAATCGTTGTTTCTCGTTTCAAACGCGTCAGGAGTCCGTCATCACACATTTCTTCCATAACAACGTCTGCCTCCAAACCGTCGCTGCACTGTGATTCGGAAGGTCGAAGAATGACGCTGAATGAAGAGCCCGCTCCTAACTTACTTGTGACACGAATTGCTGCTTGATGATCGCGAAGGATTCCGTGCACGACTGACATGCCAAGGCCAGTGCCTTCCCCCACAGCCTTCGTCGTAAAAAAGGGCTCGAAAAGACGTGCCAGTGTGATGCTGTCCATTCCACAGCCGTTGTCTTCTACACAAACACAAACGTTCTCCTCGGACCAGTCTTCAGGGTCGGTGACAAGCAACACCTCTCCAGGTCCAGTGGCTTTCCCCGCTAGGGCTGCGCAGGTGGAGACTGAAATTCGCAGCAGTCCATGGTCCAAATCACTGATTGCGTGGACTGCGTTCGTGCACAGATTGAGAATGACTTGGTGCAACTGTGACGGATCCACATACACCAGTGGGGTTCCGGGATCAATATGCGTATTTCGGACTTCTTGGACATCAAGTTCGACATCGTTGACACCGTGTTCGGCACCGCAGTCAGTGAGGTACTTTTACCTCCCTCGAGAACACCCAGCGGACCATGGATTGTTGGCTACTCAATGGTTGTGCTGAGTGGTGTCCTTGATCCTGCTAGGCGCCGCAGGCTTGCCTACACCTCGTCGCTGGCCGCCCCAACTCGCTCTGCCTTCCCAGGCGCAAAGCCAGGCCTCTGCTCTGGCCGTGGTAGGGGTGAGCAGGTGCACTGATCCCCCAATGGCCTGCGCCACATCTACCCCTTTGTCCCCATACAGAACCCGTAGCAAAGCGGGCAGCACTCGGACTTCACCCTTGCGACCAGCAGCATCCAGCTGTTGCGACAGAGCAGGCCGGCGCTCCTTCAACCAGTTGCCAAGTCCTGATGGCGGCACCATGACCGCCAAGCTGAACTCGGACTCGTGAAACTGCCATTCCTCGGCGCTCACCAGACGGCTCAGTTCATTCTCAAAAGCGAGGCGCAACCGCTGTACCTGTTTGTGGGTGGCCACGGCGCAAAGTGGAGCACCTTCCCTGCCCCGAGACGTGGAGTTGGTGGAATGGTTCTCGCACACGCCGCGCGAGCGCTGCGGCAGCCAGCAGTACCGACAGAATGCGTAGAGCGGCGTAGCGACTTCTTGTGCGCCCACGTGTGGATGTGCCTTGGGCAGGCCCAGCACGTCAGCCATCCGCGCGAATGACGCCAATTCCAGGTGAGCAGGAAACTCAACCTCGCGCGGTGGTCGAGTGGTGTGCCGCACGAAGATGCTCACAACAGCTGCGCTTGCCCCGAGCTGCTTGTCAGTGCCACCACTGGCGGTAGCAAGGTTCGCGTAGAGGATCCAGAGGCTATCCCAACTGGTCTGCCCCCGTAGATCAAATAGTGACTTGTGCACGTCCGGCAAGAGCGGCAGCAAGCGTTCGCGCAGCAGGCCGATGACCATGGCTGGGTTCACGGCCTCATCGCCGAAGGACGTGTATCCATCGAGCAGAACGTCCAGGAAAGCTCGGGGCATGGGTGGCGGCACTGCGTCGTCGAGGTACAGCGGCATTTCAAGTGTCCAGATAGCCCAGTAGTTTGGCCTGATCGACTTTCGTACGATGGCCGATCCCCGCATTCGGCGTGCCGATCCAAGTGTCGAGCTTGCCGTTTTGACGGCCCAAACGTTTCTTTCGGCGACGTGGACACTTGTTTCGGCAACGTGGACGGGGATATCGACAACGCGCGCAATGTCGATGGCATCGCGCCGTCATATCAACAGCAACCAGGAGCCTCACCGAGCAAAAAAACTACACGTCCAGAAACGAAAAAGCCCGAGTTGCAGCTCAGGCTTTTTGTCCGGCCGAGGCCAGCAAGATTTGGAAAGATCTCGTGGCATGGAGTATCGGTCGCAGCGTTCGGCACGTCAAGTGCTGGGCGTGCTGGGCAAACTCGTCCTTGCAGCGCGTCCTCCCGCGCTGCGCAAGAAGTGAGTCCATGCGCATTCCAATTCACCTGCAGCGCGAAATCGCCCGCCTGCATTACTACGATCCCAACAGTTCTGACCGCGCCATCGCCGGCACCGTGGGCATGTCGCCTTCCACGATCGGCAGCTTCCGCCGAATGCTGCGAAAGCAGGGGCACGAATGGTCAGCGATCGAGCCGCTTGACGACGATCAGTGGCGAGACACCCTGGGCACGCGCGATCGCTCCATTGCGCAGCGGAAACCTCTGCCCGACTGGCAGTGGGTGCACACGGAAATGCAACGCCCCGATGCGACCATGGAGCAGCTGTGGCGCGAGTGGAGGGAAACATGCCCCGAAGGGGTGGCCTACACCCAGTTCGCGGTCGGATACCGGGCCTGGAGAAAGAATCTTCACGTAGTCATGCGCCGAGTACACCGGCCAGGCGACAAGTTGTTTGTGGACTTCGCTGGCAGGACCGTGGAGATCCGAGACCCTGCTGGCGGCCCCTCTCGGTTTGCTCAAATCTTCATCGCGGTGCTCGGCTACTCCAACTACACCTTTGTGCACGCCGTCCCCACCCAGACGACTGGTGACTGGGTGCAGTGCCACGTCGAGTGCTTTGAGTTCTTGGAGGGGGCACCGTGCTGGGTGGTCAGTGACAACCTCAAGGCCGCTGTCTGGCGCCGCAGCCGCGATGAGTTGGTTATCAACCCGACCTACCGCGACTGCCTCCACCACTACGACACCGCTCCTGCACCCGCCAGGCCAAGGCGCCCAAAGGACAAATCCAAAGCAGAGGTGGGCGTGCAGATCGCGCAGCGCTGGATACTGTTCAAACTGCGCGATCGGGTGTTCTTCAGCATCGACGAGCTCAACAAGGAGCTGCGCCGGTTGAACCACGAGCTCAACGATCATCCGTTCAAGAAACTGCCAGGCTGTCGGCGCAGCAGGTTTGAAAGCGATGAACGCGCTACGCTCAAGCCGCTTGTGCAAAAGCGCTTCGAGTTGTGCGACTGGCGCTATCAAGTCCGCGTGGGCAATGACCACCATGTAGAGCACCTGCGCTGCTTTTACTCAGTTCCCTCCCAACTGGCTGGCGAGCGCGTCGATCTGCGCATCACCGCGTCCATGGTGGAGGTGTTTCGAGGTGGCCGCCGGGTAGCGTTGCACGCGCTGCTCACTGAGCCGGGCAACAGCACCACGCTTCCTGAACACCGGCCTGTGGCCCACCAGCGGGTTCTGGAAGGCGAGCCCAAGGCGCTGATGCAATGGGCCACTGCGGTGGGCGTCAGTGCTCAGGAAATGATCGGCTACCACCTCAACGAGCGGCGCGATCCCGCAAATGGCATGCGCGCTGCCCGACGCATGCGAGATCTGGCGCGGGACCATGGCGAGGATCGCTTCGAGTCCGTCTGCCGCTACGCACTCCCGCTGAACATCACTTCGCTGCGCAGCATCACTTCGATCCTGACCAACCAGGCGGACCTGCGGCCCCGTCCTGCCACGCCACCGCCCCGCATGGAGCACGACAACCTGCGCGGCGCCCAATACTTCGGAGATTAAACATGAGCACCAATACCCAGAACTTGAACAAGTTGCGCGAACTGCGCCTGAACGCCATGGCGACAGCCTATGAACTCCAGCAAGAGCAGGCCAAGCTGCAACAGCTTGCGTTTGACGATCGCTTCGGTTTGCTTCTTGAGTCGGAAGTCTCCACCCGGAATTCCCGCAAGCTCAACCGCCTCGTGAAATCGGCCGGCTTTCCGGAAATTGCCGCATTTGAAGACTATGACGCGCGTGCAAGTCGAGGGCTGGACAAGGCGCTGATGTCAACGTTGGCCAATTGCAGCTGGATCGCGCGAAAGCAGAACCTCATGATCCTCGGGCCCACGGGTGTGGGTAAAACCTGGCTAGCGTCGGCGTTCGGCCACCAGGCCTGTCGGCTGGGCATGACCGTGGCCTTCTACGTGGCCAACGACCTCTTCACCAGCATCGGTCAAGCGGTGCTCGATGCCTCGCTGCCAAAACTCAAAACGGCCCTCTACAAACCCAACCTGCTAATCCTTGATGACTTTGGAATCGGGGAAATGTCCCCAACCGCAGCGCAGGTCTTGCTCGATGTTGCCGACCGGCGCATGCGCACGGGATCTCTGCTTCTGACCAGTCAGTACCCCGCGGACACTTGGCACGGTTTCTTCCCAGATCCAACCGTCGCGGATGCGGTTCTTGATCGCGTGGTGCATCAAGCTCATCGGGTCCAGCTGAAGGGCGAATCGATGCGCAAGATCAGAGGGCGAGCTGCTCTGAATCCTGGCTGATAAGGTCGCGCTTTCCTGGTCGTTACCTTGCAATGGGGCGGCCTGTTCCTACAGCTGCAGAGCGGCTGCAGCCATCGCAAAACTGAGCCAAGCTGGCGTTCCCATATTGATAGGTAGCCGATCGCCAGCTCCAAGGCTAGACTTCAGGAATCGGCCATTTGCTGCCGTTTACGCAGGCAGCTTCCTGGCATCGCCTCCAACGACGTGGTGCTGGATGTAGCCGCAAACTGGTCAGAACTTGGGGATGCGCACGGTCTTGCTGATCATGGCCGTGCCCGACAGCGCGAACAGCAGGCTCATGGGGTGCAACTGCCAGGGCCCAAGTTGCCATACTCCTCCCCACAGTTGCGCTCCCAGCGCTCCCTGCCAGGCGGCCCATGACAGCAATGCAGTGAGGATCACGCTGGTGGGGATCGGCGTGCCTTCAAAGTAGGCCACCTTGCCCGAGTCGGTGGTCAGGTGTTCGGCCGTGACGTTGAAGCGCGCCAACCGGCTGACGCCGCAGCAGACGAAGTAGCACAGGATGACGATGTCCCAACCGCTCTGCAGCCCCGCGGCAAAGCCCAGCGCTGCCGGGCCGACGCCGAAGGAGATGACGTCGGCCAGCGAATCGAGCTCCCGGCCCAGCGGCGAATGCTGGTGACGCCAGCGCGCCACCTTCCCGTCGAAGACGTCGAAGACGAAGGCCAGCGGTGTCATTGCGGCCGACAGCAGAAAGTGCGTAAGCGAGCCGCTGGCCATGTACATCATCGCCAGGAACACAGACAAAACGCCGCAGGCGGCATTGCCCAGTGTGATGAAGTCGGCAAGATGAAAGCTGCGGATCATCGCGAAGCGGCGTGGCGTGGGGGTTGAGGGCGCCATAGCAGAGTCTCCCTAGTTGCTCAATGTTTGAACGTCAGCTTCGACACGTTGGCATCAAGAGCTCGAATGTCCCTGATGGGCCCGAAGCGGACTCCTGGCTAAGCCCGCCAGGTTCCAATTCCAGCATGCAGAACTTGAAAGGAATCGGGGTGTAGCAAGAACACATAATGCTTGCCACCGCCCGCAAGCGGTTCTGGCTGTTTCTCGGAGGTCCAACAGCTCACAACCAAGACCGAGTTTTCGGTCAAGAGCGCCTTCAGTAGCTCTTCACGCGTTGTGTCCGTCAATGAGCGCATACGCCCGATGAGGTTCACGGCCTCAACGGACACATCAGTCGCACAGTACGCATGCGCAGTTGCTTGTGCCCACAACGGATGGTACGAGGCCGCCCTCGACGCCCGAGTTTCGACGTCAGGCGATACCGATTGCATCACGCTTACCTCCGAAAAAGGAATGGCTGTTTCTGGCCGATTGGTGAAGTCTAGCCGGCCGCGCACCTGCCCGGCAAACCAACATGGCAACTGGGCGCCGCAGCGTCAACGCCTACTGGCAGCACATTGTGCGTGTCCACGAGTGTCGAACTGGGTGTCCATCTCCCGCCGTTCCCGCTGTCCAAGAGAAACCGAAATGAGTGTCCAGCAGCGACCGAAATACGCAGCTCACGCAGGTCGACGGCTTTCGCCCCGCCGCCCGCCACCACAGTGACGTCCTCGATGCCGATAACTCCGAGGATGAGCCGAAGGTATTGCGTCGCGATGTCGCGATCCTTTATTGGCGATCCCTCGGAATAGACGCCGCCAGAAGCCATCAACAAGGTCGCCTTCTTTCCTTTGACAAGACCCCGCCCGTCAAAGCCGAGCGTCATGCCCTTGCGTACGATGTGATCCACCCATGCCTTAAGCGAGGCCGGGACGTTGTAGTTGTAGACCGGTGTCGAGATGACAAGGTGCTCAGCCACAAGGAGTTCGGCGACCAGTTCATCGGACAGTCGAAGCTCCTCTTTCATCGCTTGCGATTGATCTGCGGGCGGTGTGAAGTAGGCTTGGAGCCAAGGCGCTGTAACGAAACAGAGCCCGGGATTGGCGAGATCGCGATGCACGATGTGACCTTCCGGATTCGCAGTGCGCCATGCCGTAAGGAAGCGTTGGGTCATTTGACGCGAGACGGACCGGTCGCCGCGTGGGCTGGTCTCGACAACGAGAAGCTTGTTCATCTGAGGGTTCTTTCTTTCGGAATGGGTGAGCAATACACGGGCTGCCGCTGGATGGGCTGAAAAGCTTCAGCAACTGCCGCGCAGAACTACAAGTGGAGTCGTAGCAGTAATTTAGGGGCCGAAATGCTTCACCGGAAGCGATGAAAATGTGATACTTTTAATCAGTTTTGGAGATGGACAATGATTGGAAGTCTCACCCTCGACCAGTTGCGCGTCCTCGTGGCCATTGCCGAGGCCGGCAGTTTTTCAGCCGCCGGCCGCGAACTTAGGCGTGCGCAGTCGGCGATTAGTCAAGCCGTCAGCAATCTCGAGGCAATCCAGGGCGTTGAACTGTTTGACCGCCGAGGGCACCGACCGCGCCTGACTGATGTGGGGCGTGTACTGGTCGATCAAGCTCGGTCGGTGCTCGCAAGTGCCACTCGTTTCGAGGCCATTGCAGCCAGTACGCGCGCGGGTGTAGAGCCAGAGTTGACGATTGCGATCGATCCCCTGGTGCCAACCGCACCGCTGATTGGCAGCTTGCGCGCGCTGAGTGAAACCTTTCCCGATCTCCCGGTGCATTTTTCGACTGAAGGGCTGGGCGGTTCATTACGGCGGCTTCGCAGTGGTTCGGCAGCCATTGCCCTGTGCTTGCTGCTGCCTGGCGTCCCTGATGACATTGCTGCCTATCCGTTGCTGCGCGCTCGAATGCATGCGGTCGTTGCGCCTGGCCACCCTCTTGCTTTGTTAGGACGTCCGGCGACAGAGAGCGATCTCGCTCCGTATGTCCAATTGGTCCTGTCGGATCCGGTCGACCCGGACAGCGCAAATTACGGGGTGGCCGGCACTAGACTTTGGCGATTTGTCGATCTCGGTCGTCGATTCGATTTTCTTTTGGCGGGATTCGGTTGGTGCCGCATGCCTGATCACCTCGTGGCGCCAATGATCGCCGCCGGGGAGCTCACCGCGATCGAGGTTCACGAAGATCCCACTCCGCCCGAAGGACTGATCATCTACGCGGCACACAGGCGTGATCGTGTGCTTGGCTTTGCGGGACGATGGTTACTCGATGAGTTGCGTCGAAGCCTCGTCTCGTGATGAAACCCGCTACGCAGAGAAAGGAGCATCTAGCTACGTTCCTTGTATGTGCGTTGTATGTGGGGCGGCTTGAAACCTCAGTCCGATGACGCAGCACACAAGCTCACTCTTGCTACATCCCAGATCAAAGGCCATTTTCCGAACGAAGTCGTCAAACTCCCTGTCCAAGTAGGCAGTCCGAAGCACCCGTTCATTGCTCGCACGTTCGTCCAAGTCGGTGCCTTTCACTACGCTCAGTGACTCTATGGCCACCGTGCCAGTCATGACTGATTGCAATGCCGCCTGGAGTAACTGACGAAGCAACTCAGCTCCCACGGCATGTTGCTGCATGCAGAGTCTGGCAATTTCCAGATCCACCGCGCGATCTATATAGAAGCTGCGGTTCTCTTGCATATTTCAGATAGTTCAGGAGGCTAGGCATCAAAGCCCTTTGACCTCGACGATCTGAAGCAACCTGGCAGCCGCCCCTCGCGGACGCTTGCCAGCGGTAGGCGACTCCCATCTTCGAAACGTCGAGACACTGACGTTCATCACCGCTGCGAACGCTGCCTGGCTCATCCCTATATTCTTCCTGACAAGCGCGACGCGCTCTGGCGGATAGTCAGGGGGCCTTTCAAAGACGCCTGGAGGAAAATCATCTTTCATCTGGGCACTTCCTGGCTACGGCGCCTTGAGCAGAGCAGCATGGATTATGGGCAAGTGACCCACGTGAAGACCGACGTCAACTCTACAAAGGATGACCCTCTTACTCTTGTCGTGAATGGACTTGCGCAGGCCGGTACCTGAGATCTCATCATCAAGGATGACGTATGGCTCTCCTCGATGGTTGACGGCCAGCCACCTGTCAATTGCTTGTGCACGAGTCTCCCCTCGATTTTGGGGGGCTTCCCAACAATCATGAAGACTGTTGGAAAGAACATCGAGCTCCGTTTGTCTAAAGATGTGCTCGAACCCGTCCCGCCCCAAGAACCGCAGCCAGCTCGTCGTGATGACTACGCGTGCGTGATGCATTGCAATGGCTTCCTTCAAGGTCGTCATCGCCGGCTCGTGAAAAAGGCGCTTCCAGAAACCAGGCGGCGAATCTGCTGAGATCGCGTCGAAGCCCCCCACGTCTTCCGGACGATTCAAGACAATCACTTCGTCGAAGTCCAACATGATGATGGGCCGCAGGCTCATGGTTGGGTCCCTTGGATGCCGCTCAATGCTTCATGACATCTTGCGAGCTTGGTTGCGAGTTCCGCCTGTACGTTGAAATCTGAAAGCCCCGTGGTTCCGTCGCATGCGACTAGGTGTTCCCGAGCCCAGTGCGGCCAGTCAGACACGTCGTCGTCAAGAGCAAGCCATTGGCGAGGCTTTCTGCGTTGGACATCTTCCCAAACCTGCAGCCCCCTGGCGGTGTCTCGAAATACTGAGAGCGAGGCCGGGTCAGCACCGTGGATGCGACGGTGATAAGTCCCTCCGATGAATCGTGATCCAAGCGAGGAGGGCAGACGTTCCAGCGTCTTCGCATATCCAGGGCGAATGCACCAAGTGCTGCTCAGGACCAACGCTACATCCGGGTACGGTCGAAGAATCCCCTCGAGAATGGGTATCCATTCAAACAAGACGCGCCCCGTCTGTATCGGGCTCATGTAGATGCCTCGCTTGGGGTGATAGAGCACCGCTTCATGCTGAACGACGCCATCGAGATCGAGATAAAGCACCACGTCTGCGCTCTGCGGCGTTGAAGCAGGAACGTACGGCCTCTTGGAGTCATGGCTGCTCAACTAGCACTCTTTCATCAGGGGCCTACTCCCGTTCGCGCATCTTGGTGCTCGCAGTAGCCATTCCATTTGCATCTAAACCTCTCAGTGTGCATAGGCGCGAGGCGAATCGAGCGATGTCTCGTCGCGGCACCGGCGTGCCGAAGGCGTGACCGAATGGCACATAGCCGTGTTCCGCTGGGCTTGTTCGTCATGAGCCTTGCCCTTCCAGTCGCCGCTCAGTTCAGTCTCAGCGTCCAATGAACATATCGTATACGATATGAAGGCATTGAATGTGGGATTTGGACAATTGCTGAGTGACCTCGGCTCGCATGCCCAAGCAAGCTGCGTTGGGCGTGCGGAGTGGCTCAAAGAGTGTCGTGATCAGGAAGCGAGGAGGCGGTCTATGGAGCAGACGTGGGTACGGGCGGCGGTACTGGAAGTGCCGCAAATCTATCTGACGGAGTGGTCCGCGTTCATCTGCGGATGGTCCAATGAGGCCAAGCCTTTTTCCACGCACTTGGTCGGACATCGTGCGGCCACTGGTAAGTCACGTGCCAGTTCAGCAGTCCTGATATATGACCCACTGTCGCGTCGAGCTGTGACGGCGAGTGGAAAGGTGTACGAACTTGTCGGCCCTGCCAACCCCCAGTCTGATGCAATCTACATGCGGTCAGAGTGGTTCTCGGTCAACGGCGGAAGGTATGTGCGTGATGCAACGAATGACTTCGCTGTCTAGATGAGGCCAAAGGGAATACGTCTCTCAAGTCAATGTTGTCGATGATGTTCCAAGGGAGTTCCGGGGACGCCGTCCCTGATATCGGAGTACCCGCCTGCAGGTGCGGCGGGGGCCAGCAGTGCCCCGCTGAGTTGCTCAAGCCATCTATTTGCATGGCAAATGTCACGTGCGGTCGGCGAGTCGCGTGAACGGCTCGACCTGATGCACGTGCCAGTCACTAGCGGGAAGTACGTAAATAGCGGATTCTTGGTGCGCGCGATGTCCAAGGCGGCGAGCCAATTTGCGCGCGGGACAGGTGTTGCGGAGCCTCCAGTTGTATTCGTAGACGGCAGACCAAGCGCGCGGCAAGCCTCTCCCGCAAGTCTGCCGATCTTCAGAGTGCTTGCGCCCTGCTACATCCGCAGCGTGAAATAGTTTCTACTTCGGAGGCCAGGAGGGGGCACCTACATGCCTATGGTGCATGCCTCGTCTTTGGAGGTGATGCTCAGGTGCACACGATTGTCCCTTCGACCCCTGTGGCGCAAGGCATCGAGGGCGATGACTCTATAGGTCGCGCGCATAAAATCTCGACTCCGCCCGCGCCTCCCCCGGGTCTACGCACCTCAGGCTCCCAACGTGTCCCTGCACCTGCGCTTTTTTGAAGGCGGCAACGCCGTCAGCGACTTCAAAGTCCAGCAGCTCCTGCCCCGTCTCGCGGGCATTTCCGACAAGATCACCGGCCTCTCGGCCCGCTTCGTGCACCTCGCGAGCTTCGACGGCGAGCCCGACGCGGCGACGCTGCGGCGCGTGGGCGAGCTGCTGACCTACGGTGAACCCAGCACCCCGGCCCACCTGAAGCTGGAAGAGGCCGGCGCGCCAGCCCTGCTGGTGATGCCTCGCCTGGGTACGGTCTCGCCCTGGGCGTCCAAGGCCACCGACATCGCCCACAACTGCGGCCTGGCGCTGCACCGGGTGGAGCGCCTGGTCGAGTACCGCGTCGACCTCAAGTCCGGCCTGCTGGGCAAGAAGGCCAGCCTGTCGGACGACCAGTTGCGCGCTGTCGCCGATCTGCTGCACGACCGCATGACGGAAAACGTCTCGTTCGACCGCAGCCAGGCGCAGGCCCTGTTCACCGAACTGCACGCCTCGCCGATGGAGCAGGTGGACGTGCTCGGTGGCGGGCGCTCCGCGCTGGAGCGCGCCAACACCGACTGGGGCCTGGCCCTGGCCGACGACGAGATCGATTACCTCGTGACCGCGTTCACCGGCCTGAAGCGCAACCCGACCGACGTCGAACTGATGATGTTCGCGCAGGCCAACAGCGAGCACTGCCGCCACAAGATCTTCAACGCGCAGTTCACCATCGACGGCGTGGCGCAGGACAAGAGCCTGTTCGGCATGATCCGTCACACCCACCAGCTGGCGCCGCAGCACACCGTGGTCGCCTACTCGGACAACGCCTCCATCATGGAAGGCAGCGTGGTCGAGCGCTTCGTGGCCCGTGCCGGCGGTGAGGCTTCGCCGGCCTATGCGGCCGAAACCGCCACGCACCATGTGCTTATGAAGGTGGAAACGCACAACCACCCGACCGCGATTTCCCCATTTCCCGGTGCCTCCACCGGCGCGGGCGGTGAGATCCGCGACGAGGGCGCGACCGGCCGCGGCTCCAAACCCAAGGCGGGTCTCACTGGCTTCACCGTCGGCAAGCTCTGGGGTGGCCTCTCCGACCAGCCGGGCGGCAAGCCCGAGCACATCGCCAGCCCGCTGCAGATCATGACCGAGGGCCCGCTGGGCGGCGCGGCCTTCAACAACGAGTTCGGCCGGCCCAATCTGCTGGGCTACTTCCGCGAGTACGAGCTGTCGGTGGACGGCGTGCAGCGCGGTTACCACAAGCCCATCATGATCGCGGGCGGCGTCGGCGTGATCGACGCGACGCAGACGGAGAAGATCGAGTTCCCGGCCGGTTCGCTGCTGATCCAGCTTGGTGGCCCGGGCATGAAGATCGGCATGGGTGGCAGCGCGGCCAGCTCCATGGCCACCGGCACCAACGCCGCTTCGCTCGATTTCGATTCCGTGCAGCGCGGCAACCCCGAGATCGAACGCCGCGCGCAGGAGGTCATCAACCACTGCTGGCAGCAGGGCGCGAACAACCCCATCCTGGCGATCCACGACGTGGGCGCAGGCGGCCTGTCGAACGCCTTCCCCGAACTGACCAACGACGCGGGACGCGGGGCGCGCTTCGACCTGCGCGCCGTGCCGCTGGAAGAAAGTGGCCTGGCGCCCAAGGAAATCTGGTGCAACGAAAGCCAGGAGCGTTACGTGCTGGCGATCGCACCCGAGTCGCTTGAGGTGTTCAAAGGCTTCTGCGAGCGCGAGCGCTGCCCGTTTTCCGTGATCGGCGTCGCCACCGAAGAACGCCAGCTGGTGCTGGCCGATGAAGCCCAGCAGAGCCCGGTCGACATGCCGATGAACGTGCTGCTGGGCAAACCGCCCAAGATGCACCGCGACGTCCAGACCGTGGCCCGCGCGCCGGCGCCCCTGGACCTCACCGGTGTGGACCTGCAGAAAGCCGTGATCGACGTGCTGAGCCACCCGACGGTGGCCTCCAAGCGTTTCCTCATCACCATCGGTGACCGCACCGTGGGCGGACTGTCGCACCGCGACCAGATGGTCGGCCCCTGGCAGGTGCCGGTGGCGGACTGCGCCGTGACTCTGGCTGATTTCAAAGGCTTCGCGGGCGAGGCCATGAGCATGGGCGAGCGCACGCCGCTGGCCGCGCTCGACGCCGCGGCTTCTGGCCGCATGGCGGTGGCCGAGGCCATCACCAACCTGCTGGCCGCGCCGATCGAACTGCCGCGCGTGAAGCTCTCCGCCAACTGGATGGCCGCCTGTGGTGAACCGGGCGAAGACGCTGCGCTGTACGAGACCGTGAAAGCGGTCGGCATGGAGCTCTGCCCGGCGCTGGGTATTTCGATTCCCGTGGGCAAGGACAGCCTGTCCATGCGCACGCAGTGGAAAGAGGGCGGTGACACGAAGAAGGTGACCTCGCCGGTCAGCCTGATCGTGAGCGCCTTCGCCACGCTGGCCGACGTGCGCGGCACGCTCACGCCGCAGTTGAACAACGCCCTCGAAGACACCACGCTGGTGCTGATCGACCTCGGCAAGGGCCGCCACCGCATGGGCGGCAGCGTGCTGGCCCAGGTGCTGGGGCAGGGTGGTGGCGAGGCGCCGGATCTCGACGACGCCAAGGACCTGGTGAGCCTGGTCAACGGGGTCAACGCCCTGCGCGCGCAAGGCCAGATCCTGGCCTACCACGACCGAAGCGACGGTGGCCTGCTGGCCGCCGCGGCCGAGATGGCCTTTGCCGGCCACGTGGGCGTGGCGCTCAACGTGGACCTGCTGGTCACCGAAGGCGACGGCATCAGCGACAGCCGCGCCGAGATGGGCGACGCCAAGAACTGGGCCGGCCAGGTCAGCGCGCGGCGCGAGGAACTCACGCTCAAGGCGCTGTTCAGCGAAGAGTTGGGCGTGCTGCTGCAGGTCAAAACCGACGACCGCAACGCGGTGATGCAAACCCTGCGCGAACATGGGTTGAACAAACACAGCCACTTTGTCGGCAAGACATGCCCGGCCAATTCGGCAATCGAGGCGGGCAAGGGACAACTGCAGGTCTGGCGCGAAGGCAAGGCCGTGTTCTCGGCCAGCCTGTTCGACCTGCACCAGGTCTGGGACAGGGTGAGCTGGAAGATCAACCAGCAGCGCGACAACCCGGCCTGCGCCGACGCCGAACACGCGGCCGCCGGCCGGCCCGAAGACCCGGGCCTGCACACAAAGCTGAGCTTCGACCTAAACGACAACGTGGCCGCGCCGTTTCTCAATCTAACGCGGCCGCGGGTAGCTATCCTGCGCGAGCAGGGTGTGAATTCGCATGTGGAGACGGCCTATGCCTTTACCCAGGCCGGCTTCGAGGCCTACGACGTGCACATGACCGACCTGCAGACCGGCCGCGCGAAACTGGCCGACTTCAAGGGCGTGGTCGCCTGCGGCGGCTTCAGCTACGGCGACACGCTGGGTGCCGGCATCGGCTGGGCGCGCAGCATCACCTTCAACCCCGGGCTGTCGGCGCAGTTCCAGGGTTTCTTTGCGCGCACCGACACCTTCGCTCTGGGTGTCTGCAACGGCTGCCAGATGTTCGCCGAGCTGGCCGACATCATTCCCGGCGCCGAGGCCTGGCCGCGTTTCACCACCAACCAGAGCGAGCGCTTCGAGGCGCGGCTTTCGATGGTGGAGGTGCTCGAATCGCCCAGCCTGTTCCTGCAGGGCATGGCCGGCAGCCGCCTGCCGATCGCCGTCGCCCATGGCGAGGGTTATGCCAACTTCCATCATCGGGGCGACGCGACCAAGGCCATCGCCGCGATGCGCTTCACCGACAACACCGGCGCAGCCACCGAGGCCTACCCATTCAACCCCAACGGCAGTCCGGGCGGCCTGACCGCCGTGACCACGGCCGACGGCCGCTTCACGGCCATGATGCCGCACCCCGAGCGCGTGTTTCGCAACATCCAGATGAGCTGGACCGACCAGGACCCGACCGCCCCGAGCGCCTGGACGCAGATGTGGCGCAACGCTCGCCAATGGGTCGGCTGAGCAAAATCTCCCGGGGCTCCGACGCATGACCATCGAAATTCCCAAAGACGCGCGTGCCGTGGCGATCGCCTCGTTCAAGAGAGGCGGGGGCGCCTGAGGCAGGGTGGTCACGGAGCATGCCATCAAGCACTTGTTACCAGAGCCAGTGGCCCGAAATGTTGCTTAGAACGGTTTGATTTTTTGAGGGATCGAAACATGTGTGGAATCGTGGGTGTGGTCAGCAAAACGCCAGTCAACCAACTGATTTACGACGCCTTGCTGCTGCTGCAGCATCGCGGCCAGGATGCG
>JACCDQ011136872.1_pt1 | contig 16969 bp, 15 predicted proteins | sample 7446031 | NCBI WGS metagenome assembly JACCDQ01 (sample SAMN15323442, study PRJNA562643) | freshwater metagenome | isolation source: river surface water | place: USA:Blue River Watershed | collected 2017-08-17
GATCGTCATTGGGGCCGACATAAACTCAGAACACATGCAAGACACACCTTCGAGCTCACCGCTGCACCCGCTGACCTTCCGGTGGCGCACCTGGTGGCGCGCCCAAACCCCGAACCGCCAAGACCGCTTTGCCTTCATCGCGCCACTCGCGGCAGTGGTGCTGTTCATGGCCGCCATCACGACCGCGTTTTGGTATTTGCGTTACGAGGAACTGGACCGCGAGCAAGAAGTGGTGCGTCGAGATGTGGAATACGCACAACAACGCTTGCGCCTCAGACTGCTGGACAAGCAAGAGCAAATCGTGCGTCTGACGCGCGCGATTGCCAACCGTGAGTTGACCTTGCGCGACTTCCAAAGTGAGGCTCAAACCGTCATTAACCAAAGTCCAGAGATAGCCAGCATCACCTGGATGGATGCCCGTGCGCGGGTGCGTGGCGGCTATGTCAGCAGTGCCACCAGCTCCAACGTCAATGCCCAAGCCAACGAGTTGCTGACGCATCCAGAAACCACGCACACCTTTGAACTCACTCGCGACTTGTTGCAACCTGTTTACTCGCAACCCATCGTTGAAAAACGCGCCAACGCGCAAACTTTCACCGAACTGCAACTGCATGTGCCCATCGTGAGCCATGGCAAGTTCGAAGGTGTGCTGCTGGTGGAATACACCATGGAAGGCATGCTGCGTTACGCGGTGCCGACAGAGATCAGCAGCAAATACGCCGTGTCACTCCGCGATGCCAACAACCTGGTCTTGGCTGGTCAAGTCAGCCAAGTGCGCCCCAAAGTCACCGAAGTGTTGCCGTGGCTGCGACAAACCAACGAATATGAAGTCCCCATCACCCCTGTGGGCTACGCCTTGTCGCTCCATGCACAAACTTACCGCACCTCGCAAGGCTTGATTGGCACTGGTGTGTTTTGGTTGGTCGCCGTCTTGAGCGCCATGACCGCTTGGATGTTGATCGGGACCTGGCGCCACACGCGTCGCCGCGTGCAAGCACAACAGGCCTTGATCGCTGAAACCAACTTCCGACGTGCCATGGAAAACTCCGTGCTCACCGGCATGCGCGCCATGGACATGAAGGGGCGCATCACTTACGTCAACGCGGCGTTTTGTCAGATGACCGGCTGGAAGGAGGACGAATTGGTGGGCTGTATGCCCCCTTTTCCCTATTGGCCCGAAGAAGACCGAGACACGCTGGAACAAAAACTAAAACAAGAGCTGCAAGGGGAAACCACCACCAGCGGCTTTCATGTGCGGGTCAAACGCAAAAATGGCACCGTGTTTGACGCACGTTTGTATGTATCGCCGCTGGTCGATGCGCACGGACAACAAACGGGCTGGATGACATCGATGACCGACATCACGGAGCCCAACCGTGTGCGTGAACAATTGACGGCTGCGCACGACCGTTTCACGACGGTATTGGAAGGCTTAGATGCTTCGGTCTCTGTGGCACCGCTGGGCAGCCAAGAGCTGTTATTTGCGAACAAGTTATACCGCCAATGGTTTGACGCCACCACGCAGGGGCACCTGAGCTTAGTGACCCAAGCCGGTCAGCCCCGCGCCGCCTCGCTGAGCGAGGCCGCAACCGACGATGCCCGAGATCAAGATGATGGGTTGATGGGGCTCCCGACCGACGGAATCACCGAGACCAAGGCAGAGAACGCCGAGGTCTATGTGCCCGAACTTGACAAATGGTTGGAGGTGCGCTCGCGATACCTCAACTGGGTCGATGGACGCTTGGCGCAAATGGTGATTGCCACCGATATCACCCCTCGACGACAAGCCGAAGAGCAAGCCCAGGTTCAAGCGGAACGGGCGCAGGCTGCCAGCCGCTTGATCACCATGGGTGAGATGGCGTCCAGCGTGGCACATGAATTGAATCAACCGCTGACCGCCATCAACAACTATTGCAGCGGCATGATGTCGCGCATCCAAGCCAACAACCTGAACCAGGAAGACCTGCTCAAGGCGCTCGAGAAAACAGCACACCAAGCCCAACGGGCGGGTCAAATCATCCAACGCATCCGCAGCTTTGTAAAACGCAGCGAGCCCAACCGCTCGTCATCGGATGTCAGCGCCATCGTGGCTGAAGCCGTGGAACTGGCTGGCATTGAAATGCGCCGCCGCCAAGTGCGACTGACCCAAGTGGTCGCGGCCCGCCTGCCCAGCATCAATGTCGACCCGATCTTGATTGAACAGGTATTGGTGAATCTGCTGCGCAACGCCGCCGAGTCGATCGACATGGCGCAACGTCCGCTGACGCGCCGGGATGTCGAACTGAAAGTGCTACCACGTCAAGAAGAGGGTCAAGCCGCCCTAGAGTTCTCGGTGACCGATACAGGACGCGGCTTACCCCCTGAAGTGATGGAGCGCCTGTTTGAGGCTTTCTTCTCGACCAAGTCGGAAGGCATGGGGATTGGCCTCAATTTGTGCCGCTCCATCGTCGAATCCCACCAGGGCCGAATGAAAGCCGAGAACCTCTACAATGGAGAAGAAATAACGGGCTGCCGCTTTTCCTTCTGGATACCGGTCCGCTAGGTTGGAGTTTTTTTGATGAGTTTGATCCCCAAAAAAGGTACGGTCTATGTTGTTGATGACGACGAGGCCGTTCGCGATTCGCTGCAATGGTTGTTAGAAGGCAAGGACTACCGCGTTCGTTGCTTTGACTCCGCCGAAACATTTTTGAGCCGCTACGACCCGCGTGAGGTCGCGTGCTTGATCGTGGACATCCGCATGGGTGGCATGACGGGCCTGGAACTGCAAGACAAATTGGTGGAGCGCAAATCGCCTTTGCCCATCGTCTTCATCACTGGCCATGGCGACGTGCCCATGGCGGTCGACACCATGAAAAAAGGTGCCATGGACTTCATCCAAAAGCCCTTCAACGAAGCCGCCTTGGTGACTTTGGTGGAGCGCATGTTGACCCAAGCCAATGAGTCCTTTGCTGAATACCAACAAGCGGCCAGCCGCGACGCCTTGATGGCCAAGTTGACCACCCGCGAAGCCCAAGTGCTCGAGCGCATCGTGGCAGGTCGCTTGAACAAACAAATCGCCGACGATTTGGGCATCAGTATCAAGACTGTGGAAGCCCACCGCGCCAACATCATGGAAAAGCTCAATGCCAACACCGTCGCCGACTTGCTGAAAACAGCTCTCGGACAAACCGCTGCCAAGGCCTAAGCCTCGCCAGATACTCGCGTTTTGCACCCCCCTTCAACGCCCGTGATTCACGGGCGTTTTCAATTCTTCGCTTCACTTGTATACACACCATGACCGCACAACTCATCGATGGCAACGCTCTTTCCAAACAACTGCGCACGCAAGTGGCAACGGACACCGCCAAGCTCAAGGCTCAGGGTTTGACGCCGGGTCTCGCCGTGGTCTTGGTCGGTGACAACCCAGCCAGCCAGGTGTATGTGCGCAACAAAGTCAAAGCCTGCGAGGAAGCCGGTTTGCACTCGGTGCTCGAGAAATATGAGGCCAGCATGAGCGAGGCCGATTTGTTGGCTCGTGTGGAGGCTCTCAACAACGACCCCAGCATCCATGGCATCTTGGTGCAACTGCCCTTGCCTGCCCACATCGATGCACAGAAAGTGATCGAAGCCATCAGCCCTGCCAAAGACGTCGATGGTTTTCACATCGCCAGCGCCGGCGCCCTGATGACGGGCATGCCCGGCTTTTGGCCCTGCACCCCCTACGGCTGCATGAAGATGCTCGAGAGCATTGGCTACCAGCTCAAAGGCAAACATGCGGTGGTGATTGGCCGCAGCAACATCGTGGGCAAACCCATGGCGCTGATGCTGTTGCAACAAAACGCCACGGTCACCATTTGCCACAGCGGCACACCCGACTTGAAGGCCATGACGCTGCAAGCCGACGTCATCGTGGCCGCCGTGGGCAAGCGCAATGTGTTGACGGCCGACATGGTCAAACCCGGCGCGGTGGTGCTCGATGTCGGCATGAACCGCAACGACGAAGGCAAGCTTTGCGGCGACGTGGACTTTGACGGCGTCAAAGAAGTCGCCAGCCACATCACCCCAGTGCCCGGCGGTGTGGGACCGATGACCATCACGATGTTGTTGGTTAACACCTTGGAATCAGCGCAACGCGCCCTATCTGAGTCACACTGAGTTACCCAAGCACCCCTAGAAATTCCCCATGACACACGCCACCAATCCGCTGCTCGACTTCACCGACCACCCGCTGTTTGATGCCATTCGGCCTGAACACATTGCACCGGCGCTGGATCAACTGCTGCCCGCCGCAGACGCAGCGCTTGAAAAGGTCACCGCGGCAGACTTCCCCGCCACGTGGTCTGCGATTGCCAGCGTGTTGGATGTGGCCACCGAGCAACTCAGCCGTGCATGGGGCGCCGTGAACCATTTGCATTCGGTGGCAGACACACCCGAGCTGCGTGCTGCCTACACCGAAGCCTTGCCCCGCGTGACCGAGTTTTATACGCGTCTGGGTGCGGACGAACGCCTGTACGCCAAGTACAAAGCCATTCCTGTGGCCAGTTTGAATGCCGAGCAACAACACGCCCACACCTTGGCGATGCGTAACTTTGTGTTGTCCGGTGCAGAACTGGTGGGCGCGGCCAAAGAACGGTTTGCGGCGATTCAAGAGCGCATGGCGGACGTGAGCCAAAAGTTCAGTGAAAACGTGCTGGATGCTACCGACCAATGGTCCCTCGTGGTGACGGCTGATGAGTTGGCTGGCGTGCCCGACGATGTGTTGCAAGCCACGCGCGCAGCCGCCGAGAAAGACGGCATGGCCGGCCACAAGCTGAACCTCAAAATGCCGTGCTACCTGCCCGTGATGCAGTTCGCCAACAGTTCTGCTTTGCGTGAAAAACTCTACCGTGCCTATGCCACGCGTGCATCCGACCAATCTGAAGCTGTCCAAGCCGGAAAAACTGCGCAAGACAACACGCCGTGGATTCAAGAAATGTTGTCCTTGCGCCAAGAAGAAGCCCAGCTCTTGGGCTATGCCAACTACGCCGAAGTGTCCTTGGCCGCCAAGATGGCGCAGTCCCCCGCGGAGGTGATGACCTTCTTGCGTGATCTTGCCCAACGCGCGCGCCCTTACGCCGAGCAAGACGTCGCCGAAATGCGCGCCTTTGCTGCTGAGCACTTGAACCTCCCAGATCCACAGCCTTGGGACTGGCCGTTCATCGGCGAGAAGCTCAAAGAAGCGCGCTATGCCTTCAGTGAACAAGAAGTCAAACCCTACTTCACCGCGCCCAAGGTGTTGGCTGGCTTGTTCAAGATTGTGGAAACCTTGTTTGAGGTGAGCATCCGTCGCGACAACGCGCCAGTGTGGCACCCCACGGTCGAGTTCTATCGCATCGAACGTCAGGGGCAGCTGGTCGGCCAGTTCTACCTCGACCCCGGCGCACGCGCCGGCAAGCGCGGCGGGGCTTGGATGGACGATGTGCGTGCGCGCTGGCTGCGCCCCGACACGGGCCAACTGCAAACCCCCGTGGCACATCTGGTGTGCAACTTTGCCGAAGGCGTGGGTGGCAAACCGCCGCTGTTGACGCACGACGACGTGATCACCCTCTTCCACGAATGCGGCCATGGCTTGCACCACATGCTCACGCAAGTGAACGAGCGCGATGTGTCAGGCATCAGTGGCGTCGAATGGGATGCAGTCGAGTTGCCCAGCCAGTTCATGGAGAACTTCTGCTGGGAATGGTCGGTGCTGCGCCACATGACTGCGCATGTGGATACCGGTGAACCCTTGCCTCGCGCGTTGTTCGACAAAATGTTGGCTGCCAAAAACTTCCAAAGCGGTTTGCAAACGCTGCGTCAAATCGAGTTCTCTCTGGTCGACATGCGCTTGCACACCGAAGGCTCAGCAGCCCAAGATTTCATGCAAGTGCTGCGCGATGTCCGAGCGGAAGTGGCTGTCCTGCAAAGCCCCGCTTGGGGCCGCACGCTCCACACCTTTAGTCACATTTTCGCGGGCGGCTATGCGGCGGGCTATTACAGCTACAAGTGGGCCGAGGTGTTGAGCGCCGATGCCTATGCCGCGTTCGAAGAAACCGCAGGTGACGATGGTGAGCCGAGCATCGACACCGGCCGCCGCTACCGCGAAACGATTTTGGAAGTGGGTGGCAGCCGTCCTGCCATGGAGTCATTCAAAGCATTTCGCGGACGCGAGCCGCAGCTCGATGCCTTGCTGCGCCACCAAGGCATGGCCTAAGCAACCAAGCCAGCGGCGCTTACCAAAGAATGGTCTGGCCTTGGTAATCCACAAAGTGTGCCGCGGCTTGCGCCGGCAAAACATCCAAGGCCTGCAGCAAGCCTGCGACTGACTGCGCAGGCGTGAGGCAGTCTTGCGCTGCCACAAAGGGTGCCGACAAGCGTGACGCCACCGTGCCGGGTTGCATCGCCGCCACCACCAGCTTCGGGCGTTTGCGCGCGGCTTCGATGGCGGCGGTTTGCAACACCATGTTCAACGCTGCCTTGGCTGCGCGATAGCCATACCAACCACCTTTGCGGTTGTCGCTGATGCTGCCCACCCGCGCCGACAGCTTGGCATAAATGCAGCGCTGCTCGGCATCGAGCAAAGGGATAAAGTGTTTCAACAGCAGCGCAGGGCCGATGGTGTTGATTTCAAACGCCCGCGCCAACTGCGAAGCGTTCAAGGCTCCCAAGTGTTTTTCGGGGCCCTGCCCATCCAGAGTGAGTGCCCCTGTGGCATCAAGGATGAGCTGAAACGGGCCCTGCAACGTCGCCGCAGCGGCGGCCAGGCTGTCTTCGTCTTCTAAGCGAAAAGCCGGTGACGTGTGGCGAGACAAGCCCACCACTTCGGTGCAGGCAGCATCCGCCTGAAGCGCTCTGACAAAAGCAGCCCCAAGTGCGCCCGAGGCACCCAACACCAACGCACGGTAGGACGGCCCAAGACTGTTCAAAACGTCAACGTCTTCACGCCGGTCGATGTACCCAGCAAACACACTTGGGCTTTTTGGTGTGCAAAGACGCCCACCGTCACCACGCCAGGCCACTGACTGACCTCGGATTCAAACTGCAAGGGGTTGGCAATCGTGAGTCCCGTCACATCGACGATGTGTTGGCCGTTATCAGTCACCAAGGGTTGACCGTCTTTCAGGCGCACCTTGGCGCCGCCCCCCATCGCCGCGAACTGGCGCATCACTCGGGCGGTGGCCATGGGAATGACTTCCACCGGCAGAGGGAACGTACCCAAGGCCTCAACCAATTTGCTTTCATCGGCGATGCAGACAAATTTTTTGGATTGCGCGGCGACGATTTTTTCGCGTGTCAATGCAGCGCCGCCGCCTTTGACCATGTGGCCTTGGTGATCGATCTCGTCAGCACCGTCGATGTAGACCGACAAGCTCTCCACGTCCGCAGCTTCGAACACAGGAATTCCCAGCGCTTGTAAGCGCTCGGTCGACGCCACTGAGCTGGACACCGCACCCTTGATTTGGTCTTTGATGGTGGCCAAGGCATCGATGAATTTGTTCACGGTAGAGCCCGTGCCCACGCCCACCACCTCGCCTGGCACCACGTATTGGAGGGCGGCTTGACCGACCAAGGTCTTCAGTTCATCTTGTGTCAGGGCGGCGTTTGAGACGGGGTGGCTCATGGGCGAAAATCCAAGCTTGTATTGATCAAAGCTTGAGATTATCCATGTCGTTGTTGCCCTATTCGCTTGCCCGCCCTTTTCTGTTTGCCATGGATGCCGAAACCGCCCATGAACACACCCTCTCCATGCTGGCGCGCACCCAAAACACGCCACTGTCCTGGGCTTACTGCCAATCGCGCGTGCACGACCCCATCACCTTGGCCGGATTGACATTTCCCAACCGCGTCGGCTTGGCAGCGGGCCTAGACAAAAACGCACACTGCATCGATGGCTTGGCCGCGATGGGTTTCGGGTTTGTCGAGGTCGGCACCGTCACGCCCAAAGGTCAGCCAGGGAACCCCAAGCCGCGCATGTTTCGTCTGCCTGAAGCACAGGCCTTGATCAACCGGCTTGGTTTCAACAACGACGGCTTGGATGCCTTCTTGGCCAATGTGAAACTGGCGCAGTTCCGCAACAAGTCGAACAGCCCCATGTTGCTGGGACTGAACATTGGCAAAAATGCAGCCACCCCCATCGAAAACGCCGCAGACGATTACCTGACATGCCTCGACGGCGTGTACCCCCATGCCGACTATGTGACGGTCAATATCTCCAGCCCCAACACCAAAAATCTGCGCGAGTTGCAAAGCGACGAAGCGCTGGATGCCTTGATTGGCACCCTCGCCAAACGTCGCGCCGAATTGGCCGTGCAGCACCACAAGCAAGTGCCGGTGTTCATCAAAATCGCCCCCGATTTAGACCCCGATCAAGTCGCTGTGATTGCCACCACCCTCAAGCGCCACTGCGTCCAAGAAGGCACCTCCTCCGCCGACAGCTTGTGGGGCGTGATCGCCACCAACACCACCATCGCCCGGGATACCGTTCAGGGCATGAACCATGCCGAAGAAACGGGGGGCTTGTCAGGCGCGCCGGTGTTCGAGAAAAGCAACGCCGTGATTCGCCAATTGCGAGCCGCCATGGGCCCGAACTTTCCCATCATTGGGGCAGGTGGCATTTTGAGTGGCGCCGATGCCGTGGCCAAGATTCAAGCAGGTGCGGATGTGGTGCAGATCTACACCGGCTTGATTTACAAAGGCCCAGCACTCGTCAAAGAAGCCGCGCAAGCGATTCGTGACCGAGCCTGATCAGACCTGATCAGGCGAATACGGTGCGATATCCCTCAAAGCGCTTGGCCCAATAAGCGTTGTCCAAGCGCTCGGACCTCACACCGGTTTTTTCGTTGGCGGCATGAATGAATTTGCCCGAACCAATGTAGATCCCCACGTGAGAGAACGCACTGCCCAAGGTATTGAAAAACACCAAGTCGCCCGGATGGGCTTGGGATGGGTCGATGGGACGCGTGGCCTTGGCCATCTGTGCGGCACTGCCTTGCAACGCGATGCCTGCTGACTCTTTGTAAACAAAGCTCACCAGGCCTGAGCAGTCAAACCCGGTGTGCAACTTCTTACCGCCATAGGTGTAGCCACGGTCCAACATGGCCATGGCTTGCAAGACGATGTCTTGTCGCTTGGCTGCTTGGTTGGGGTAATGGTTGGCGCTTGGTTCAGTCGTTCCGCGCTGACGAGGCGACACGGAACAGGCGAGCAACACGTGTGTCGCGCAGAGGCTTAGCAACAGACGTTTGTTCATGGCCTCGGCTTAGGAGAGGACATCCACCACAGCGTCGCCAATGGCAAGCGCACTGGTCAGCCCGGGCGACTCAATGCCAAACAAATTGACCAAGCCCTTCACACCATGTACCCCAGGGCCTTGGATACAGAAGTCAGCTGCGGGGTCATGCGACCCCGAAATTTTGGGACGAATCCCCGCATACCCGGCTTGCAAGGCGCCCTCGCCTAAGGCTGGCCAGTATTTGCGTACCTCGTTGTAAAACGCTTGCTCATGTTCAGCGGAGACCACCAGGTCGTCAGGACTTTCCACCCATTGCACGTCTGGCCCAAACTTGGCTTGGCCACCCAAGTCCAGCGTCAAATGCACGCCCAAACCAGCGGCTTCGGGGACGGGGTAAATCAAACGAGAAAATGGAGATTTACCCGACAAGGTGAAGTAATTGCCCTTCGCAAAATAGGCCTGTGGCACGTGCGTTGCGGACAAGCCTGAAAACTTGTTTGCCAACCCGGGAGCTGTTAATCCGGCAGCGTTCACCACGGTGCGCGCCAACAACGCCGACCCGTCCGTCATGTGCAGCACGATGCCATCGTCACGGCACTCAGCGCTTTCCACCTCGGAGTTCAAGGCAACGATACCGCCCTGGTTCTCAAAGTCGCCTTGCAGGCTGAGCATCAAGCCGTGGCTGTCCACAATGCCGGTGCTGGGCGAGTGCAAGGCCGCGACACAGGATAAGGCCGGCTCCATGGCTTTGGCCTCCTCGGCAGTCAACATCAGCAAATCGTTGACGCCATTGGCGCGGGCTTTCTGCAAGATCGCTGCGAGGGCTGACATCTGGTCCTCATGGGTCGCCACAATCAATTTACCGCAACGTTGGTGGGACACACCGCGTGCTGCCGCGTAGGCGTAGAGCATGTCGCGCCCTTTGACACAAAGTGCTGCTTTGAGTGAGCCTGGTGGGTAGTAAATACCTGCATGAATGACCTCGCTGTTGCGTGAGCTGGTGCCCGTGCCAATCGCATCGGCACGCTCCAGCACCAACCAATCACGGGAAGTCGCGGGTGCCGCATGAATCAGGGCCCGCGCCACAGCCAAGCCCACCACACCGGCTCCAATCACCACACCATCAACTTTGTCCACGCGCTTCTCCTCTGTTCTTCCCCGTATTAGAACCCGAAGTGCCCATGAAAAAGGCTCCCGAAGGAGCCTTGCAAAGGTTGAGAGAACCTTAAAAATTAACGCTTCTTCGAAGCTGCTTTGCCAGCGTTCAAAGCTGTGGCAGCCATGTTCTTGTAGTTGGCTTCTGCCACATCGGTAGCTTGCTTCACGGCTTTTTGGACAGATTCCAAAGCATTGTTGCCAGCAGACACCGCTGTTTTGAAAGCAGCCACAGCAGCTTCGGAACCCGCAGGTGCGTTTTTAGCAGCGTTGTCCACCAAGTCGTGGAAAGCTTTTTGAGCTTCAGCCACTTTGGCTTCCATATGACCTTGGAAATGTGAGCTTGTGCCGGTGGCGATTTCAACCAAGTGGCGGTTGTAAGCCACAGCCTTTTCAGCCAAAGGCTGGAACAAGCTGGCTTGCAAGGCCAACAACTCTTGCGCGTCCTTCACGCTCAAAGCAGCGTTGGTTTGCTTTTGTGAATCAGCCAATGTTGTTTTGGCAGCCGCCAAATTCAACTCGATGAGTTGTTCCACACCAGAGAAAGCTTTGTTGGTCAAACCAACCAAAGTTTCCAAGTTGGCTTTGTTCGCAGCAATCACTTGTTCAGGGGTCAAAGTCATGTCATATCTCCAAAATTAAAAAAGAAGGTGAACTGGTCAACAAACTGCCCCAAAGGTCAATTTATGTTGCAGTGCAGCATGACGCTTATTTTAGGGACATGTTGGCAAGAATCAAGCGTTAAAACCAGAGTCGCACTGTTTTAGAGCCGGCAGACTAATTCGGACGTTTCAGCCTCTCATCAGTCGCTGCATGGCTGTGCTTCCAGTGCGTCTGCCACTCTGTTTTGTAACGTTGCGCCAACGTGTTGGATTTCAAAACAAGAAAATTTTCAGCGTTACGGGTTGCTGCCGAATTGGTGAAATTGAAGCTGCCCGTGATCACGACCGATTCGTCAATGACCATGACCTTGTTGTGTGCAATCGCGTGCTTGCCATCAAGACGCAACCCCACACCCGCATGGGACAAAAGATCCATCACGTAGCGGTTCGACGAACTGCTCTTTGCATCTAACAACACGCGAACCTCCACACCACGCTGATGCGCACGAACAAGCGCTTGCGCGATGGCGTTGTGTGTAAATCCATACGCTTGCACCAGCACTTCTCGCTCGCTGGCATCCAGCGCTTGGACGATGGCCGCAGCAGCCCCTGCAGGAGGCGTGAAGTAAACCCCCAAAACTTCGACCTGAAGACCTGGCGTCACTGCCGTCGCCTGCCGGTCTGCATCAGCCCGTGCCAACATCGACGTGGACAAGGCCAATGCACACAAAACATACTTGGAGAGAGAGTTACGGATACAACATTTCATAGCCAAGATGCTAAACCGCAAAGGCATATTTTTTTGAGTTTGACCCCGGGGTGACATCTGCGATTGAGCGCTGCCTGTAAAGTCAGCCCGCTGTGAAAAGTCCTACGCCTCGCCCCCAAGAACTCACACCCGCGACACGCCGCGCGATTCTTCTGTTGTCATTTGCCACCTTTTCCAGCATGGCACTGCAGCGGATTTGCGATCCCATGCTGCCCGAGTTGTCGCTTGTTTTTAATGCGCCGATCAGTGCGACCTCACAAGTCATTTCATGGTTCGCCATCACTTATGGACTGATGCAGCTCTTTTATGGGCCTGTCGGGGATCGGTTTGGCAAATACCGTGTGGTGATGTGGGCCACCCTCGGCTGTAGCGTGGGCTGTTTGTTGTCGGCGCTGAGCCCGCGCCTCGATGCGTTGGTCATAGCGCGTGTTGCCTGCGCAGCGACGGCTGCCGCCATCATTCCTTTGTCGCTGGCATGGGTGGGTGATGTGGTGCACTACCAACACAGGCAAGAAACCTTGGCGCGCGTCGGCTTGGGCACCATGATGGGCATCACCGCGGGGCAGTTACTGGGGGGCTTACTCACTGACACACTGGGCTGGCGTTGGGCTTTTGTGTTGATGTCCTGTATTTTTGCCAGCGTCAGCCTTTTGCTATGGCAACAACTCAAGCACTTAGGGGGCACAACACACGCGCACCACTCCTCGACGGGCTTTATCAAACAACTCCTTCAAGTGGCACACGATCCATGGGCACGCACGCTGTTGGGCATCGCCTTGGTAGAAGGCGCCATGATTTTTGGATTGCTGGCGGTGACAGCCTCGCATTTGCATCACACACACCAAATTTCGCTCACTTTGGCCGGCGGCACCACGGCCTTGTTTGGCTTGGGTGGCATGGCTTACATGGCCACTGCCAAGTCTGTGATCAGGCGATTTGGCGAGGTGGGCTTGGCTCGTGCAGGCGGTTTGTATTTTGGTCTCGCGTTCTTGGTTGTCGCTTTTTGCCCCTGGTGGCAGCTGGCGCTGCCGTCTTGCTTCATGGCTGGCTTTGGTTTTGCTATGTTTCACAACACCATGCAAGCCAAGGCAACCCAGATGGCCCCCACCGCGCGTGGAACTGGCGTGACCCTGTTTGCAGGATTTTTATTCCTGGGTCAATCCTTGGGTGTGTTGGTGTTGGCTGCGCTGATCAGTCAATTTGACTCACGTGTCGTGGTCGGTTCTGTGGCTGTCTGCGTCGTGGCACTCGGGACTTTTTTTGCTCGCGCCCTTGCGCGACGAAACGCGACGCAAGCGGACCACGCTTAACATTACGTCATGACACAACACATCGAACAACTTGCCCAACAACTCGAGCAGCATCCTGATTACCGCGTGCTGCGCCGCCTCGTGCCGGGACGCATCTTCAACACCCCTGCCCCAGGTCAGACACTGCGCAAAGGCATTGTGCTGGACACTGAAACCACAGGCTTGAATGTCGCCAGCGACCGCGTGATTGAACTCGGCATGTTGGCCTTTGAGTTCGATCCTGTCACGGGCATGGTCTACCGCGTCACTGACGTGTTGGACGAGTTGGAAGACCCAGGCTTCCCTATCCCCCCGGAAACGATCGCTGTGCACCACATCACTGACGAGATGGTCAAAGGACAACACATCGACGATGCACGTGTCGCTGCATTTGTGAAAGATGCTTCAGTGGTGATTGCTCACAATGCCTCCTTCGACCGTCCTTTCGTCGAGGCCCGTTGGCCCCTTTTCGCGCAGCTGGACTGGGCATGCAGCATCAAGGACATTGACTGGAAAGAAGAGGGATTCGGCTCAGCCAAGTTGGAATACCTACTCAGTACCCAGGGCTACTTCTATGAAGCCCACCGGGCAGAAGCCGATTGCTGGGCTCTGTTGGAATTGCTGAATCAAGTGCTGCCACAAAGCCAGCAAACGGCACTGCTGACCGTGCTGCTGACCTTGAACCAGCCGCAGCAAAAGGTGTATGCCATCAATTCCCCCTTTGAGACCAAAGACAAGCTCAAAGCGCGCAATTACCGTTGGGCTGCAGAGCTGCGCTGTTGGACACGCGTCGTGGCTGGCGCTGCTGAGATGACCCAAGAACTCGAGTGGCTCAAGCACCATGTGTACGCAGGCCGGAGTGCCCGTGTCGAAATTGAAACCACAGGCGGAAAAGTTCGTTACTCCAACCGCCAAGGTCACAAGGAAGTCGTGACACTTTGAACGACTGATAGCCAATAAAAAAAGCCGGGCTAGCCCGGCTTTTTTACCTTAATAACTCACCGGCTGCCACGGCACCTGGCAAGTGGGCACATGAGGGTAGTACTGCTGCGCGGTGGGACAAAAATAAGCCACACGGCTAGGTGGGATGTAGGGCTGCTGGACCACGACGGTGGGAGGCATCGCGTAACTGGGTGTGCTTGCTGCATAAATGACGCTACCCACAATCGCAGCGCCCAGCACCGGCGCCACCCAATTGTGGCTCCATCCACTCCGATAACCGTAGCCGTAGCTGGCATGACCACCGTGGCCTCCGTGATGCTGCGCGCTAAACCCCGCCCGATGGCTGACGCCGTGCGCTTGAGCTGGTATTGCCATCGCAAAAGACAAAAGACATGCCAAGATGACGGGAAATCGTTTCATAGTGAACTCACAGAGTTACAAGATAGTCACTTAACGCACCACCCCATGGGTCGGATGACACACAGAGTCCATTTGCAAGAAGTCTTCCACACTCAAAGCCACCCTGGCTAAGGGGGCGTCTTGGCCCGACCATGAGGACAACATCACACCGACGGGCAAGCTTCCAGTCTCGTGACATGGCAAGCTCCAAGAACAGCCATCCATGTAATTGATCGCAGAGGGATTTCGCAGAAGCAAGCGGTTCAACTTGAAAAAAGCTTCATCGTCGGTGAGCAAGGGCTCGACCAAAGGCGCTACCAGCGGAACTGTGGGACACACCATGGCATCGAAGCCTTGCAAAGTGTGCTGTGCAGCCGCCATCCAAGACAAACGGCGGTTATGTAATTCCAAATATTCATGTGCAAGGACATCTTTGCCCAACATCATGCGCGCTACCACACGTGGATCGATGCGTTCGGCCCCCCGCACGAGGCGCGCGTGGTGTGCTGCATAGCCTTCGACAGGTGAAAAGCCGCCAGGCAGACTTAGCGCAGCGATGTCGCCCAATGCCTTGAATGGGATCTCCACCACCTCGACACCCGCCCTTGACAGGCGATGCAGTGTGCGTTCGAAAGCTTGGGCGACCAGGGCATCCACATCTTCCAACATCAAGGTTTGCGGCACTGCAAAGCGTAGGCCTTTGAGTGGCAGGCCCTCTGATGGCAAGGGTTGTTGCGACATGACCGCATCTACGGCCAGACACGCGCGCACCGAGCACGTGATACTGCCCACCGTGTCCAAGGTGCGGGACAGCTCCATCACGCCCACGCGCGGAATACGTGACTGTGTGCTCTTGTAGCCCACCAGCCCACAAAGCGCAGCGGGAATACGGATGGAGCCCCCCGTATCGGTTCCGATCCCGGCATGTGCCATTCCCAAGGCCACGGACACCGCAGCCCCAGACGACGAGCCCCCTGGGACCCTCGCATGCAACGAGTCAGCAGGATTGGCGGGCGTGCCATGGTGAGGATTGATACCCACACCCGAGAACGCAAACTCACTCATATTGGTTTTACCCATCACCACGTCTCCAGCCTTACGCAGGCGCTGGACCACAGGGGCATCTTGCTGAGCTGGGGCTTCGCCTTTGCAGACCACACCACCAGCCAGGGTGGTTTCGCCTGCCACGTCCAAATTGTCTTTGAGCGTGATGCACACCCCATGAAGATCCCCATGCAGTCGACCGGATTGCGCCGCTGCGTCGCACTGCTGGGCACGTGCGAGCGCGGCATCGGCATACACCTGAGTGAACACATGCTGCGCCCGAGGAGCGGTAGCCACTTCTAACGCATGTGTCACGCGCTGCGTTGCCGAACTGGAGGTGTCAAAACTGTCGTGTGTCATGCGGTTAATTCTGCCGTATCGTCGCGCAAGCGGTGGACATGCTAGCCTTCGGGTCCATGGAACATCACCTCAGCACCGCCGAGCCTGAACTCACGCTGTATTTCGACGGCTCCTGCCCCTTGTGTTTGGCGGAGGTGGCATTTTTACAAAGCCGCAATGACCAAGGACAGCTCGCGTTTGTCGACGTGACACAAACAGGTTTTCAAGCTACCGACCACCACATCTCCTGTGACGCCGCGATGGCCCAAATTCACGGCCGCACGGCACAGGGTCACGTGTTGGTCGGCGTGCCAGTGTTTGCCATGGCTTACAAGCTTGCGAAATTGCCTGTTTTGGCTTGGATCTTGTCGCGCCCCTGGCTCACGCCGATCTTGCAGCCCGCCTACGTTTGGTTTGCCAAACACCGCCAAACGATCTCCAGACTCATCGGACCGGGCGTTTTCAGGCTTTCTAAGCGATTTATCCGCTGATTTTTGGCATTTTTCGGACTGAACCGTCGCAGATGGTTCATAAATTTGCGAAAATAGCAGTTTTCCCCTGAGAACTAAAACAAATGTCACGCCCAGAAAAAACAGAAATCTCCACCGATGGTCTGCGCTACAAGTCGAAAAAGGGCGGTTCTCCTTTTGAAGGTCTAGGCCGCACGGGTGACACCATGAGCTGCATCAAATGCGGCGTTCACAAGCCCCGCAACAATGGTTCATTCAAACGCATTTTGGGCTCATCCATGTTTGTCTGTTTTGATTGCAGCCCGCCCAAGAAAGAAGCGGATCCAGCAGCGCCTGCTGCTTCTGCAACAGCGACCAAAGAAAAAGCCAAAGCCTGATTTTTGGCACGCACAAAAAAGCGGCTCCTCGAGCCGCTTTTTCATTGCAGGTCCGCCTCTGAAAGAGGCAACCTCGGGTCTTACTCCACGCGAATCACAGCACTAGGTTTGAAGCCCAAATCTGCCACCTTGCCTTTTTTGGCACGTGCAGCCTTGGCGTTGTTCAAACTGCGAATTTCCAGTGTTTCTTCGCGCGCTTTTCCGCCGCGCCCCACACCTTCAATGCGCACACTGCGCGTGTAAGCGGCAGCACCTGCCAAGGTGTCTTTTGCTTCGAGGTCAATCAGCATCAAGCCACGACCGCCCTTCTCCATCGACTTCAGCTCAGACAAATCAAAGGTCAGGAAGCGGCCC
>JACCDQ010389279.1_pt1 | contig 16967 bp, 13 predicted proteins | sample 7446031 | NCBI WGS metagenome assembly JACCDQ01 (sample SAMN15323442, study PRJNA562643) | freshwater metagenome | isolation source: river surface water | place: USA:Blue River Watershed | collected 2017-08-17
ATCAAAAAGCAGGGTCTTGTTCGCAAGGTTCTCGGAAACCCGCTTGGTTTCATTTCATCAGCGTTCATTCTCTTGATTCTGCTGTCGGGCATTCTTGCCGATGTAATTTCTCCATTCGATGCCAACGAAACCGACATCTACAACATTCAGGCTCTGCCTAATGCAGCTCATATGCTTGGCACCGACAGCGCCGGCCGCGACATTCTCTCGCGCATGCTCTTTGGTACTCAGCTAACCCTCACCGGTGCAGCGCTTACCCTTGGCATCGCAATGATCATCGGTGTTACCGCTGGTCTGATTGCCGGTTACTTCGGTGGTTGGTTCGACGCGGTGGCCTCATGGTTCACCAGCCTCACCCAATCACTACCGGGCATGGTTGTTCTGCTTGCCGCTGCCGCTGTGCTTGGCCCTGCAACCTGGATTGCAATGTCAATCTTTGGTGTGCTGCTTTCGCCGGCTTACTACCGTTTGGTTTACACAACTGTTCGTGCGGTTCGCGCCGAGTTGTTCGTTGACGCCGCTCGCGTTTCTGGTCTTGGCGACATCAGCATCATCGGTCGCCACGTGCTCGGTGCCGTTCGTGCACCAATCATCATTCAGTCGGGCATCTTGGCTTCGATCTCAATCGGTATCCAGGCTGGTCTAGAAATTCTTGGTCTTGGCGATTCAGACAGCGCCAGCTGGGGTGGCATGCTGAATGACGGTTTCGTAAACCTATTCAGCGCTCCGCAGATCATCCTCTGGCCTAGCCTCTGGATTGGTGTTACCACTCTGGCGCTAGCGCTTTTTGCGAACACTCTTCGTGACGAGCTTGAGCGCACCGGCCCTAAGTCGACCAAGATCAAGGGCAAGGGTAAAACCGCCGCCCAGCTTGCCGACGATGCAGCCGAGGTTGACACCATCTTGCACGCCGCACCTAGCCGCAACAACTCAAACCCATTGCTATCGGTTAGCGGCCTAGCCGTTGGTTACCCGAACGGTTTGGGTGGCATCAAGCAGGTTGTTCACAACGTGAACCTAACTGTGAACCGCGGTGAAGTGGTTGGCCTAATCGGTGAATCTGGTTCGGGTAAGACCCAGACCGCATTCTCGGTAATGGGTCTGCTACCAACCGGTGGTCGCGTTGTCTCTGGCTCAATCGTGTTCGATGGCCAAGAGCTTGCCGGCGCCGAATCAAAGGTGTTCGACAAGATCCGCGGTGGTCGCATCAGCTACATTCCGCAGGAACCGATGAGCAACCTAGACCCAACTTTCACCATTGGAACTCAGCTGGTTGAGCCAATCATGAAGGTTCTGGGACTGAGCAAGAAGGAGGCAACCGCCAAGGCGATTGCACTGCTTACTCGCGTAGGTATTCCTAACCCAGAACTAACCATGAAGCAGTACCCGCACGAAATCTATGGTGGCCAGGCACAGCGTGTGCTTATTGCCGGCGCTGTTTCTTGCGACCCAGACCTGATCATCGCCGATGAGCCAACCACGGCACTAGACGTAACCGTTCAGGCCGAGGTTCTAGACCTTCTTCGCGACCTGCAAAAAGAAACCAACACCGCGTTGCTCTTGGTAACTCACAACTTTGGTGTTGTGGCCGACCTCTGCGATTACATCAACGTGATGCAGAACGGCCGCATTCTTGAGGCTGGCCCAGTGCTAGACATCTTCGAGCACCCTAAGCACCCGTACACACAATCGCTTCTCGACTCCATCCTTGAGGGTGGCCCAGCTCGAAGCGCATACGTAGCACCGAAAGGCAACTAATCATGTCGTTGCTAAATATTGAAAACGTAGAAGTTACCTACAAGGGAAAGGGCGCCAAGAAAGACTTCAAGGCGCTGAAGGGTGTCTCGCTAGACATTCGCCCTGGTGAGTGTGTTGGTTTGGTTGGTGAGTCTGGCTCTGGCAAGACCACCCTTGGTCGCGCAGTTCTTGGCCTAGCCCCGGTAACCGGTGGCTCGATCAAGTTGAACGGTCAAGAGATTGCACACGCAAGCCGTGGCGAACGCCGCGAACTTGCTCGTGACATTCAGGTTGTGTTCCAAGACCCGTACTCATCTTTGAACCCATCGATGAGCATCGAGAACATTCTGACCGAACCGATGTTGGTGCGTAACTGGACCAAGGCCGATGCCAGCAAGCGCGTTCGCGATTTGCTAGACGCAGTTGGTCTACCGGCCGATGCCGCAGAGCGTCGCCCACGCGAGTTCTCTGGTGGTCAGCGTCAGCGCATTGCTATTGCACGTGCGCTTGCACTCGACCCGAAGCTGATCGTTTGTGATGAGCCGGTTTCGGCACTCGACCTAACCACTCAGGCAAAGGTGCTCGACCTGTTCCTAGAAATTCAGGAGCGCACCGGTGTTGCTTACCTCTTCATCTCTCACGACCTAGCCGTTGTGCGTCACCTCAGCCACCGCGTTGCTGTGATGTACCAGGGCGAAATCGTTGAGTGGGGCGAGGGCCAGCAGGTTACTCAAGACCCACAGCACGCCTACACCAAGCGCCTGATGATGGCCGCACCGGTTCCAAACCCAACCGAACAAACACTGCGCCGCGAAGAGCGTCGACGCATGATGTCGGCTGGCCTCATCTAAGCAATTTTTGGGTTCGCCCACTTTTATCTAACGCAATTAGAAAGCAGCAAAATAATGTCAAACCTAGCCGCCAGAGTAGACGAGCTAACCGCCAAGTTGACCCTCGAAGAGAAGGTTGCTCTGCTAACCGGCCGTGACTTTTGGAACACCGTTCCACTCGAGTCAATCGGTCTTCGCAACCTATTGCTCTCAGACGGCCCTTCGGGTGTTCGTGGTGAATTCTGGGATGAGCGCGACAACTCTTTGAACCTACCTAGCGCAACCGCACTGGGTTCATCATGGAGCCTCGAGCTTGCCGCCGAGTATGGCCGCACCCTGGCCCGCGAAGCCGCTCGCAAGGGCGTAGACGTGGTGCTTGGCCCAACCATCAACCTGCACCGCAGCCCACTTGGCGGACGCCACTTTGAGTGCCTGAGCGAAGACGCAATGCTCACCGGTGCTCTGGCTACCTCGTACACCAAGGCCATGCAGTCACTTGGCAAGGGCGCCTGCCCTAAGCACTATGTTGCCAACGACTTTGAGACCAACCGCTACACCGTGAACGTAAAGGTAGACGAGCGCACTCTTCGCGAGCTTTACCTTCGCCCATTCGAGGATGCCGTTGTTGACGGTGGCGCCTGGACCATCATGAGCTCATACAACTCAATCAACGGCACCACCGCCACCGAGCACGATCTGCTTCAGAACCCGCTTCGCAGCGACTGGAACTTTGACGGCGTGGTCATCTCAGACTGGACCGCGGTTCGTACCCTAGAGAGCGCGAAGGCCGAGCAAGACCTCGTTATGCCTGGCCCAATTGGCCCATGGGGCGAGGCTCTTGTTGCTGCGGTTCGCAGCGGCGAAATCGATGAAGCCACCATCGACCGCAAGATTGCTCGCATCATTCTTCTTGCCGTTCGCGTTGGCGCAATCGGTGCCGATGGCCAGACCCCGGCTCAGCCACCACGTCACAACAACATCGCTGCCGAAGGCCGTGCCTTTGCTCGCCGTGCCGCATCTGAGGGTGCAGTGCTTCTCGAGAACGACGGCGTTCTGCCACTGAATCTAAGCAAGGTTGGCAAGGTTGCCCTCATCGGTGACAACGCCAAGAATGCACGCACCCAGGGCGGTGGCTCTGCCACCACCATGCCTGAATTCGTGGTTACCCCGCTAGATGCACTCAAGGCCGAGCTTGGCGACAACCTAAGCTACAGCGTTGGTGCGGTAGTTCAGAAGGGCATCGCCGAGCTTCCAAAAGACCAGCTGGTCAACCCGGTTACCGGTGGTGCCGGCGTTCAGGTCGAGTTCCTCGACATCGATGGCAACGTGATTTACACCGAAGAGCGCCGCGGCACCAACCTGATGTGGTTGGGCAGCGAAGCGCCGGTTGAGATTGCCCAGGGCATGCGCATGCGCACCAACTTCACCCCAACCGAGTCGGGCAGCCGCCTGCTTGGTTTCAGCAACGTTCTTCCGGTCAAGCTCGAGTGCGATGGCGTGACTCTGTTCGACGAGAAGTTGCCTCCGACCTCTGAAGACCCATTCACCGCGATGATGGACCCACCGTTCGCATCGAAGGCGGTAGATCTAGTTGCCGGCAAGCCTGCAGTGATCGACATTCACGTTGACCTACGTGGCCGCGAGGGCCTTTCGGCTTCTGCCGTTATGTTCATCTTTGGTTTCGAGACCGACAAGTCGAACGAGCAGCGCCTCATCGATGAAGCGGTTGAGGCAGCCAAGGCAGCAGAACTGGCAATCGTTGTGGTTGGTACCAACGCACAGGTTGAGTCTGAAGGTTTCGACCGCAAAGACCTCAAGCTTCCTGGCCGCCAGGATGAACTGGTTGAGGCCGTTGTTGCCGCCAACCCGAACACCATCGTGATTGTGAACTCTGGTTCACCGGTCTTAATGCCTTGGAACAAGAAGGTTAAGGCAATCTTGGTTACCTACTTTGGTGGTGAGCAGATGGGCAACGCATTGGTTGACCTACTATCTGGCGCAACCGAGCCTGGTGGCCGCCTACCAACCACCTGGGCAGCATCGCAGGCTTCACTTCCAGTTGAGAACTGCACCCCAGACTCAAACAACGAAGTCACCTACGAAGAGGGCATCCACATTGGTTACCGTGCCTGGTTGAAGTCGGGCGCCAAGCCTGCCTACGACTTCGGTTACGGCCTCGGCTACACCACCTGGGCCATCACCGCGGTTACCGGCGACAACAAGTTCAGCGAGACCGAGGGCCTAAACCTTCGCGTTGAGGTTAAGAACACCGGCGAGCGTGCGGGTAAGCACATCGTTCAGGTTTACGCCGAGCGCAAGGCAACTCGCATCGACCGCCCGGTTCGCTGGTTGGTGGGCTTCGCCGAGGTTCACGCAGCCGCTGGTGAGACCAAGCACGCCGAGATCTCGATTCGCAGCCGTGAGTTTGCAAACTGGGACAAGGGTTGGAACTACGAGCAGGGCGAATTCACCCTTCACGTTGGTTCGAACGTAAACGACCTTCCTGTTTCATTCAACGTAGAACTGAGCTAATTAAATTGAAGCTACCTAACCCGCTAATTCCAGGTTTCAACCCAGACCCATCGATCGTTCGAGTTGGCGAGGATTACTACCTCGCTACCTCGACCTTCGAGTACCTTCCGGGTGTGCCGATTTACCACTCGAAAGACCTCATCAACTGGTCTCTCATTGGTCACGTGGTTACGCGGGTTGGGCAGCTTCAGTTCGCTGGTGTTCCAACCGGTGGTGGCGCCTGGGCGCCAACCATCCGTTTTCACGACGGCCTGTTTTACGTGGTCATCACCGATGCCATCGGTCGCGGCACTCTTATCTTTACCGCCGAGAACCCAGCCGGCCCATGGTCTGATGGCGTGCTAACCGACATCGATGGCATCGACCCAGATGTTGCCTGGGATGAAGAAGGCACCTGCTACATGACCTTCTCTGGTTTGATCTTGCACGGTGCAGAGATGGGCAAGCACCTCGGTATTCAGCAGGTGCGCATCGACCTAAAGACCGGTAAGAAGCTCGAAGAACCTCGCGACATGTGGCGCGGCACCGGCCTCATGTTCCCAGAGGCACCGCACCTGTATCAAATCGATGGCACCTGGTATCTCATGATTGCCGAGGGTGGCACCGAGCGCGGTCACGGTGTTTCGATTGCCAAGTCTGATTCACCGATGGGTCCATTCATCGGTGGCCCAAACAACCCGTTCCTAAGCGCTCGCAGCACATCGCGCCCGGTTCAAAACACCGGCCACGGCGATTTGGTGCAGACGCCAAGCGGCGAGTGGGTAATGGTTTGCCTTGGCATGAGAACTCGCGGCATGACCCGCGCCTTCTCATCGCTTGGTCGCGAGACCTTTGCCACCAACGTGACCTGGGTCGACGGCTGGCCAGTGGCCGAGCCAATCGAGCTAAACGATGTTTTGGCAGCGCCAGAGTTCGTTGACAACTTTGATTCCGCCGAGGTTTCAGGCGAGTGGCTAACTATTCGTCGCGAGGGCCACGAGGTTTTCGAAAAGAAGGCATCGAGTCTGCTCATCAAGGGTGAGGGTCGCGGTCTAGATCACGAAGCTCCATCTTTTGTTGGCCGTCGCCAGCGCCGCCTCGAAGGCATCGTTCGCGCCAACGTGAAGGTGCAGGGCGTAGGTGGTTTGACCATGCGCTACGACGAAGCCGCTCACTACGACATCGAGGTTTCGGGCAACCAAATCATCGCTCGTAGCGTTCTTTCTTACACCAGCCAAGAATTTGCGGTGGCCGCCCCAGCCGGCGATGACGTGACTCTGTTCATCAAGCTAGACAAGCCGGTCGGCAACGACATGCCTGCCATGCAAACCTCAGACATCGTTCGTCTCGGCTTCTTGAACGCCGATGGCAGCGAGAACATCGTGGCTTCATTCGATGGCCGCTACCTGTCGGCCGAGGTAACCTGCTCATTCACCGGTCGTGTAATTGGCCTTTACAGCATCGATGGTTCGCTCGAACTGAACCGCTATGAAGAGGTAGCCAAGTAATGACGGCCGACCGCTGGCCAGTCTCGAGTATCAAGCCGCGTTACCGGGTAATCACCGATAACGACTACTCGGGCGACCCAGACGGTTTGGTGCAGCTTGCTCACGAGCTACTGAGCCCAAGCACCGAAACCGTTGCCATCATCGGCACTCACTTTCGTGGGTTCGAAGGCGACACAGCTCAGGCCGGTGTTGAGGCCGCCGAAAAGATTGTTGAGCTTTGTGGCCTAACCGGTCAGGTTCCAGTGTTCAAGGGCGCAGTTCCAACGCTGCCAGATCGCAAGACACCGGTTGATTCTGCAGGTGTTCAGGCGATTATTCGTGAGGCGCTTCGCGACGACACCGACCAGCACTTGTTCGTGGTTTGTGGCGCCAGCCTCACCGAAATTGCTAGCGCTTGGTTGCTAGAGCCACGTATTGCAGATCGCCTAACTTTGGTTTGGATTGGTGGCGAAGAGCACACCGGATTTGCTTCGCCTCCACCTGGGGTGCAGGAGACGGAGTACAACCTCAGCATTGACCACATTGCCGCTCAGGTTGTTTTCAACGACTCCAATTTGAATGTTTGGCAGTTCCCACGCAACATGTACCGCACCGTGATTGCATCTCGCGCGGAACTCTACACTCGAATGCGCCCGCACGGTGAACTCGGCCAGTACCTCTACGACACCTTGGGCGACGCTTCAAAAATGATCCACGAGATTTTTCACTCGGTTGGCGAGATTTACGTGCTCGGCGACAGTCCGTTGGTTTTGGCCACCGCATTGCGGTCCATTTTTGAGCCAGACACCTCATCGAGTTTTCACGTTGTGAAGCCGAAGCCAAACATCTTGGATTCTGGCCTCTATGAAGAGAAACCGAGTGGAACCCCAATGCGGGTTTACACTCAGCTCGACAACCGAGTGCTGTTAGAAGACCTTTATGCCAAGCTGCAAATGCACCACCAGGGAGCAAAATAATGTCAACCGATAAGTGGCCGGTATCGGCAATCAAACCTCGTTTTCGCGTAATCACCGATAACGATTATTCGGGTGACCCAGATGGTTTGGTGCAGCTTGCTCATGAGCTACTGAGCCCAAGCACAGAGACGGTTGCCGTAATCGGCACCCACCTTCGCATGGGCGACCCATGGATTCGCACCGACGACACCGCGGCCGAGGCCGTTGCGGCCGCCGAGAAAATCGTTGAGCTTTGCGGTCTAACCGGCAAGGTTCCGGTGCTCAAGGGCGCTGTTCCATCGATGACCGATCGCAAGACCGCCATCGATTCTGAGGGCGTTCGGGCCATCATCCGTGAGGCGCTTCGCGACGACACCGACCAGCCGCTGTTTGTGGTTTGTGGCGCCAGCCTCACCGAGATTGCTAGCGCTTGGTTGCTCGAGCCGCGCATTGCCGACCGTCTAACTTTGGTCTGGATCGGCGGTCACGAGCACGACGAACTTGCTTCACCACCGCCTGGTGGCACCGATCTCGAATACAACCTGCACATCGACCCGATTGCCGCCCAGGTGGTTTTCAACGACTCAAACCTCAAGGTTTGGCAGTTTGCCCGCGACATGTATCGCACCGTGATTGCCAGCCGCGCCGAGCTTTACACGCGCATGCGCCCACACGGCGAACTCGGCCAGCACCTATACGACAGCCTCGGTTCGGTTTCATCGATGATTGCCGACATGGGTTTCTCGACCGGTGAGGTTTACATCCTTGGCGACAGCCCGTTGGTTTTGGCTACCGCATTGCAGTCCATTTTTGAGCCAGACACCTCATCGAGTTTTCACGTTGTGAAGCCGAAGCCAAACATCCTGGATTCTGGTCTTTACCAAGAGAACCGGAACGGAACCCCGATGCGGGTTTACACCCAGCTCGACAACCGCGTGTTGCTCGAAGACCTTTACGCAAAGCTAGAAATGCACAACCAAGGAGTTAAGTAATGTCTAACCTCACCCCGCGCCCAGAACACAAGTTCACCTTTGGTCTCTGGACTGTGGGATGGACCGGACAGGACCAATTTGGTGGTTCAACCCGCAAGCCGCTCGATGTGGTTGAAGCGGTTGAGAAGCTGGCCGAGTACGGTGCCTATGGTTTGACCTTGCACGACGACGACCTTTTTGCTTTTGGTAGCACCGAGGCCGAGCGTCGCCACGAAATTGATCGCCTGAAGGGCGCTGCGGCGGCAACCGGCATCAAGGTGCCGATGATCACCACCAACCTATTTAGCCACCCGGTTTTCAAGGATGGCGGATTCACCAGCAACGACCGCGATGTTCGCCGTTTTGCGATTCGCAAGGTGCTAAAGAACCTCGACCTAGCTCACGAGCTTGGCGCCGAGACCTTTGTCATGTGGGGTGGCCGCGAGGGTGCAGAATACGACTCGGCTAAGAATGTTGGCGCAGCTCTAGAACGTTACCGCGAGGCAGTTGACCTGCTTTGTGAATATGTAACCGACAACAAGCTGGGCCTGAAGTTTGCCATCGAGCCGAAGCCAAACGAACCGCGCGGCGACATCTTGTTGCCAACCGTTGGCCACGCACTTGCCTTCATTGAGACTCTTGCCCACCCAGAGATGGTTGGTTTGAACCCAGAAACCGGTCACGAGCAGATGGCCGGCTTGAACTTCACCGCGGGCATCGCGCAGACCATCGAGGCCGGCAAGCTGTTCCACATCGACCTAAACGGTCAGCGTGGCATCAAGTTCGACCAAGACCTAGTGTTTGGCCACGGCGATCTAGCCAACGCCTTCTCGTTGGTGCACCTGCTTGAGTTTGGCGGCAAGGATGGCGGTTCGGCTTACAACGGCCCACGTCACTTCGACTACAAGCCAAGCCGCACCGAAGACTACGAGGGTGTTTGGGCGTCGGCCAAGGCAAACATGCGCATGTACCTCTTGCTCAAAGAGCGTGCCGCAGCGTTTGAAGCCGACCCTGAGGTTAAGGCAGCCAAGGCCGCGGCCCGAGTTGCGGAACTCAGCCAGCCAACTTTGAACCCGGGCGAAAGCTACCGCGATCTTTTGGCCGCAGCCGATGCAAATTCGTTCGATCCGGAACAATATTTCAACAACCGTGGTTTCAACTTTGTACACCTAAATCAGCTGGCTCTCGAGCACCTGATGGGCGCACGCTAGGCAATACCTAGCAGTTAAATCTTTTGGCCTTGATTTGGCCTAGGCAAAGTTAGGCTCAACACATGGAACAACAGGCTCTTTCACGCATTGACTCACACGGCAGAGAGCGCCTGGTGCACTCGAGTTTCGTGATTATCGCGATTCTGCTGGGTGCCACCTTCGTGGCCATGCTGAACGAGACCATTCTCGGTGTTGCCCTGCCAGGCATCATGAAAGACCTGGGCATTGAGGCCAGCACCGGCCAGTGGTTGAACACCGCTTACCTGCTCACCATGGCGGTAATCATCCCAACCATGGGTTGGTTGCAACTTCGATTTAGCACCCGTCGCCTATACATCTGGGCAACCGCCGTTTTCTCGGTGGGCACCCTGGTTGGTGGCCTGGCACCAAACTTTGAGTTCCTGCTTCTTGCTCGCATCTTGCAGGCGGCGGGTACCGCGGTCATGTTCCCACTCATGGTCACCACCATGATGGTTCTTGTGCCGGCTACCCTGCGCGGAAAAGTAATGGGCAACATCGGAATCGTGATGTCGGTTGCCCCGGCCCTCGGCCCTGCGGTTTCGGGCTTGATTCTTAATGGTCTTGGCTGGCGCTGGTTGTTCTGGCTCATTCTGCCGATTGCGCTCTTTGCCTGCATCGGTGGCGGTCGCAAGATTGTGTCACTCGGCGGCCACGAAAAATCTAAGCTCGATGTGCTGTCGGTGCTGCTCTCGGCGGTTGCCTTCAGCGGCCTAATCTACGGTCTCTCCAGCTTTGCCGAGGCAGCTCGCGGCACTGTTGAATTCTCACCATGGATTCCAACCGGCATCGGTGCCGTCGTAATGACCTACTTTGTGATTCGCCAGGTGCGCCTAGCCAAGGAGGGCAACGCCTTCCTCGACCTCACCATTTTCAAGGTTAAGTCGTACGCCGTTTCATCGGTGCTGATGGCAATTTTGTCGCTCTACCTATTTGGTGTCGGAATCCTTTTGCCGATTTACGTTCAGGGCTCGCTTGGCGTTGGCCCGCTCGAAACCGGTTTGATGCTGTTGCCTGGTGGTCTTGCTATGGGTTTGATTAGCCCGTTCATTGGCCGCCTGTTCGACAAGGTTGGTTCGCGCAAGCTGCTCATCCCGAGCTCGCTCGGTGTTTCGGCTGCGCTTTGGTACATGACCACCTTCGATTCATACACCCCGCTGTTCCAGGTGCTTGTTGCCAACTCGGTGCTCATGATCTCGCTCGGTTTCTTGTTCACCCCGCTCTACTCGGTGTCAATGATGCGTGTTCCACGCCACCAGTACTCGCACGGTAGCTCGATCAACGGTGCTTCGCAGCAGGTATTCGGCGCAGCCGGCACCGCGCTTTTCGTGACCATCCTGACCATTCAGAGCCTGTCGGCAACCAAGGCGGGTGCCAACGCTCAAGAGTCAATCGCAAGCGGTGTTCACGCGGCCTTTGTTGTGGGTGGGCTCATCTCGCTGGTTGCCATCGTGATGGCATTCATCTTGGATGACTCGAAGAAGCTAATGGCCGAGGCCGAAGCCGACCAGGCTGGTGCACCAGTCGACGGTGCTTCGTTCGCTGGGCACTAGGTCAATCACTGCGCCTGTCGCTTCGCGGCAATGCGGCCACGACTTCCACGCCCGATTCTTCTTCGCCGAAAAATTCGGGTAATTTAGTAATTCGGTCCTCCGAAAGGCTCCAATTTAAATGAGCAAATCTTTGCGCGTCGCAATCGTTGGCGCAGGCCCTGCCGGTATTTACGCGGGCAACATTCTGCACAACCAGTACCCAGATGTTTCGATCGATCTCTTCGACTCGCTGCCAGCTCCTTACGGTCTGATTCGCTACGGCGTTGCGCCAGACCACCCGCGCATCAAGGGCATCGTCAACTCGCTGCATGAGATGCTCGGCGAGGGCACCATTCGTTTCTTCGGCAACGTCACCTTCGGTCGCGACCTAAACCTTGAAGACATCCGTGAGCACTACCACGCCGTCATCTTTGCCACCGGTGCAATTAAGGATGCCGAGCTCGACATCCCGGGCGTAGACCTTGACGGTAGTTTCGGTGCCGCCGACTTTGTTTCTTGGTTCGATGGCCACCCAGATGTGCCTCGCACCTGGCCGCTAAACGCGGAGCAGGTTGCGGTGCTGGGTAACGGCAATGTGGCGCTCGATGTCGCGCGAATGCTTGCTAAACATGCTGATGACCTGCTTTCGACCGACATCCCAGAAAACGTTTACCAGGGCCTAAAGGCATCGCCGGTTACCGACGTTCACGTGTTTGGTCGTCGTGGCCCAGCGCAGATTAAGTTCACCCCAATCGAGCTTCGCGAGCTTGGCGAGATCAACGATGTCGACATCGTGGTTTATGAAGAAGACTTTCCAGATGGCTGGTTCGACGAAGATGCCGAAGGCGTTACCAACCAGCAGAAGGTTATGGCGCGAGTCATCAACTCTTGGCGCGAACAGCCGCTTACCGGGGCTAGCCGCCGCCTGCACCTGCACTTCTGGCACAAGCCGGCCGAGATCATCGGCGATGCAGGCAAGGTTGCCGGCATGAAGTTTGAGCGCACCCAGCTGGCCGAGGGCGGCAGCGTGGTTGGCACCGGCACCATGGTGAACTACCCGCTGCAGGCGGTCTACCGCGCAATTGGTTACTTTGGCAGTGCTCTGCCAGAGGTGCCTTTCGACGACAAGTACGGCGTTATTCGCAACGTTGCTGGCCGCGTGGTTGATGAAACTGGCACCGATGTTGCCGGCTTTTACGCTACCGGCTGGATCAAGCGTGGACCGGTTGGTCTGATTGGTCACACCAAGAGCGATGCCCTCGAAACGGTTACCAACTTGGTTGCCGATGTTGAGCTGCTCGAAGACCCGGCCAAGCCTGGGCAAGATCAAATTCTTGAGACCCTAGCCGAGCGCGGAGTTGAATTTACGACCTGGGCCGGATGGCTCAAGCTGAACCAGCACGAAATGGATCTTGGCACTGCGTTCACCGGTGTTGAACGCGAACGCGTAAAGGTTGTTGACCGCGAAGAGCAGGTATCGATCTCGAACCGCGATTAGTTTTTCGCAGCGAGTCTCTAGCTAAATAAAAATCCCCCCTCAGCCAATTGGCCGCGGGGGGATTTTTACTAAGAATTACTTGGAGTCTTGCGACTCTTCTTCGCCGTCTTCGTCATCGTACATGTCGGCCCATTTGTCTTCGTATTCAGGCTCGGCGTCGATGCCGCTGGCGTCGGTTCGAACCGGCTCAATGTGGCCAATTTCTTTTTCGAGCGCGGTTAGATCGGTGTTTGGGCTGAAGTACTTCAGCTCGCGAGCCACCTTGGTGTGCTTTGCTTTTTGACGGCCACGCCCCATGGCGAGACCCCCTAACGTGCTCGGCCGCAGAAAATCTGCGGGAAAGTCAAAGAAAAGTGTTGCAGTAGCAACTAAAACCTGCGCCTATTTTAGCAGTGTGGCAGCAACCCAAAGCCCAACAAATGCGGCGCTGGTGATAAAACCAAAGTTCAGCACGATGTTAGTAAGTCCCTGAGCGATTCTTCCGCGCCTAAAGAAATCCACGGTTTGGCCGGCAAAGGTGCTGAAGGTCGATAGTCCACCGCACAATCCCGAAATCCAGATCGCGTGCTCGCCATACTCGCCAATCGCACCCATGGCTAGCGCCGCAACGAACGAGGCGAGGGTATTGGCGGCCAGAATGCCCCAGGGCAAGATTGAACTCCACTGGCTAAGCAGCAGGCGAAGCACCGAGCCAACGCCGCCGGCGAGCATCACCGGGATGGCGATCCAAAGCAAAGTTCTCATCGGCGGCCTCGCTTTTTAGCTGCACGAAGGGCCAGCCAGTAGGCATCGAGGCCGATGGCAATTTGGCCAAATACCAGTGCTGCGCCAGCCGCGGTGAACCCGTCGGTCACGACTAACCAAATGGCGACTCCGCTCATGGTGGTGAAGCCGCCGGCAAAGCCGGTTGACCAGAAGGCCTTGCGTTCATCGCTGGAAAAGGCAGCCGAACCATTGAACCAACCAAGCAGGGCGGCGCCCAAAATGTTGACCACGAACAGGGTGATTACCCTCGCGAGGTCAATCTGCGGGTACTGCCCAGGCTCGTTGGTGGTTACGGTAGCGCCCTCAACCAGCACACCAATCAACCAGCGCAAACCGCTGCCCAGTGCGCCACCGGCAAAGGTGAGCGCAATGATTCGGGCGGTGATTTGCATGGTTTGGTTACGCCTCGATTGGCTCTTCGGCCTTGGCCTTCTTGGTGCGGCGACCACTCAGGTTGAATGTGGTCAAAAGGCCCAAAAGCAAGAAGCCGGCAGCCGCATAACCCGTTGCCTTAACTCCCTGAGTGAAGCCCTCGTTGGCTGCGTCTTGAACATCTTGGGCAAACGCCTTCGGCGCGCCCTGAGCCTGCAGGTACTCGCTAATCTGTGGCAAAGCTGCACCGGCGCTGTCAACAACAGGCTCGGCAATCGACTTCACAAACGCATCGCGCTGGGTCTCATCGAGGGCAACCATGGCCGGCAGGTTGCTGATGTTGGTCTCGGCCGCGGCCTGAGTTGCCGTAAACAAGACAGTTCCCAGGACGGCAATGCCGAGGGCCGAACCAACCTGGCGAACGGTGCTCTGTGAGCCCGAGGCCTGGCCGATTTTCTCCATCGGCACCTCAACCATGATCACGCCGGTTAGCTGCGCTGTGGCGAATCCAACACCGATTCCATACAGGGTGAGGAACGGTGCGATTGGGCCCCATCCCTGGCCGGTGTTGGCAAATAGGGCGATGCCGAGAACGCCGATTAGTTCTAGAACCACGCCGGCACGAACCAGTTGAACGCCGGTCACGCGGCTGCCTAGGCCACCGGCAATACCCGACGCGATGAACGCGCCGCCGGCAAGCCAAAGAATTACTAGGCCAGATGAAATGGCGTTTAGACCCTCAACGTTTTGCAACCAAAGTGGAATTGCGAAGAGCAGACCGAACTCACCCATCGAGATGATCGCGGCGGCGATCGAGCCGTTGCGGAAGCTAGCGATGTTGAACAGGCCAAGGTCGAGCAGCACGTTCTTGCCGGCCTTCTCGCGGGCTTGCTCCCACATCACAAAGATCGACATGAAGAAGACGGCCAGAATGAGCGAGATCGGGATGATCGAGATGCCAGTGGTTGGCCAGCTGAAGTCGCCGATGCTGAAGACGTTCTTCTCGCTTGCCTGCCACCAGCCGTAAACGCGGCCTTCGATTAGGCCGAAGACCAAGGTCATGAACATGAAGAATGAAAGCACGGCACCCACGATGTCGATGCCGCCAGAGCGCTGCTCTTGCTTAGATTCGGCAACCCAAATGAGCAAACCAATTACAACGATGAGGCCCAGTGGCGCGTTGATGTTGAACGCCCAGCGCCAGCTGAAATCGGTAGCCAACCAGCCGCCAAGAACCGGGCCAATCGCCACCATTCCACCGATGGTCGAACCCCAGATAGCAAAGGCAATGCCGCGGTCTTTACCGTGAAAGTTTGCGTTCACCAAAGACAGGGTGGTTGGCAGCACCATGGCGCCACCGATGCCCTGAACGATGCGAGCCAAAATCATGGTGGTTGCATCGGTGCTGAAACCGGCCCAGATTGATGCACCGGTAAAGATGACCAGACCAATTACCAAGAGGCGGCGGCGGCCGATGCGGTCGGCAAGTGAACCCCAGATTAGAAGTAGCGATGCAAAAACAAGCACGTAACTCTCTTGCACCCACTGAACCTGCGATGAGGTCAGCATCAGGTCGTTAATGATGTCGGGGAAGATGGTGTTGACGATGGTGCCGTCGATGATGACCAGTGAAATGGCCATGGAAATGAAGACGAGACCGATCCAACGGTTGCGAGTTTTAGGCATGCCTATAGGCTACCCGCTAGTTGGGCGGGTAGGTGGGTAGGTGGCTAGCCGGTATCGGCGTTGGGCCGAGCGGTCGGTTCGGTTAAATCGTCGAGGCGTCGATCACGAAGCGGTAGCGAACATCGCTTGCAACAACGCGGTCCCAGGCCTCGTCAACCTTCGCCGGCGAGCTGGCATCGACCATTTCGATGGTCGAGCCAATGCCGTGCTTGGCACAGAAGTTGAGCATGTCTTGGGTTTCGTTGATGCCGCCGGTGTTCGAGCCCGAAATAGAGCGTCGCTGCGGCACAATGCTGAACGCGCCAAAGCTCTGCTTCTCTGGCGGTAGGCCAACAAAAACCAGTGAGCCGTCGACCTTTAGTAGTGAAAGCAGTTTGTTTACATCGATGTTTGCCGAGGTGGCGTTAACAATGAAGTCGAGCTTGCCGCCAAGGTCGGCAAAGGTGGCCTCGTCGGCGATCGAGCGGTAATCGGTGGCACCGTAGCTCAACGCTTCATCACGCTTATTGGCCGAGTGGCCAAGCACGTAAACCTCGGCGCCCATTGCTGCCGCCATTTTTACTGCGATGTGGCCAAGGCCACCCATGCCGAGAATGGCAACCTTTTTACCAGGGCCTGCCTGCCAGTGTGCTAGCGGGCTGTACACGGTGATGCCGGCGCAAAGCAGCGGTGCCGCTTCGGCAAGGTCGATGCCCTCTGGGATGTGCAGCACGTAATCGGCTTTGGCAACAATCTCTTTGCTGTAGCCGCCCAGAGTGGCGGTGCCGTCGTATTCGCGGCCGTTGTAGGTCTGAACGTTTCCCTTTAGGCAGTAGTTTTCTTGGTGGTTTTTGCAGGGCTCGCACTCGCCGCAGCTGTCAACAAAGGTGCCGATGCCGGCGCGGTCGCCAACTTTGAACTTGGTGACTGCCGAGCCAACCTCAACGATGTGGCCGGCAATTTCGTGGCCGGGAACCATCGGGAAAATGCCGTCAAACCACTCGTTACGAACCTGGTGGATGTCGCTGTGGCATATGCCCGAGTAGGCGATTTCGATTCTTACGTCGTTTGGGCCAACCGCGCGGCGTTCGATATTTTCTACCGAGAATTTTGAGCCGGGGGTTTTTGCGATCAAAGCGCGAGTAGTAGTCATGTGTTCAGACTAACGGGTGGTGGCTAGACGCGGGATTGAACCGCGGACCTAACGATTTTCAGTCGTTCGCTCTACCAACTGAGCTATCTAGCCTCAGCCGGAGACAAACTCTGGCTGAGCGGTATAAACCGCTAGCGATCCTGACGGGACTTGAACCCGCGACCTCCGCCGTGACAGGGCGGCGCGCTAACCAACTGCGCTACAGGACCTTACTTTTGGAACTTTGAACTACCTGCTTCATAGTGACCCCAACGGGATTCG
>JACCDQ012055082.1_pt1 | contig 16965 bp, 18 predicted proteins | sample 7446031 | NCBI WGS metagenome assembly JACCDQ01 (sample SAMN15323442, study PRJNA562643) | freshwater metagenome | isolation source: river surface water | place: USA:Blue River Watershed | collected 2017-08-17
ATTTACGCGCGACGCGCTTCTTAGCGAGGTTTGGGGTTACCGTCATTCAACCGATACCCGCCTCGTCAATGTTCACGTTCAGCGCCTCCGTTCAAAAATCGAGCATGATCCCGAGCATCCAGAGATTGTGATGACTGTTCGCGGAGTTGGATATAAGGCAGGCGGCACTTCATAGAATGACAAGACTTCGTCTTGCCTTTCAGCGATCTCTTGGCGCCAAAGTCGTTACTTCCACGATTCTTCTCTCACTTGGTGTCGTTTGGCTTACGGGTTCAGCACTCTACTCTCGACTTTCTGACGGTATTCGCTCAGTAAACCTCAATTCCTCAATCGCCGAAGCACGTTTGGCGTTCTTCAATGCGCAGTACCAGCTCTTGATTTCTCAAGGTAAGAACGTTGATGAACGCAAGAAAATTCTCGCTGAGATTGTCGTAGATGCCACCACCCAGGGAATTAAAGAACAGCGACGCGAAGTCATTATCGTCAAGACACCCACAACAAAGACTTCCAAAGTAAATTACGAGATGACCTCCAATGGGGCAATGCCTGAGTCAATTCCTTCGAGCGTAAGAGCAAAAATTTTGAAGGACTCAAGCCTGCAATATGAATATGGAAAATTAAGGTATTTTTCTGGAGAAGGAGTTGATTCACTCTTTATAGGAAATCGAATCGATATTCCAGGTGCTGGTCGATATGAAATGTATGTAGTCTTCTCACTTGCCAATCAAGCATCAACGATGAATTTGATCCAAAACTCACTTTTAGTTACAGGTTTTGCTCTTATCTTCCTTATCGCCTTGATTACATGGCTTGTGGTACGCCAAGTTGTCCGACCGGTGCGGGAGGCAGCGGCAGTTGCCAAGCAATTTACACAGGGAGATTTTGATCTCCGAGTGCCTATTACATCGAAAGACGAACTTGCGACGCTTGCCCACTCATTTAATGAAATGGCAGAGTCAATCGAACAGCAGATTTCTCGGCTGGAGAACTTATCTCGCGTGCAGCAGCGATTTGTCTCTGACGTCTCCCACGAATTGCGGACACCTCTGACCACTCTTCGCATGGCGTCAGAAGTTATCTATAACCACCGCACTACCTTTGATCCACCTGTTGCGCGAAGTGCAGAGCTTTTGGTTGCTCAACTCGATAGGTTCGAGCGCTTACTTGAAGATCTGCTCGAAGTGAGCCGATTTGATGCCGAAGTGGCTGTTCTCGAACCAGTCGAATTTGATCTCATCGCCCTGATTAAACGTTGCGTCCATGATCTCGGTATCGATAGCGACGAGAAGACTTCAGGAGTATCTACCAAGTCAGATAGCTCGACTGTTGCGGTCAAGGCAGATATGCGCCGTGTAGAGCGGATTATGCGCAATCTTTTATCTAATGCACTAGATCATTGCGATGGCACCCCGATTGAGATTCAAATCAAGACAACAGAGACCGAGGTCGCTGTCGGAGTACGTGACTTCGGCACTGGTCTCGATGAATCATCTCTGATCCGCGTCTTCGACCGATTCTGGCGCGCAGACCCTTCACGTGCACGTGTGCGCGGTGGAACAGGACTGGGGCTTTCTATCGCCTTGGAAGATGCGCGACTTCACAATGGTGAACTCGATGCATGGGGTCGCCCAGGAAAGGGTGCGCACTTTGTGCTGACTCTGCCGCGTAACGCCGGAGATTTAATTCATAGTCGTCCCATTAAACCGACCCCGGAAGATTTCCACGAAGAAGTTTTCTATCAGTAAATAACAACAACTTTTGGCCAAGATAAGCCATGGAGTTTTTCGAAAGCCTGCAAGAGATTCTCTTTCCCTCGAGATGTATCTCATGTGGAGCACTGGGCCTATCCATCTGTTCTCGATGTAGACGCGGATGGAATCCACATATTTACATTTCGAAGTGTGGAGATTTGCCATCTAATCACATCGCTGTCACATCAAGTGTTATTTATTCCACTGTTGCCCAGAAAGTCATTCTCGGAGCGAAAGAGTCGCACTTTAAAAGTTGTGACGAATTAGTGTCTCAGGCGATCACTCATGCGTTAGAGAATCTTTTGAGGAAAGACCAGGTAGATTTCTTAGTGCCAATTCCATCTCGCAAAAGTGCAGCTCGTCAGCGAGGTCGACAATTCATTGCAGAGGTCTCTCAAGATGCCTCTACGAGGCACTCCATTCCACTCGTATCTCCACTGGTGCACGCACGAAAAGTGAGAGATCAGAGTGGTCTCCATCTCCAAGAACGTTGGAATAATCTGGAAGGCGCCTTTGTTGTAGAAAAGGAGCATGGATTGCATGGCAATGTTGTGCTTATCGATGACCTAGTAACGACAGGTGCCACCCTCTGCGAGGCGGCTCGTGCCTTGAGATATGCGGGAATTCAGGTGATTGGGGCCGTAACAGCCGCAGTTGCCCAGCCGTTAAGATAAGAGCCTCACATCCGAAAGGTTGCTCCATGTCAAAGCTTCTAGATCGAATCATGCGTGCTGGCGAAGGCAAGATCCTTCGCGATCTCAGCAAGGTGGTCGAAAAGGTCAACAGCTTTGAGAGCTCTATCGCTCCGCTCAGCGATGATGCGCTTCGAGCAAAGACAGATGAATTTAAGAAGCGACTTGCAGCGGGGGAGACCCTCGATGACCTTCTTCCAGAAGCTTTTGCAGTAGTTCGCGAAGCTGCAAAGCGCACACTTGGTCAGCGCCACTACGACGTGCAGCTGATGGGTGGAGCAGCGCTTCACATGGGCAATATCGCTGAAATGCGCACTGGTGAAGGTAAGACTCTTGTTGCAACACTTCCTTCTTATCTCAACGCGCTTGCAGGTAAAGGCGTTCACGTCGTCACAGTCAATGATTACCTCGCCGAGCGCGATAGCGAGTGGATGGGACGTATCCATCGCTTCCTCGGTCTGACTGTCGGTGTAATCCTTAACAGCATGACCCCTGCCGAACGTCGCGCGGCATACGCAGCAGATATTACATACGGCACCAACAATGAATTTGGATTCGATTATCTTCGCGACAACATGGCATGGACTCTCGAAGATTGCGTTCAGCGAGATCATTTCTTCGCAGTTGTCGATGAAGTTGACTCGATTCTTATCGATGAAGCTCGTACTCCACTCATTATTAGCGGCCCGGCTGACAAGGCGACAAAGTGGTATGTCGAATTCGCAAATATCGCAACAAAGCTCGATCGCGATGTGCACTATGAGGTAGATGAGAAGAAAAAGACCATCGGCATTCTTGAAGATGGCGTCACCAAGGTAGAGCAGCTACTTCAAATCGAAAATCTTTACGAAGCAGCAAATACAACTCTTATCGGATACCTCAACAATGCGGTCCGCGCTAAAGAACTCTTCAAGCGCGATAAAGATTATGTAGTAATGAATGGCGAGCTCTTGATTGTTGACGAGCACACAGGCCGCATGTTGTCTGGTCGTCGCTACAGTGAAGGTCTTCATCAGGCGCTCGAAGCGAAAGAACGCATTGAGATCAAGGATGAAAATCAGACTCTTGCGACAATCACACTTCAAAATTACTTCCGACTCTACGAGAAGATTTCAGGTATGACCGGTACAGCGATGACCGAAGCATCTGAATTCCACCAGATTTACAAGCTCGGCGTTGTACCCATTCCAACAAACCGTGAAATGCAGCGCATCGATCAGGCAGATCTTGTTTATAAGTCAGAGCTCGGCAAATTCCATGCAGTTGTGCGCGATATCGTTGAGCGCCACCGTAAAGGTCAGCCAGTTCTAGTAGGCACTGTTTCAGTTGAAAAGTCTGAAGAGCTCTCAGCGCTTCTCAAGAAGGCTGGAGTTCCACACGAAGTTCTCAATGCAAAGCACCACGAGCGCGAAGCTTCAATCGTCGCGCGTGCCGGCGTAAAGGGCGCAGTTACAGTTGCAACAAATATGGCAGGCCGCGGTACGGACATCATGCTCGGTGGAAACCCAGAATTTATGGCTGATTTCGAACTCCAACGTCGCGGAATATCTCCAGTAGATAATCCTGCAGAGTATGAAGCAGCATGGCCTGCTGAGATTGAAAAGCAGAAGGCTGCGATCGCAAAAGATCATGAAGAAGTAATTTCATTGGGTGGCCTCTATGTTCTTGGAACAGAGCGCCACGAATCACGTCGTATCGATAATCAGCTTCGAGGCCGTTCAGGTCGTCAAGGCGATCCAGGAGAGTCACGTTTCTATCTCTCGCTGCAAGATGAGCTCATGCGTCGCTTTAACTCGGCTCTGGTTGAGCGCTTCCTTGCCGCTGCAGGCCTTCCTGAGGACGAACCCATCGAATCAAAGATGGTCTCCAATGCAATTAAATCTGCGCAAACCCAGGTTGAAGCACAGAACTTTGAGATTCGTAAGAATGTTCTCAAGTACGACGATGTCATGAACCGCCAGCGTCTAGTTATCTACAGCGAACGTCGCCTCATTCTTGAAGGCAAAGATATTGGCTCACAGGTACAAGACTTCGTGGGGGAGACTCTCTCTGCATATGTGCGGGCAGCAACAGCTGAAGGATTTAGTGAAGATTGGAATCTCGCAGATCTTTGGACGGCTCTCAAGCTGGTCTACCCAATTTCATTTACATCAGAGCAGCTTCTCGCTGAAATTGGCGGCGCAGGCGCCCTCGATGCTGATTTCCTTGAAGAACGCATTCTTGAAGATGCTCGAAACGCTTATGCGGCTCGTGAAGCAGAACTTGGCTCAGAAGTTCTCCGCGAACTCGAGCGCAAAGTTCTGCTCTCAGTACTTGATCGCCGCTGGCGTGAGCACCTCTATGAGATGGATTATCTCCAAGAGGGAATCGGACTTCGTGCGATGGCACAGCGCGACCCACTCGTTGAATATCAGCGTGAGGGCTACGAACTCTTCTCAGCGATGATGGATGCTATTAAGGAAGAGCTTGCGAGCCTGGTCTTCAATGTTGAAGTCACTATTGAAGGCGACGGTTCTCAAGTTCAGGCCAAGGGAATCGATAGCAAGCCATCGCAAACGGCACCTTTGAAGTACACCGCTGCTGATGAAAATGGGGTTGTTACTTCAGGCGATATTTCTCGCAACAGCCCATGCCCATGTGGGTCGGGGAAGAAATTTAAGCGCTGCCACGGCGCCGCGTAATCTCACAGTAACCGCAGTGCAGTACAGAGCCATCGTCCATCCACGCCTTCGGTGCGGATGACTAAGGCGCGCACGCGTTCACCAAACCTCACGGTCACAGTGGATTCGCAGATTCCATCGAGCGGTTGGTCGAGGTGGATTTTACGAATGCGTCCGATTTCTTTCTCACTGCCAGCAACGGAGACGATGCGCATAAAAATCGCATGGTGACAGCGAGACGCTAATTGAGAAGGCGTACGCCGGCCAGCGAGAATTTCTAGAACATTTACTGCGAAGGACATGGTCCATGTCTGTATGTCGGGAAGGTCAGCAGCAGAGGTAGGTTGAGGGCGATCATCATCTTCGAATAAATCTCCAAAAGTTGAGGGAGTTGAATAGAGAAGCGCGCGTTGCGGGCGACGAATCTCAACTGGTGGCGAAAAGAGATCAAGTGTGGGATGGCTCCACAATTCTGGGGGAGTAGTGCTGGAGATGAGGGCGAGAGGCGCTGTTGTAGTCATAGAGGCAGATTGCTCGTTCACCTCAAGAGCTACATCACCTTGAAATCTCGATTTTTCTCATACCTTTGTATGACTGTGGAGAAGTTAAAACTGATACTGATGGGATTACTACCGTGCCCTCATGCCACTTACAACAGAGAAGAAATCAAATAATCGCCTGGTTATAGCAGGCGCACTCTTTCTTACATCCATCATCGCTTCGTTTGCGATCTCCTATATCGCTAACTCTGGATCTCACTACTGGGTCTTAAAGCAGCCACTCTCACGCGGAGTTCAAATCACCTCTGACGATATCGCCCTTGTGAAGATCGCCCTTGGGAAAGATGTGCACGGGTATATATCGGAGACATCTAATCCAGTTGGTTCCATTACTCGCCGAAGCCTGCTCTCGGGTGAATTGCTTAATACCAACGACATCGCCATCAATTCTGAAGGTTTAACGACCGAGAGTCTCTCAATATCAATTCGTGCAGCCGATATTCCACAATCCACACTTCCTGGTGACTTAGTCACTCTCTACCAAGTCTTTGATGCCCGTAATGGCGAAGCGGTGACTCCTCCGCAGTATGTGATTTCGGGAGTCTTTATTAAGGAAGTTGCCCGAAAGAGTGCAAACTTTGGAAGTGACCTCTCATTAACCATTACCGTTCAAAGAGAAGATGTTCCGCTCGTTCTCTCTGCAACTTCATCCGGAAGAATCGTGGTGGTCGCAAGCCATGGCTGAATCTGAGCGCTTGGCTGTAACTGCCATTAGGGATATTCATCAGGAAGGATTTATCGCAGCATCTCTAACGCGGCTAGGGTGGAAAGTAATTTACCGAGCAATATCACCTGAAGGATTGAATGAGTTTCTTGCCAATAACCAAGAGGCACTTGTGGTTCAGTCGGATGATTTTGCTCAAAATTCTATGACTTGGTCTTCAGAATCTATTCTGATTCGTGGCCGCTCACTTCCATGTGTAGATATGGCAACAGCTGACCCCCAGAGTGATTTTGAGCTGGAAGAGCTTCTACGCAATCGCAAGAGTGAGAGAGCGGAAGACCAATTCTTTATCTCGGCAACTGCAACACCAATCCTCTCCATTTTTTCAGTCGGTCGGCATGTAGGTGCATCATCAATTTCGATAGGCACTGCTGATTTCTTTACTCAACAGGGGGAGAAAGTCCTATTGGTGGATGGAAATACCGCGCATCCAACTCTGGCTCGACATTTCACAGCGCACAACATCCGTACTGCACCACAGATAACTTCTGCAGGTTTTTCGCTCCTCGAAGTAAGTGAGCTCTCAGGACTTATTTACCTCAATACAATTGCCGATCAATACGACAGAATCGTGCTTGATGCAGGACAATTACAGTTGAGTGTTCCAGCGGGCCGTCGAGTGAGGGATCAATTAGTTTCATGGGCATCCCACTCACATGCACGGAAATTAATATGCACTCGCGCTGATATTGGTTCGTTCGAAGAGCTAGAGCAATTAGCCCCTCAAGGCCAGCAGTGGACAATTGCGTTGGCGCTGAGCAAGGTCAAAAGTCGCCGAGAGAGAAAAGATCTGGAAGCAAAGGTTGCTGAGCAGTTCGGTGTACCCGTTCAATCTATCTCGAGAGATAGCCGTGCCATTGAAAATATGGAGGCGCAGAACACCACATTGGCCATAGCGTCGCCTAAAAGCATTCTCCTGGGTGAGATTGCACGCTCTCTTGAAGTGGCGATGAGGTAGTTCAATGACGATATTCTTTCCTCATGCGCGTATACCTGGCTACTACTGCCGATGAACTTCAAGAATTTCTGGCAGATGGCTCTCTCGACGTTGCAGAGGTATATGCGCCAACGCCTATCTACAGCGCAACGCATCCAGAGATGGATGAGGAAGAAGTCGAGTACTCACTCTCTCTTTTAGCAGCTGAGGATGCCCTCGATTTTCTCGATGACCAATCTGGTGCTGCTCTTGTTGTTGCACTTGAAGTAGTCGAAGAACAACTTGGCGCCTTTGATGAAATTAGCGCTGAACTTCGCGCACCACTTCAATGGTCAACAGTCGAAGCGATTTTTCTAGTAGGAGAAGATGCCGAAGACCTCACCTGGTTTGCACCTCAAGAGGCCGAGAACAACATCCAAGAGTGGTTGAAGAAGTAGCTACATGGCATCCATTGAGGAATACGTAGAAGGCAGATCGCCGTCATCAGCAGAGGAGATTCATAAGCTCCGCGAGCTCGTTGCAGATTGGCAGCTACTTTCAGACCTCTCATTTGCCGACTTGATCTTGTGGATTCCGCTTCGCAAAGATGAATCAAGTTGGCCAACAGGATATATCGCCGTGGCACATATTCGACCAACAACGGCTGCTACCGTTTTTGCACATGATGTGATCGGTGATGAAATTAGCTGGGGCGATCGTTTCTACATAGATCAAGCCCTTTCCAGTGGTGAGATCGTGAGAGATACCGAACCGCAGATGCTCGGTGATGTGATGGTCAAAGAAGAGACTATTCCTGTCATCATGGGGGAAAAAGTCATCGCTGTAATCTCTCGCCACCGTAACTCTGACTTGATGCGCCAACCTTCACGACTTGAATTAAATTATCGTGAGATTGCACATGAGCTCTATCGCATGGTGGCCGAAGGTAACTTCCCATATCAAAATGCCGGCTCGCTCTTCGATCCAACTCCACGTGTGGGTGATGGTCTTATTCGCATCGATGTAAACGGAACAGTCAGTTATGCAAGCCCTAATGCGCGTTCTGCATTTAGCCGCATGGGATGGACTAATGAACTTGAAGGATTCTCGCTTGGAGAAATAGCAGAGACAGTCTCTCGTGAGAAGAGCGATGCACGTGAAGAAGCGCTAGTAACAAGTCTTAGCGGGCGTTCACTTAGGCGGGTAGAGGTAGAGAATGTTGGCGGAGTAATTGATCTGATTGTTCTGCCCATCATTGCTGGTCAGGATCGTGTAGGCGCAATTGTTCTGCTCAACAACGTGACAGAGCTTCGCCGTCGTGAACGCGAACTCGTGACGAAAGATGCGACGATTCGCGAGATTCATCACCGAGTGAAGAACAATCTTCAGACAGTTTCAGCGCTGCTTCGTCTGCAAGCTCGTCGCATTGAAGATCCAGGCGCAAGCCAAGCACTTCATGAAGCTGTACGTCGAATCGCTTCAATCGCACTTGTGCACGAAACTCTCTCAAGCAGCGCGGATTCGTCGGTGGCATTTGATGATGTACTGGATCGGCTGGTAAACCACGCGCTGGAATTAACGCCTCGCATGAGCGAATTGGAAATTTCGCGTTCGGGTAATTTAGGAGAACTTGAATCTCGCCTCGCGACGCCCTTGGCGCTGGTGATTACCGAACTGATTTATAACGCACTAGAGCATGGACTCGAAAACGAGGGAAGCAAACTCGACATAAAAATTGATAGAAAAGATAAATCTGTAGTCGTTACTATCTCTGATGATGGAGTCGGACTGCCTGAAGGATTTACTTTGGCAGAGTCGTCAAACCTCGGTCTTCAGATTGTGCGCACTTTGACTGAAAATGAATTGCGCGGAACTTTGGTCCTGGAATCAGATAGTGACGAGACTCGCGCTATCTTGAGATTCCCGATTAACTAAAGCAGAAAAATTAGTTATTGAGTCCGTTGTCCATAAGACGGGCACGGTTACGAGCTGCGCGACGCTTAAGAGCGCGACGCTCATCCTCTGAGAGGCCGCCCCAGACGCCAGCATCCTGGCCAGATTCGAGCGCCCATGCGAGGCAGGCATCTTTTACGATGCAGCGATTGCAGACCTTCTTCGCCTCTTCGATCTGAGTGATTGCAGGACCTGTATTTCCGACAGGGAAGAAGAGTTCAGGATCTTCTTCACGGCAGGCAGATTGATGTCTCCAATCCATGGGGAAGCTCCTTTACAGCGGAAATCGGATTACTCGCACAGTGCGAGGTGGTAATTCTCCCTTGTAGTGAGGTCTTAAACAAGGATGTAGCGGAAAAAAGATTTCAAAAGTGAGGTGATTTATCTCGCGCCGATGAAGATGTGCCCCCGACAGGATTCGAACCTGTGCACCTGCCTCCGGAGGGCAGTGCTCTATCCCCTGAGCTACGGGGGCGCAGAGAGTAGGTTATCCGACTATGAGCGACATCAATTCTGCCACTGCCTACTTTGCCACTGGATGTTTCTGGGGCGCCGAGCGTAGATTCTGGAATCTTCCCGGAGTTATTTCTACCCGCGTTGGATATATGGGCGGCATTAAGGAAAACCCGACTTATGAAGAAGTCTGCACCGGAAAGACTCTCCATGCAGAGATGGTTGAAGTGAACTTCGATCCATCAGTTATTTCTTATCGCAGATTATGTGAAGAGTTCTGGGTGATGCACGATCCGACTTCTCTCAATCAACAAGGGGGAGATATCGGAACTCAATATCGAAGCTCCATTTATTACACCTCAGTTGAGCAGAAGGATGTTGCCGAAGAAACGAGAGACTTATATCAAGTAGCTCTCACAGCAGAAGGAATCGACAAAATCGTCACTGAGATTTGCAGCGCTGATGGTGTGATCTTTTATCCCGCCGAGGAATACCACCAACGCTATTTGGAGAAGAATCCAAATGGGTATGACTGTCACTCAAGTACTGGGGTTACGTTTCCCAGCAATTAGCCGAGAGCTCTCCAGCAGTACCACGCTATGACGCTGCGATAAGGTCGAAACTTCTCACCTTTGACTTCAAGGGCAGCTGGAGATATGTCTTCAGATGACGCATAGATTTTCTCCCAACCACGCCGGACACCTAAATCGCCGGTAGGCCAGATATCTAATCGCCCAAGTTGAAACATCATAAACATGTCGACAGTCCAGGGACCGATTCCCCACAGTGCTGTGAGTTGTTTGAAAATCTCCTCATCGCTTTCAATCTCATGCAGATTCTTAAAGTCGATCTCCTTGGAAAGAGCGGCTTGTGCAAGACCTTGAATGGTTTTGAATTTTGCCCCAGAAAGGCCAGCCTCTCGCAGTTCACTTTCACTCAGTGCCGCTAATCTGGCTGGAAGTATTCGCCCACCCGCTGCCTTCTTTACTCTGCCAAAGATTGTGTCAGCCGCTTTCACCGCTAGCTGTTGAGAGATAACGGATTCAACAAGTGATTCAAAGTGGGTAACAGGCTTTGGGTTGCGGCCAATTGTGCAGAGAGGGTGAGCCTCAATCACCTTTGCGAATTTTCGATCTCGCGTGGCCAATTCAGCGGTGACCCGCTTCATCTCTCTTTCAGTAATTGGGGTGATAGGCACATGGGCAATCATGGAGATTCGTGGGCTGGAGTGCAATACTTCCGGTCATGAGCGATTTTCATCTCGTGCCGCTGAGCGAATTACAAACACACAAATCTGAAAAGTGGAGAGCATTTCCTAAGGATGTTCTGCCTCTCCCTGTCGCAGAGATGGATTTCCCAGTAGCAGAACCCATCCGCCGCACTTTGACTGAGATGGTGGAAAAATCCGATCTCGGTTATCTCGGTGCAATCCCCGAGATGGGGGAGGCATTTGCAGCTTTTGCATCTCGTCGATTCGGATGGCGCCCAGATCCATCACAAATTCGAATCGCAGCAGATGTCGGTGTCGGAATCGTCGAGACTCTTCGCGTTATTACCAATTATGGCGACAAGATTCTTTTGAACTCTCCGGTCTATCCAAACTTCTGGACCTGGGCCAACGAGACTCATCTCGAGATTGTGGATGTTCCGCTCGCTCGTGCAGATGAAGAAATTAATGGTTCGCCGTGGCACTTCGATTGGGCAGGGATCGAAGCTGCCTATAAATCAGGAATCAAAGTGCATCTGATCTGCAATCCTCACAATCCGCTTGGTCGCGTCTATACCCGCGATGAGCTAGAGCGTCTTGTTGAACTTGCATATGCAAATAACGTAATCATTATTAGCGATGAGATTCATTCACCACTCACATACTCCGAGCAGAAGTTCACGCCATTTCTCACATTGGGCGAGAAAGCACGCGAAGTCGGAATTACTGTAACCGCTGCAAGTAAAGGCTGGAATATCGCAGGACTCAAGTGCGCGATCATCGTGACAGAAAATGCGCAGATGCATCAACGTCTAGATGCCATCGCGCCAGCAACCCACTATCGCGCTTCGCTTCTGGGTGCATTTGCCACAGTAGCTGCCTTTCAAGAGGGCGAACCATGGCTCAATGAGCTCATGACGCAGCTCGATATCAACCGCAAGCTCGTCTTCGAATTAGTTGCAGAGAAGTTGCCAAAGGCGAAGACTCACATGCCGCATTGTTCCTACCTCGCCTGGATTGATTTCAGCGCCTATGGAATCGGCGACGATCCTGCTGGTTACCTCCTTGAAAATGCAAAGGTGGCATTTGTGCCAGGTTTTCGTTTTGGTGAAAAGTTCGCTGGCTATATACGCCTGAACTTTGCAACCTCACCCGAAATAATCACCGAAGCAATAAATCGAGTAGCAAAAGCACTGCATTAAGCGACTATCCTTTGCAAATGCAATCACAGCACCCAGAGACCAACGCAATTAGTGCAGGTCGCCCTGCACATGCACCTGGCGCTGGTATGAACGCGCCGATCTCACTTAACTCAACATTTGTCGCCAATGGTGATCTGGGTTATGGACGATTCGGCAACGAGAGCTGGAGCGCACTCGAAGAGGCGATTACTCTGCTCGAGCACGGAAAAACAACACTGGCCTTCTCTTCCGGTATGGCTGCAATCTCTGCAGTCTTCTCGCTACTTCCCCATGGAGCGCCGGTTGTTGCTTCAAATCAGGGATATAGCGGAACGATGGCGCTTCTGAAGAAATATCATGAGCAGGGGCGTCTTGATGTTCGCTTTGTTGATATTGCAAATACAAAAGATGTTTTTGAATCACTTATCGGAGCGGCTTTCCTCTGGATTGAATCACCAACGAATCCCGGTCTAGAGATAGCGGAGATTGCAGTGATTATCGGTGAGGCAAAGAAGCGCAATATGGGCGTTGCGGTCGACAACACATTTGCTACAGCTCTCAATCAACTTCCCATCGAACTCGGCGCAGATATTTCCATGAACTCTGTTACCAAGTATCTCGCTGGACATAGCGATGTCATCCTGGGTTCATTGACAGTCAAAGATCCTGCCTTACACAACCGATTGGCTGAAGCTCGTACTTTGCTCGGCGCAATCCCAGGTCCATTTGAGGCATGGCTCGGCCTTCGCGGAATCCGCACCTTCCCATTGCGATTCAGAGCCGCAGAAGCCAATGCCCGTGCGCTTGTAGAAAAATTGAATGCACATCCATCGGTCACCACTGTGAGATATCCAGGCTTTGGCGCAATCATCTCTGTCGATGTTGACCGCGATGCCGTCGGAACCGAGAAAGTCTGTGATGGCTCGACTTTAATTGCACATGCAACCAGCCTCGGGGGAGTCGAAAGCACATGGGAGCGCCGACGTCGTTGGCCGGCAGAGAGTGTGAGCGTTCCCGAGAATCTCATTCGCCTCTCCGTTGGATGTGAACATGTGGACGATCTTTGGAGCGACATCTCTCAGGCACTCGCATCAAAGTAACAGGCAATCTGAAGTAAAAGAGAGTATTTTGAAGCCATGAAAGCAATACGTCGACTCCTTGCTGCGATTACGATGACCGTACTCGCCTTCAAAGCTGTCGCTACTTTCCTTAGCTGGGTTGAAAAGCAAGAAGATTCAGAGACCGATGCTTGGATCGATGAAGATGAATTTGAGGATGCTTAATCCTTTTTAAGTCGTAGGCGTTCCCTCTTACATTTGCCATACAGAAGTGACATCCTTGAGAAGTGAAAATCAATATTCATACACGTCATGCAAATCTTGCAAGTGACTTCCAAGCAATCGCAGAAGAGAAACTCCAATCTATGGAGCGATTTAGCGTGCAAATAGATCGCATCGAAGTTGAAGTAACTCATGAGCAGAACCCTCGCCAGGGTAAGCATTCCCACCATGTTGTAATTGCTTCACATGGCTCAGGGCCGGCTCTTCGTGCGGAAGCATCTGAATTCAATGATGTTGCAGCATTTGATGTTGCAATTAAGAGTATTGAATTACAGATTCGCAAGATTCATGAGAAGAACAAGGATTACAAGCGTGAAACAATTCGCACTATGCCTCTCGCTGATTAATTAGCGAGACTTGTTCTTACTGGAAACCTTAAATGGTTTCATGGGCTCGACCGGAGGAACTGGTTCTGCGCCAAGAGCAGCTATCGAATCATCGCGTATAACGATTGCAGCGCTGATTGCATTCTTACGTGCAGTCACAGCTGCATTCTTTTGATCGGGAGTTCTCGCAACAGACATTGCGCTCTTAAAATCGGAGGCCGCTTTGTCGCATGCGCTCTTAAATGCAATATTGATATTTCGAATAGCGGCGCTTCGTTGTTTGACGGCTGCTAAGTAATTTTCACGATCAATGCGGTACTGCTCGAAAGCAGAGCGCGATGCATCAGGTGTGGGAGTTGAGTCCGCGTATGCGCTGATGGGCGAGAGAGCAAAGAGGGATGTAACGATGGCAACTATTGATGCCCTTGTGCGCCACTCTTTTCTCATGGCCTCATTGTGACTGAGCATCATGTGAAGATTCTGTGAAAGAGGCATTTCTATGATGTGTGTCGCTAGAGTTGGGGTATGGCGCAACTAATCATGATTATCGATGATGAGGCTGGAGTACGCGAGCTCCTCGCCGATGCCCTTAAGCTCGCGGGGTTTGAAACCGTTTCCGCGGCAGATGCGATGGTGGCACAGACCATGCTCCGCACCGTCAAGCCAGACTTGTTGATCGTTGATATCAATATGCCCTTGATGGATGGCTTTGAATTCATCGAGCGCATTCGAGGAAATGGCGACAATACTCCAGCTCTGATGCTCAGTGCCCGCGGAGATAGAGCAGATATCACTCGTGGATTAACACTTGGTGCCGACGACTATGTAACCAAACCTTTTGGCCTTGAGGAGCTCGTTCTCCGCGTACGTGCAATTTTGCGTCGTTCACATTTCACCGAAGTTCTACCAACCGTCCTATCTGTTGGACCAATTACATTAGATGAAGAGTCCCATAAGGTTACTTTCAACGATGAGGTAATAGATTTATCACCGACCGAATTTAGATTGCTCCATGTCCTTCTTGAATCCAAGGGGCGCGTCCTCAGTAAGAGTTATTTACTGGAAGAGGTATGGGGAATTAACTTCGAGACAGAGACAACTGTTGTCGATACGTATATCTCATACCTACGTAAGAAGCTTCACAAAGATGGATTTGAGGGTATCCGAACAGTTCGTGGCGTTGGCTTCCAATTACAACCTGAGAAGAAGTGAAGCTTTCTTCAACGGCTAAGTTGCGATTGGTCACACTTAGCATCGCAACGATTCTTACCGCATCTATTGGTACTTTTGTTACGGTTCAGAGTTATCAAAGCTCGCTAAGGGCAATCGACAACGCAATAAACTCTACGGTCGATGACGCGATTCAAGCACCTAATCAAGAGCTCAGCGCCGCTCTCTTTCACATTGATCAGTTTTCACTAGATGTTTCACTCTTTCTGATTTCTCGCGATGGCTCTGTCACAACAGTGAATGAATCGACAATCGAGCTTTTTAAAGAAATCTCAATCTCACAAGTTGTGTTAGCAACTAAGAAAGTGAGGGATGGAAATGGAGTTCACGACTATCGATATAGAGCTCATGAGATTTCTGGTGGAGATTATCTTGTAGTTGCGGCATCTTCATCAGATGCGCATCGCAAACTTAAGACTGGATTGACCACCGTCGCCCTCATAACATTCCTGACTTCGCTCTTAGCATTCTTCTTATTCTCTCTCTACATTCGTCGCCTGAAGCAGCGTGATGATGCAATTGCGCTGGAGAAGATGCAAGCCTTTCTTGGTGATGCTTCGCATGAACTTCGCACACCTCTGACAGTAATCAAAGGTTATGTTGAAATGTTGAGCAAAGGCATGATGACCTCTGATGAAGATAAAGAGCGAGCTTTCGGAAGGGTTACCTCAGAGATTGGTCGCATGGAGACTTTGATCCATGACCTATTGCTGCTAGCCGAGCTGGGGGAGAGCGCTCAGCGTGAGCTGGAAATCATCGATCTGAGCGCGCTGGTAAAGGCACACGCAGATGACTTTGCGATGCTGCATCCTCTGCGCACCGTGAGCATCGAGGTCAAGAGCGAAATTGTGATTTCCGGGGTTAGGGATTACCTCTCTCGATTTATCCAGAACGCACTCAACAATATTTCTCGCCATACGGATGCAGATGCCCCTGTTGGAATCTCTCTTCAACTTTCAGGCAAGAGCGCGAAACTTTTAATTGAAGATGGTGGAAAAGGTTTACCTGAGAGCGCTTATCGCGAGAATATCCAGTCGCTTAATCGTTTCGATAAATCACGATCTCGAGAGAGTGGGGGATCCGGTTTGGGAATGAGCATCATGGCTGCAGTAATCGAAAAGCTAGGCGGAAAACTTACTTTGCGCAAGAGCGCACTAGGCGGACTTGCAGTGGAAGCTGAAGTTCCTACTTATCGCGAGTAGAGATCAAGCTGGTAACGGTAGCGATTCCGAGACAGCCGACAATTACTGCAAGTGATTGAGTAATTGTGATTTCAGGAATTTGAAAGGCGCCGACCATGTGAATTTCAATTCCGTGAAATGCATGGAAAATCAATTTAACGCCGATGAATCCAAGGACAACTGACAATCCCTTACCGATATGGACTAGGCGCTGCATAAGCCCGCCAATTAAGAAGTAGAGCTGGCGAAGTCCCATGAGGGCAAAGATATTTGCAGTGATGACGATGTAGACATTCTGGGTCAGACCGAAGATTGCTGGGATTGAATCAAGGGCAAAAATGAGGTCTGTTGCGCCCAATGTAATGAGGGCAATTGTGAACGGCTTGATGCCCCTCTTGCTGAGGTAGGAGACAATCTTGCTCTCTTTTTCTTCATGATCTTCGTCGCCACTCTCTCTGAAGAGCGAAATAGCCGTATAGATAAGAAATGCGCCAAAGAGGAAGAAGACCTGCTGAAATTCTTCGATGACCTTGGCACCTACAGAAATTGCGATAACACGAAGCACGAGGGCAAAGAGAATTCCGATAAGCAGGGCCAGCTGCTGACGTTCTTTTGAGATCTTGAGCTTGGTCAAGATGATGACAAAAACAAAGAGGTTGTCGAATGAGAGTGAATATTCAGTAAGCCAACCTGCAAAGAACTCCTTTTGACTCTGCGGATCTAACCAATGGCCCATAAAGACACCAAAGGCGATTGCAAGTGAGACATAGAAGATTGACCACAAAGTTACC
>JACCDQ010889644.1_pt1 | contig 16963 bp, 17 predicted proteins | sample 7446031 | NCBI WGS metagenome assembly JACCDQ01 (sample SAMN15323442, study PRJNA562643) | freshwater metagenome | isolation source: river surface water | place: USA:Blue River Watershed | collected 2017-08-17
AGCAAGAGACGCGCCAGTGCCTTGGATGCATGCAGGCGCGCACAGGGAGACATGCAATGACGCCACGATGGCAAGCCTTGATCTGGCCCTGCGCTGCCCTGGCCTGGACACTGGGACTGGCTGCACAGCTGCAGCAAGCCACGCTCTGGTCGGGGTGGGCTTATCTGACGCTGGCAGTCCTGGGCGGGCTGCTGGGGTGGCCGGGTCGGTGGTGGCGTGTGCCGGGGATGGCCCTGCTGGGCTGGGCGATGGCAGGGCTGCACGCCTGCGCCATGCCCGAGCCCATGGATGCCGCGCTGGAAGGCCGCGATCTTGATGTGGTGGGCCGGGTGCAGGCCATGGTGCAGCGGCAGGAGACGGGCACACGTTTTCGCTTCGTGATCGAAGAGGCCAGGCTCGACGGGCGCGTGGTCGAGGTGCCGCGCCAGGTCTATCTGGGCTGGTACAGCGCGTCAAGCTCGGACCTGACCGGCCAGAGCCCGGAGGATGTGCAGCCTGGCGAACGCTGGCGCTTGCGCGTGCGCCTGAAGGCGGCACATGGGCACATCAACCCGCGCGGGTTTGACTACGAACTTTGGCTGTGGGAGCAGGGCATTCGCGCTACGGGCTATGTGCGCCAGGGCAAGAACGATCCACCGCCGCAACGCCTGGCGCAGAGTGGGCGGCACCCGGTGGAATGGCTCCGCCAGCAGGTGCGCGATCGCATCCTGGAGCGTCTGCGACCGGTCAGTGCCCCTGAGGGGGTGGCAGGGGTGATTGCCGCCTTGGTGACCGGCGACCAGGCGGCGATCGACCGCAGCGCCTGGGATGTGTTTCGGGCCACCGGGGTGGCGCACCTGATGAGCATCTCGGGCTTGCACGTGACCCTGCTGGGCTGGCTGGCCGCCCGCCTGCTCGGTGCCTTGTGGCGCCGCAGTGCGCTTTGGGGGCGGTCCTGGGCGCTGCATTGGCCTGCACCGCAGGTGTCTGGCTGGGGGGGCCTGGTGGTGGCTGCAGCGTATGCGCTGTTCACAGGTTGGGGCGTGCCTGCGCAGCGCACGGTCTGGATGCTGGCGGTGGTGACTTTGTTGCGCAGCCAGGCTCGCCAGTGGTCAGCGGCGCAGGTCTGGGGGGTCGCCGGTTGCGTGGTGCTGGTCCTCGATCCCTGGGCTTTGCTGCAGCCGGGTTTTTGGCTGAGTTTTGTGGCCGTGGGGGTTTTGATGGCCACAGGAACGAGCACAGACCATCGCCCAACAGGCACGCCGCTGGTGCATGGGGTTTTGCACCTCGCTGGTGCATGGCGAGTGGCCTTGGTGCACGTGCGGGGCTTGCTGCGTGAGCAGTGGGTGGTGTCGCTGGCGCTGGCACCTCTGTCGTTGCTGTTCTTCGGGCAACTCTCGCTGGTGGGCTTGCTGGCCAATCTGCTGGCGATACCTTGGGTGACCCTGGTGGTCACGCCGCTGGCCTTGCTGGGCATGCTCTTGCCCTGGTGCTGGGATCTGGCAGTCTGGGCCCTGCAGCCTCTGACGGTGTTGCTGAGCCATTGGTCGGCCTGGCGCTGGGCCAGCGTGTCTCTGGCCATGCCGCCTTGGCCTTTGGCAGCGGTGGCGCTACTGGGCGCGTTGGGTCTGGCGTGGCGTGGGCCCTGGTCCTGGCGGATGTGGGGTGTGCCGCTGATGCTGCCTGCATTGCTGTGGCTGCCGCCACGACCCGTGTACGGGCACTTCGAGTTGCTGGCGGCCGATGTGGGGCAGGGCAACGCGGTCCTGCTGCGCACCGCCAGGCACAGCCTGCTCTACGACGCCGGGCCGCGCTATTCGCCCGAGAGCGACGCCGGGCACCGGGTGCTGGTGCCGCTGCTGACGCAATTCAATGAAAAGCTCGATGTGCTCATGCTCAGCCACCGCGACAGTGACCACACCGGGGGCGCACCTGCCGTGCTGGCGATGCAGCCGCAGGTGATCGTGTGGTCGTCGCTTGACGAGAGGCACCCACTTGCTCAACACCCGGGGCACGAGCGTTGCGAGGCGGGCCGCCGCTGGCAATGGGATGGTGTGCGCTTTGAAGTGCTGCACCCGCAACCCGGCACCACCAGCTTGCGGTCCAACGCGCTCAGCTGTGTCCTGCGGGTGCAGGGTGATGGCGGCACGGCCTTGTTGGTTGGTGACATTGAAGCGGCGCAGGAGCGCGAGTTGCTGAGCCAAGGCCTGGACCCTGTGGACCTGCTGCTGGTGCCGCACCACGGCAGCAAGACCTCGTCGAGCCAGGCATTTCTGGATGCGCTGACGCCCGGTCTGGCCCTGGTGCAGGCGGGTTACCGCAACCGTTTCGGCCATCCTGCTGCGGAAGTGGTGCAACGCTACCAGCGGCGCGGAGTGCGCCTGCTGACGTCGGTGCATTGCGGCGCAGCCTTCTGGCGCAGTGACCAGCCAGGGCAGGTGCGCTGCGAGCGACAGGCGGCGCCCCGTTACTGGCGCCATGTTCCCCCGCCTTGAGCCGAGTCAAATGTGGCAGGTACGCTACTTGCTAAGCTGTGGGCAGGAGAGTTCTGTATGCGCCGATTCGATGAGATGTATGCCCGCTTGCCCGACCGTGGCGATGCCGGAGAAGTTCGCCCGCATTACGCGACCTATGCCCGCTGGTTGGCCGCGCAGGACCCGCAGACCATGCGCTCGCGCCGCGAAGAGGCCGAGGTCATTTTCCGCAATGTGGGCATCACCTTTGCCGTGTACGGTGACAAGGACGAGGACGGCTCGGGCACCGAGCGCCTGATCCCGTTTGACCTGATCCCGCGCATCATTCCCGCGCACGAGTGGAAAAGCATGGAGGCGGGGCTGGTGCAGCGCGTGGCTGCGCTCAACCGCTTCATCCACGACATCTACCACGATCAGGACATCCTGAAAGCCGGTGTCATTCCGCGCGAGCAGATCGAGGGCAACGCCCAGTTCCGCCCCGAAATGGTCGGCGTGGATGTGCCCAACCGTATTTATTCGCACATCAGTGGCATCGACATCGTTCGGGCGCCAGATGCGAACGGCAATGGCGAGTACTACGTGCTCGAAGACAACCTGCGCGTGCCCAGCGGCGTGAGCTACATGCTCGAAGACCGCAAGATGATGATGCGGCTCTTTCCCGATCTGTTCAGCCAGCACCGCGTGGCGCCCGTGGCGCATTACCCCGACCTGCTGCTGGACACACTGCGCGCCAGCAGCCCGGCCACCACGGCCGAGCCCACGGTGGTGGTGCTCACGCCGGGCATGTACAACAGCGCCTACTTCGAGCACGCCTTTCTGGCCCAGCAAATGGGCGTGGAGCTGGTGGAGGGGCAGGACCTGTTTGTGAAGGACAGGTTCGTCTACATGCGCACCACGCGCGGCCCCAAGCGGGTCGATGTGATCTACCGCCGGGTGGACGACGATTTCCTGGACCCCGAGGTCTTCCGCCCCACATCCACGCTGGGCTGCGCCGGGCTCATGGAGGCCTACAAGGCCGGGCATGTGGCGATCTGCAACGCGGTGGGTACGGGCGTGGCCGACGACAAGTCGATTTACCCCTACGTGCCCGACATGATCCAGTTCTACCTGGGCGAAAAGCCGATCCTCAAAAACGTGCCGACCTTCATGTGCCGCAAACCCGAGGACCTGCAGTACACCTTGGCCAACCTGAAAGACCTGGTGGTCAAGGAAGTGCACGGGGCAGGGGGCTACGGCATGCTGGTGGGGCCAGCGGCGACGAAGGCCGAGATCGAGCAATTCCGCGCCGCGCTGCTGGCCAATCCTGACGGCTACATCGCCCAGCCCACGCTCTCGCTGTCCAGCTGTCCGACCTTTGTCGACAGCGGTGTGGCGCCGCGGCACATCGACCTGCGGCCCTTCGTGCTGAGTGGCCGCACGGTGCAGATGGTGCCCGGTGGCCTCACGCGTGTGGCGCTCAAGGAAGGCTCCTTGGTGGTGAACTCGTCGCAGGGCGGCGGCACCAAGGACACCTGGATTTTGCAGAACTGAGCGCGAGGGAGAAGAAACATGCTGTCAAGAACCGCCGACCACCTGTTCTGGATGTCGCGCTACATGGAGCGCGCGGAGAACACCGCCCGCATGCTCAATGTGAGCTACGAAACCTCGCTGCTGCCGCAGTCGGCTGCCGCGGCGCAGGCGGGCTGGGAGGGCATCCTGTCGATCAGCGAGCTGCTGCCGTCTTACCGCGCGCTCTACAAAAGCGTGAACCCGCGTGACGTGATGGAGTTCATGGTCAAGGACGCGGACAATCCTTCGTCCATCATTTCCTGCTTGCGTGCCGCCCGCGAAAACGCCCGCGCCGTGCGCGGCACCCTGACCACCGAGGTCTGGGAAACCCAGAACCAGACCTGGCTGGAGGTCAACCGCATGCTGCGCAGCGGCGCGTTCGAGCGCGACCCGGGCCAGTTCTTCGAGTGGGTCAAGTTTCGCTCGCACCTTTCGCGCGGCGTGACGGTGGGCACCATGCTGATGGACGAGGCGTTGCACTTCATGCGCATGGGCACCTTTCTGGAACGCGCCGACAACACCGCGCGTCTGGTCGATGTGAAGTTCCACGCCATGAACAACGATTATTTCGGCATGCCCCTGGGCGGCCATGAGGGCGAGGCCGAGAAGGAATACGACTTCTACCACTGGAGCGCCATCCTGCGCAGCGTCAGCGGTTTCGAGGTCTACCGCAAGGTTTACCGCGACGTGATCCGGCCCGAGCGTGTGGCCGAGCTGCTGATCCTGCGCGCCGACATGCCACGCTCGCTGCACGCCAGCCTCAACGAGGTCATGGCCAATCTGGCGCTGGTCTCGCCCGATCCGCACAGCGAAACCCTGCGCCACGCCGGCAAGCTGCGCGCCGAGCTGGCGTACGGGCGCATCGACGAAATCCTGGACACCGGCCTGCACGCCTGGCTGACCCAATTCCTGGACCGGGTCAATGCGCTGGGCAGCCACATCAGCCGGGAGTTTCTGCTGCCGCAGACGGTTTGAGTTTCATCTGCGTTCGTCCTGAGTTTGTCGAAGGACAAAATGCGCTGGCGCACTGACCGGGTGCCGCCTGTTCTCTGACGATGGTGTCTTCAGTGACGCATCCAAGGAGCAGGAACATGGTGGGAGAACGTCTGACGGCCGGTGAGGTCTGCATACGCGAGGTGGTGATTGCCCAGCGCGAAACCCCGATTCTGGAGGCCGCACAGCTCATGCGTGGCCAGCATGTGGGCTGCCTGGTCGTGGTGGAAGAAAACGGTCAGGCACGCCAGGTGTGCGGCGTGCTGACCGACCGCGACCTCATCATCGGCGTGCTGGCGCAGGGTCTGGATGCGCGCCCGCTGTGCGTGGAGGACATCATGAGCGAGTACCCGGCCACCATGCGCGAGGACGATTCGCTGATCGATGTGATGCGTTCCATGCGCCGCAACGGCGTGCGGCGCTTGCCCGTGGTCACCGGCGATCGAGCGTTGGTCGGGCTGATCACCCTGGACGACGTGCTGAAAATCCTGTCCGAAGAGCTGGGCCTGCTGATCGGCGCGATCCAGGGGCAGATCGCCAACGAGCGCCGCAAGCGCCCCTGACGACGCTCACGCCAGCGTCAGCACCACGGGGGCATGGTCGCTGGGGCGCTCGTTCTTGCGCGGTGCCTTGTCCACCGCGCAGCCCGTGGCCTGAGCCTTGAGCGCCTCGCTGATCAGGATGTGGTCGATGCGCAGACCCCGATTGCGGCGGAAGGCGAAGTCCCGGTAGTCCCACCAGCTGTAGTTCTTTTCGGGCTGATCGAACAGGCGCATGCTGTCGCTCAGGCCCAGGTCGACCAGGGCCTGCAGTTTTTGCCGCTCTTCGGTGGTGCAGTGGATGGTTTCCTTGAGCGCCACCGGGTCCCAGACGTCGAGGTCGTCAAAGGTGATGTTGTAGTCGCCCATCAGCACCAGCCTAGGGTGTTTTTGCAGTTCGACCTGCACCCAGGCTCGCAGGGCGTCCAGCCAGCGCATCTTGTAGGCGAACTTGTCGCTGCCGGGCTCCTGCCCGTTGGGAAAGTAGGCACCGATCACCCGCAGATCCCCGTAGGTGGCCGTGATCACGCGCGACATCTCGTCCTCGAAGCCAGGGATGTTTTTCACCACATCGCTGCCCTCGGTTTTGGAAATCAGCGCGACACCGTTGTAGGTCTTCTGACCAAACCACTGGGCCTGCCAGCCGGCATCCAGAAAGGCGCCCGCAGGAAATTTGTCATCGGTGAGCTTGAGTTCCTGCAGGGCCAGCACATCGACCGGGTTGGCGGCCAGCCAGTCCAGCACCTGCGGCAGGCGCACGGACAGCGAATTGACATTCCAGGTGGCGAGCTTCATGGCGTCAGATGTGCAGGAAAGCCAGCACGCCCACGCCCACGCCGATGGCGCCAGCGCCGTACATGGCCCATTCGGTCCAGCGCTTTTTGCTCAGCAGCGCGATGGCGGCCAGGGCAATGGCGATCTGCAGCACGGTGGTGGCCTGCGCCCAGCGGTGGTGCTGATGCATCTGCTCGTCGGACCGCTGGTCCCAGGCCTTAGCTTCGGCTTCGAGTTTTTCGGCGGCGGCCTTGATCTCGGCCTTTTCGCCCTTGTAGCGCTTGATCTCGTCCTGGTAGAAGTCTTTTTTGGCTGGCGGGGCCAGTTCCAGCGCCAGCTCGCTCAGGTTCTGCTTGCTGCTCTTGGCCTGGTAGTAATTCCACTGGTTGGAGGCTTCGGTCTTTTTGATGGCCGCATTGTTCTTGTAAAGCCCGGCGTTGGCCTGCGTGGCGCCGCCCATGTAGCCAAACAGGGCACCCACGGTGGCGATGATGGCGGTGAACATGGCGATCGAGTTGGTGTGCTCGCCACCGTGGCCTTGGGCGGCGTGTTCGAGTTCGTGGTCGTGCGGGCCATGCACATGAAAGCCGTGTCCGGACATGAAGGTCTCCCGGGATTTATTGCTGGTAGGTCACAAAGCTGAAGGGCAGGCCGTTGGCCGCCGTGTGCGATTCTCGTTGCACTTCACGCCACTTGGGTGACAGCTTGGGCGCGAAGGCGTCGCCCTCGAAGTCGGCGTCGATCTCGGTCACCACCGCGGTGCTGGCCAGTGGCTCGGCCTGCCGGTAGATGTCGGCACCGCCCATGATCCAGGCGTCGGGCGCATCGCCGCACAGTCGCATCGCTTCCTCGATCGAACCGGCGCGCAGTGCGCCCTCGGAGCGCCAGTCGGTCTGACGGGTGACGACGATGTTGAGACGGCCGGGCAGGGGGCGGAATTTCGGTGGCAGCGAGTCCCAGGTCTTGCGGCCCATGATGACCGGCTGGCCCAGGGTGACGCGCTTGAAATGCGCCAGGTCTTCGGGCAGGTGCCAGGGCATCTGGTTGTCCTTGCCGATCACGCCGTTGCGGGCGCGGGCATAAATCAGGTGCAGCTTCATCAAACCGCCACCGGTGCCTTGATGGCGGGATGGCATTCATAGCCCGTCACCTCGAAGTCTTCGTATTCATAGTCGAAGATGGAGGCGGGTTTGCGCTTGATGTTCAGCGTCGGGTAGGCAAAGGGCTGGCGGCTCAGCTGCAGCTCCACCTGTTCGTGGTGATTCGAGTAGATATGGCAGTCGCCACCCGTCCAGATGAAGTCGCCCACATCCATGTCGCACTGCTGCGCGATCATGTGGGTCAGCAGCGCATAGCTGGCGATGTTGAAGGGCACGCCCAGAAAAATGTCTGCGCTGCGCTGATACAGCTGGCAGCTGAGCTTGGGCTTGTCACCCGCCTTTTGCGGGGGGGCCACGTAGAACTGGAAGAAGGCATGGCAGGGCATGAGCGCCATCTGGTCGAGTTCGGCCACGTTCCAGGCACTCACGATGATGCGGCGCGAGTCCGGGTTGTTTTTGAGCGTGTCCATCACCTGCTGGATCTGGTCGATGTGGCCACCGCCCGGCGTGGGCCAGCTGCGCCACTGCACGCCATAGACCGGACCCAGGGAGCCGTCTTCGCGCGCCCATTCGTCCCAGATGGTGCAGCCGCGTTCCTGCAGCCATTTGACATTGCTGTCACCGCGCAGGAACCACAGCAGCTCGACGATGATGGCTTTGAGGAAAACCTTCTTGGTCGTGACCAGCGGGAAACCCTCCTGAAGGTCAAAACGCATCTGGTGGCCGAACACGCTGCGCGTGCCGGTGCCGGTGCGGTCGCCTTTTTGTACGCCATTCGTATACACATGGCGCATGAAGTCTTCGTATTGGCTGCGGACGGGGCGGGGGCTGGTGGTCGTCATGGACGCCAAGTTTACGGGAAGGCGGCCAGGGGGCCGCGGCAGTGACGGCGCCCCTGGTCGGGACCTTCAAAGTTCGCCGGTGTAGAACCTGTTGTGGGTTGGCGAAATCACCAGTTCATTGATGCAGGTGCGTGCCGGCATTTGCGCCAGGAACAGGATGGCGCGGCCCATGTCTTCGGGTTGCACCATCCGCTCGCGCACTTCTTTCGACGGCGGGACCGGCCGTTTGTCGAGGATGGGGGTGGCCACCTCTCCGGGCAGCAGGGAGGTGGCCCGGATGCCGTTCGTGCATTCTTCCATGTTGATGGACTCGGTCAGGGCCAGCACCGCGCGCTTGGTGGTGTTGTAGACGGCGCCGGTCATCTTGCTGGCGTACAGGCCGGCCCAGGACGACACGTTCACGATCAGGCCGCCACCTTGCTGGCGCATCACCGGCAGCACGGCATGGACACCGTAGAACAGACCCGAGAGGTTGATGTCGACCACGGTGTCCCAATCGCTGGTGCTCAGCACCTGCAGGCTGCGCCGCGGCACATTGATGCCGGCGCTGTTGACCAGGATGTCGATGCGGCCGTGCTTGTCCACGATCTGCTGGGCGGTCCGCGCGACCGCCTCGGCGTCCGCCACGTCCAGCGCCAGGGCCTGTGCGCTGCCCACAGCCTGCAGCTGGGCCAGGCCACTGGCGTTGGTGGCTGCACTGCGGCCGGAGATGACCACATGCGCGCCGGCTTTGGCCAGTTCCATGGCCCCGGCCAGTCCGATGCCGCTGCCGCCGCCGGTGATCCAGGCCACCTGGCCTTTGAGGGATGTGTTCATGTCTTGTCTCCTTGTGGTTGGGGCTTGGCGGCCATTATGGAAACAAGCGGTCTTCGCGGTTAAGTGCTGGATGTCGCTCGTCGGACAGGTTTCATGCCAGCACTTTGCGTGGATTGAGCAAGTTCTGCGGGTCCAGCGCCTGCTTGATGGCGCGCATCATGGTCAGGGCCGTGGCGTCCTTGTATGTGGGCAGTTTGTGCGCTTTGAGTTCACCCACCCCGTGTTCGGCGCTGATGGAACCTTCAAATTTGTGCACCTGGTCAAACACCAGGGTGTTCACTTTCTCTTCCCAGTCGCGCAGGAAGGCCCGGCTGTCGCCGCCTTCAGGGGCCTGCACGTTGTAGTGCAGGTTGCCGTCGCCCAGGTGGCCGAAGTTCACCAGGCGCACGCCCGGGATCTCGCGCTGCAGCAGCGCGTCGGTTTCGGTCACAAAGGCCGGAATGCGCGAGACCGGGATGCTGATGTCGTGCTTGATGTTGAGGCCTTCCTCGGCCTGGGCCAGCGGAATGCTTTCGCGGATGTGCCACAGCGCGCGGGCCTGGGCGATGTTTTCGGCCACCACCGCATCCGTCACGCAGCCGACATCGATTGCGGCTTCGAGCAGGGCCTCGAACTGTGTGCGGGCGTGCTGCTCGTTTTCACTGTCGGAGTTCTCCAGCAGCACGCACCACGGGGTTTCCTGGAACAGCGGCACACGCTGCTGCGGGTAGTGTTTGTCCACCAGGCTCAGGGCGAACTGGCCCATGACCTCAAAGCCGGTCAGGCCCGGGCCGAGGCGGGCATGGGCCAGGCCCAGCAGCTGCACCGCCGCTTCCATGCTGGGAACGGCTGCCCAGGCGGTCAGCTGCGCGGCGGGCAGGGGATAGAGCTTCATGGTGGCCGCGGTGATGATGCCCAGCGTGCCCTCGCTGCCGATCATCAGGTGGCGCAGGTCATAACCGGTGTTGTCCTTGCGCAGGCCAGTCAATCCGTTCCAGACTTCGCCCTGCGCGGTCACGACTTCCAGCCCCAGGCAAAGGTCGCGGGCATTGCCAAAGCGCACCACCTGCGTTCCGCCCGCGTTGGTGCCCAGGTTGCCGCCAATGGTGCAGCTGCCTTCGGCGGCCAGGCTGAGCGGAAAGAGAAATCCGGCCTTTTCCGCCACGTCCTGCAGGTTCTGCAGGATGCAGCCGGCTTCCACCGTCATGGTCAGGTTGTCCGGGTCCAGCGCACGGACCGCGTTCATGCGGGTCAGGCTGAGCACCACCTGGGTGCCACTGTCGTCGGGCACCGAGCCGACCACCAGGCCGGTGTTGCCGCCTTGCGGAACGATGGAAGTGCCGCTGGCAGCGCAGGCCTTGACCACCGCTGCCACCTCGGCGGAGCTGGCGGGGCGCACCACAGCCAACGCTCGGCCGCGGCTTCGCTTGCGCCAGTCTTGTTCCCAGGCCGAGAGGTCGGCGCCCGGGTCATCGTGCGTGAGCACGTTGGCCGCGCCGCAGATGCTGCGCAGTTGTTGGATCAGTTCGCTCATGTGGATTCCTTGGGTGCAGCCGCCTGGATGGCCTTGAAGCGGCTGCGCACATGCAGACCGCAGGCCACAAACAGCAGCAGACTCAGCGCACCCTGTGCCATGGCCAGCGCATTCGAGGGCCAGGGATCTGACCACCCACGCACGCAGGCTTCGGTGAAATAGAGCCAGACCGCGAGGCTGAGCCAGCGGTAGGTGTACATGCGCAGCTTGAGCAGGCCCGACAGCGCCAGGGCCAGTGGCAGCACCTTGATGGCCCACCAGGAGCCGCCCGGGCGCAGCGGCGCGAGCCACAGCTCCCAGGCCAGGCCCAGCAAAATCAGGCCCAGCGTGCTGGTCACGGCCAGGGTGCGGGAGAAACGAACGCCGGCAGGCGGGGTGTCAGGGTTTGGATTCATGGCGATGGCATGATAACGGCCCATGACTTCCCCCGACTGGAGAGTCCAGCTTCGTGCCTGGTGGCAAGAGCTGGCCGAATTCCCCTGGCGCCAGATGACTGGCGTGCTGTACCGCCGCTTTCGCGAGGCGCGCCTGGGCGTGAGCGCCAGCTCGCTGACCTTCACCACCGTGCTGGCCCTGGTGCCGCTGTTCACGGTGGGCCTGGCGGTGTTTTCGGCGTTTCCGGTGTTCGGCAAGTTCCAGGACACGATCCAGCGCTGGCTGGTCGACAGCCTGGTGCCCGAGAGCATCTCGCGGCAGGTGTTGGGTTACCTGACGCAGTTTTCGCGCAAGGCCAGCCGTCTGGGCTCGGTCGGTCTGGTGGCGGTGCTGTTTTCAGCGGTGGCCCTGATGGTGACCATCGAGCGCACCCTGGGGCAAATCTGGCGGGTGGAGCACCAGCGGCCGCTGGCCCAACGCCTGATCCTGTACTGGTCGGCCATCACGCTGGGGCCCTTGCTGCTGGGGGCGAGCATCGCCATCACGTCGTATGTGACCACCGCCTCGCGCGGGGTGGTGGATGTGCTGCCGGGTGGTTTGCGCTGGTTGCTCGACAGCTTTGAGTTCGTGCTGCTGGTGCTGTGCGTCAGTGGTGTTTATTTTTATGTGCCCAATGCCCGTGTGCGCTGGCGTCATGCCCTCACGGCGGGTCTGATGGCGGCCTTGGGCATCGAGCTGGGCAAGAAAGTGCTGACTGCCTACCTGGCCAGCATGCCAGCCTATTCGGCCATCTACGGCGCTTTTGCCGCAGTGCCGATTTTGCTGGTCTGGGTGTATGTGGCCTGGGTGATCGTGCTGCTCGGCGCGGTGGTGGCGTCCAGCCTGCCCGAGCTGGGACGGCACCATCTGCGCCGACCCTCGGGTGCAGGCTGGCAGTTTCGCTTGTCCTTGGAGGTGCTCGCGCTGCTCCAGTCGGTGCGTCTGCAGACCGAGCGTGGTCTGAGTCAGACGGCGCTCGCGCAGCGCATGCGGGTGCAGCCCAGTGAGCTGGACCCGGTGCTTCGGGCCCTGGTGGCACTGGACTGGGTGGGCGCCTTGCAGGAAGAGGGTGGTGCCGACCCCCGCATGGTGCTGCTGGTTGAGCCTGCACAGACCCTGCTGGTCCCCCTGGCCGAACGCTGGCTCCTGCGCCACGCCGAAAGCAGCGACGCCTTCTGGAGCGTGACCCGCATGGACCAGCTGCAGCTGGCCGATGTGCTGCCCGAGGCCTGAAGCTGCTCAGAACGGGATCTTGCCCGTCCAGAGGTCCTTGTACATCACCCAGTCGCCCATGAAGCTGTAGATCGGGCGCTTGAAACTGGCAGGTTTGTTCTTTTCGAACACGAAGTGCCCGACCCAGGCGCAGCCATAGCCGCACAGCAGGCCATACAGCAGGTACTGCGGCTTACCGGTGGCGAGCAGCATGGTCAGGCAGACCAGCGCCAGGCTGCTGCCCAGAAAGTGCAGGCGGCGGCAGGTGCGGTGGCTGTGTTCGCTCAGGTAGAAGGGATAGAACTCGGCAAAGCAGGCATGGCGCGTGGCGACGGGTGGCTCCATGTGTATTCCTTCGGGGATGCGTTCAACGGACGGGGCGGATCAGACCTTCAGGAAGTCCTTGAGGGCTTGCAGCACCCCATCCGGATCCTCGGTCATCAGCGAGTGCCCGGCCGGCAGCTTGACCACTTTGGCGTTTGTGGCCTTGCTCACCAGACTTTGGGCAGCTTTGGGCGGCGTCATCTGGTCGGCCTGGCCCAGCACGAACAGAGTGGGGCATTGCACTTTTTCCATGGCCGCTTCGCCGTTGGCATAGCTGTCGCAAGCCTTGAAGCCGGTGAAAAACACGTTCACCTTGGGGTTGCTGGCCAGCACGCGGCGCATCAGGGCGCGGCTGCCGCCATACAGCCAGGTGCCGGGGCCCAGCGCCGAGGGCGGTGGCGCCAGCGTGGAGTGCGAAAAGGTGTTGACCATGTCGATGGCTTTCATGGGCGCGGACACCGATGATTCGAGCAGGGCGGGCGACACGCGCATCGGGAAGGCCGTGCCGACCAGCACCAGATGGCTCACGCGAGAGGGTGCGCGCGCGGCGGTTTCCAGCGCAATCAGCGAGCCGAAGCTGTGGCCAATCAGCGCTGCCTGCTGCACGCCCGCCGCATCCAGCAGGGCCAGGATGGCTTCGCTGGCTTCTTCCACGCTGGCCGGCGGCTCGCCACTGCTCTTGCAGTGGCCGGGCAGGTCAACGGCCAGCACGTTCCAGCCGTGGTGGGCGAGGTAGCGGCTTTGCAGAATCCAGACGCTGTGGTCGTTGAGCACGCCGTGGATGAAGACCGCGGTGGGTTTGGCCGCGTCAAAGTCCTTGCCGCCGGTGTAGGCGTAAATGTTGCCGATCTTCATGCCGCTTTCTCCGCCGCCTTTTCAGCTGATTTCAAGGCCTTCTTCAGATCGTCGATCAGATCCGCCGGGTCTTCCAGGCCAATCGACAGGCGGATCGTGCCGGGGCCAATGCCCGCTTGCGCCAGCGCTTCGTCGCTCATGCGGAAATGCGTGGTGCTGGCCGGGTGGATCACCAGGCTGCGGGCGTCGCCCACATTGGCCAGGTGGCTGAAGACTTTGAGCGCCTCGATGAAGGCCTTGCCCTGGGTGCGACTGCCGGCAATGTCGAAGCTGAACACCGAGCCTGCGCCACGCGGCAGCAGCTTTTGCGCCAGCTTGTGGCTGGGGTGGCTCTCCAGCAGCGGGTGGCCAACGCGGGACACCAGCGGGTGGCTGGCCAGAAATTCCACCACCTTGGCCGTGTTCTCCATGTGCCTTGCCATGCGCAGCGGCAGGGTTTCGATGCCCTGCAGGATCAGCCAGGCGCTGTGCGGTGAGAGGCAGGCGCCGAAGTCGCGCAGGCCTTCGCGGCGGGCACGCAGCAAAAAGGCGCCCACCGTGCTTTCCTCGCTGAACACCATGTTGTGAAAGCCTTCGTAGGCCTGCGTCAGTTCGGCAAATTTGCCCGAGCGCTCCCAGTCAAAACTGCCCGCGTCCACCAGCACGCCGCCGATCACGGTGCCGTGGCCCGACAGGAACTTGGTAGCCGAGTGGTAGACGAGGTCGGCGCCGTGATCGAAAGGCTTGATGAGCCAGGGCGAGGTGAGGGTGGAGTCCACCAGCAGTGGCACACCCGCCTCGTGGGCGATCTGGCTGACAGTGGGGATGTCCAGCACATCCAGACCGGGGTTGCCCACGGTCTCGCCAAACAGCAGTTTGGTGTTGGGCCGGATGGCGGCGCGCCAGCCATCGATGTCGCCGGGCTTCACAAAGGTGGTCTCGATGCCGAAGCGCCGCATCGTGTAGTGCAACAGGTTCTGCGAGCCGCCGTACAGCGCGGTCGAGGCCACGATGTGGCTGCCCGCACCCATCAGGGTGGCCACGGCAAGGTGCAGCGCCGCCTGGCCGCTGGCGGTGGCAATGCCGCCAATGCCGCCTTCGAGCGCGGCCACGCGCTGCTCGAGCACGGCGGTGGTCGGGTTGCTGATGCGGCTGTACACATGGCCGGCCCGCTCCAGGTTGAACAGGGCAGCAGCCTGGTCGCTCGACTCGAAGACGAATGACGTGGTCAGGTGGATGGGCACGGCGCGGGCGCCGGTGGCGGGGTCGGGGGCTGCCCCGGCGTGCAGCGCCAGGGTGTCGAAACCGGGGTCGGAATAGCCGGACATGGCAGGGTGTCTCCGATAAGTTAACTGAAAGCGCAAACCGCTACGCTCACTCTGGATTGTGGGCTATATTGATGCCCACCCCTGTCACACCCGCCATCCGGAGATTCACCATGCAAGTCAGCGACATCCTGCGCGTCAAGGGCAACACCCTGTTCACCGCCCAGCCCGACCAAGCCCTGATGGATGCGGTGAGCTTCATGGCGGAAAAGGATCTGGGTTCGCTGGTGGTCATGGACAAAGGCCAGGTGGCGGGCATGCTGACTTTCCGCGAGGTGATCCTCAAGATCGTGGGCAACGGCGGGCAGGTCGGGGCCTCGACCGTCGGGCAGGCCATGGAAAAACAGCCACTGACTTGCAGTCCCGCCACCGAAATCGACGAAGTCCGCCGCATGATGCTCGAGCGCCATTGCCGCTACATGCCGGTGGTGGATGGCACCATGCTGATGGGCGTGATCAGCTTCTATGACGTGGCCAAGGCGGTGGTGGACGCCCAGAACTTCGAAAACAAGATGCTCAAGGCCTACATCCGCGACTGGCCGCAAGAGAAGGACGCGGCCTGATCAGGACCTTGTGGGAGCGCGCCCCTGCGCGCGAATGTCTCAGGCCTGTTTTCTCTTCCATTCGGCTGCCTTTCAGGATGTCCGCAATGGATCGTGTCCCCCCTCGGGGATAATCACACCCCATGAGCGGCAATACCTTCGGAACCCTTTTCTCCGTCACCAACTTTGGTGAATCCCATGGCCCGGCCATTGGCTGTGTGATCGACGGCTGCCCCCCGGGCATGGAATTGTCCGAGGCCGACATCCAGCCCGATCTGGACCGCCGCCGTCCCGGCACCAGCAAGTTCGTCACCCAGCGCAACGAGCCCGACGCGGTGCAGATCCTGTCGGGCGTGTACCAGGGCAAGACCACCGGCACGCCAATCTGCCTGCTGATCCAGAACACCGACCAGCGCAGCAAGGACTATGGCGACATCCTGCAGACCTTCCGCCCGGGCCATGCCGATTACAGCTACTGGCGCAAATACGGCATCCGCGATCCGCGCGGTGGTGGCCGCTCCTCGGCCCGCCTGACGGCCCCCACGGTGGCCGCTGGCGCGGTGGCCAAGAAGTGGCTCAAGGAAAAGTTCGGCACCACCTTTGTCGGCTGCATGACCCAGATCGGCGAAGTGCCCATCGGCTTCGAGAGCTGGGACCATGTGCCGAACAACCCGTTTTTTGCCCCGGTGGCCGATGTGTCGGCGCTCGAAGACTATATGAACGCGCTGCGCAAGTCCGGCGATTCGTGCGGTGCGCGCCTGCGCGTGGTGGCGCGGGGCGTGCCGGTGGGCCTGGGCCAGCCGCTGTTCGACAAGCTCGACGCCGACATCGCTTACGCCATGATGGGCATCAACGCCGTCAAGGGCGTGGAGATTGGCGCCGGCTTTGCCTGCGTCACGCAAAAGGGCAGCACCGCCGGTGATTCGCTCACCCCCGAGGGCTTTGTGGGCAACAACGCGGGCGGCATTCTGGGTGGCATCAGCAGCGGGCAGGACATCGAGGTGTCGATCGCCGTCAAGCCGACCAGCTCGATCCTGATCCCGCGCGAAACCATCGACTCGGAAGGTCACACCACCGAAGTCATCACCAAGGGCCGGCACGACCCCTGCGTGGGCATCCGCGCCACACCGATCGCCGAAGCGATGCTGGCGCTGGTGCTGATGGACCACGCCCTGCTGCACCGCGCCCAGTGCGGTGACGTGCAGCACGATCTGCCCCCGATCGCGGCAAGCAAGCCTTGATGTCCAGTCTTTGTAGGAGCGCGCCCCTGCGCGCGAATGCTTCGGCCGCAGGGGCGGCCTCCTACAACGCTGGCTGGTTCACATCCCATGCCTGAACGCCGCGCACTTTTTCCCTTCGCCGCCCTGTCGGCCAGTTATTTCGCGCACATCGGTTTTTTCAATCCTTACTTGCCTCTCTGGCTCAAGGACCTGGGGCTGGGGTTGGTGGCCATCAGCGTGCTGACTTCGGTGCAGGCGGCCACGCGGTTGTTTGCTCCTTATATTTGGGGCTGGATCAGCGACCACAGTGGCGAACGTGTGCGGCTGATGCGCCTGGGTGCGGCAGTCGCACTGGCTTCGGCCTGCCTGTTGTGGCTGACGCTTTCTCCCTTGTGGCTGGGTGTGGTGTTGCTGGTCATGTTCACCCACACCAGCGCCATGATGCCGATGAGCGAAGCGGCCATGGCGCATCTGGTGAGCCAGGGCGGCCAGTTTGATGCCAAGCGCTACGGGC
>JACCDQ010477785.1_pt1 | contig 16961 bp, 33 predicted proteins | sample 7446031 | NCBI WGS metagenome assembly JACCDQ01 (sample SAMN15323442, study PRJNA562643) | freshwater metagenome | isolation source: river surface water | place: USA:Blue River Watershed | collected 2017-08-17
AATTTAAAATCTAAAGCTTTTTGTAATTCTTGTTGATCCAATTCAAAATCATATTTTAGATCAAAACCAAATACACTTGAAGTTAAGAATATAAGACAAATAGCAAATAATTTTAATTGCTTCATAAGGAGTCCTTTTTTATTTTGATTTTAGTATAAATTCACTTAAATCAAACTTAACATTTTTTTAATGCTTCATTATCAATTCATGTTCTTCTGCAATTAATGGTTTTTTAAAAGCACTAAACATTTTTGAAATTCTTTTAATTGATTTTTCTGAAAATACGACTTTTTCTTCAATTGTACTTTCAGTTGGTCTCATTGTTAAATCATGTTCTTCAGCTGTTAACGGTTTTTTAAATTTAGATAAGTCTAATGACATTTTAAGCTCCTTTAATATAAAATATATTTTCAATTATAACTTATTTTAAATAAATTAAAACAAAGGATTACAAATGGCATTATTTACAACAGACGAAAGAAAGTTAATTAGATTTGAGGAGACATTAAAAGCAGCTAACGATTGGAAGCTAACTAATATGGAATATACTCATGTAATGCTTAGTTCAGCGGCATTAAACAGAAAACTAGTTATTAGTGACAAAAATTTTATGGAATTATTAATTAATTCTAATTTAAATAGTTGTTCTTTAGAAGGTTCATTTAGAATCTTAAAATATAAAAATAAAGAATTCTTATTAAAAGAAGGTTCAGAAGAATTTACTATTGCAATGAATAATAGTTGTATTAAAAAATCTACTTTAAAAGTTGGTGAAATTTATAAATTAAGACAAAGAAATTGTTTTGAATTAAATTCTTATGCAACAGCAGAAGTTGATCGAAATGATTTCGATTTAAAATGGACTTTTTTAGGTAATTTTCATGTTCTACCTTGTGAATATAAATTCATGAAAGACAATACTATGACTGAAGGTTATCGTTCAAATAAATATCAAATTCTAACAAATGAAAAAATGTTATTAATGAAAGAAAATACAAGTCAAATATTTGTGTTTTTAGTTAATGGTAAATTAGTTGAATTTAAAAGAAGACAACATTTTGATCTAATTGAAACAGTCGGATTTGATATTAACCATTCTGATAAAGAAGATACTTTAAATAAATTACATGGTTTTACAACTAAATATTTAACTGAAAAATTAGCTAGACTACAAGGTAAAAATAGATTTGATTTTGATTTCTATATACATTTTGATTCTTTCAAAGATATCAAAAACCTTGCATTAAAAAGTAATCATTTATTTACTGAAAAAGTAAAAAAATTATTATCTTAATAGGAGTTCTCCACGCAGGTGGAGAAACCTTATCTTTTAGCTGCAATTAAGAATTTTTATATTAAAATAAAAATAAAAAAGGATTTTAAATGAATAAATATTTAGCTAGTAGAGTTAAATCAGAAATTCAAAAAGCTTTTCCAGGTAAAAATATTCGTTATGACAAAAACTTTTCACCATTTATATTAAATGGTTTAAAAACACTTGTTACAGTAGATAATCACAAAATTATTGTATTTTTTGAAACTGACGAAGATATTGTTTGGAATGAAAAAAATCAATCAGATAAAGTTTTCTATGAACAAGAAATTAAGAAATATCAAGACAAGTTATCTAAAGTAAGTGAACAAGCTATAATTTTTGAGGAAGATTAATATGTTTAGTATATACAAGCCAAATAAAAACAATCTTTCAAAGAAAGTTATTCGAGCAAATGCTAAGAGAATAATGAAACAATTGAAGTTACGAAAAAAGTAACTTCAACCAACTTGAAAAAAGAATGTAGAAAAATAAACTATTCCAGAAGATAAAATTAATGACAATCCTAATATAATAGACATTGCTATATTAAATAGTTTTTCTTCTTTAAATAAAGAACATGTTGTATTAACTAATATAGGAAATGCAATTACAAAAACTCCAAAATAAAACATAATCTTACTTATATGTTCAGGTATGTACTCCATGACAAATTTAATATTAAATAATGTGTAAAAAGCTATTCCTAATAAAACCAATAAATAAGTTGACAAAATAGAAATAAATACTTTGTTTTTTGTTGTTAAATCTTTCATTATTTTGACTCCCTATAATAACTTAATTTAGCTGCTAATTCTCTAAGCTCTTGTTCTTTTTGTCTAATCTGTTTTAAAATATCATTTTTTTCAGCAACATTAACATTTGGTATCTTTTGAATTTTAATACACTCACCATAATTCATTCCTGCTTTTTCTCCATTAAAATTTGTTTCAAAAGCTATATCATGACAAGCAGATCTAAAACATTGATTATTAAATTCAAAGAAATTTTCTGAAACAGTTCCATTATTAGGATTAAAATTATTCGATATATTCAATAATATTGAATATATTCTTTCTCCTGTTTCAATAGAGATAATATGTTCTTCACCAGCATATAAAACAGTTGGTTTTTTATTTTTATATAAAAAAACAATAAGAGTATCTTTTTCTTCAAGAGAGCTTAAAGCTTTATTTATAGTTTCAATAACTTGGTCATTTTCAAATGAAATAGTTGACATTATTTGTCCTTTCAACGGAAATTAGTGAAGATTTTTAGTTCTTCATTTAATGTAGTGTAATCAAGCATTGTTAAGCCTTTATTAATATTATTTAAAGACAGGTGGATAACTTTTGGTACCATTCTACCACTTCCAGATTATCTGGCATATCCAAGTCTCTATCTTTGTTATCTAAAAAATGTCTTTGAATTAAAAAAATTATTAATTAAATCTAAAACAAATTTAAAATCTATGAAATTATAGCAAAAATAAGCTAAATTTCCTATCACAATACAAAATAATGCAACAATAAATATATCCTGGAATAAATCTCTTTTTACACCTTTACCTTTTATATCAAAACCATATAAGATTAAAGCCAATACAACTAAAAATAAACCATGTCCAACTAAAGTAATTCTATATCCAATATCTATAATTATTGATAAAACAAGAAGCTGCAATAAATTAAATAGCCATTCTAAATTTTTAAACATTATTCAACCTCCTTAAAATTAAAGGTTTTTAATGATTTAGGATAATAAGTTTGCAATTTATTTTTAGTAAAAGATATTTTTCCTATAATATATCTTATATCACTGTATTCTGGCATTTCGAATGGAATATTAAATTCTACTGAAGCTGCAGTTGAACCTACTGGTTTAATTGACATAAATTTAATTTTAAATTGATTACTTTTAACTAATTCAAATATATCTTTTAATTTTTCTTCATAAATTCTTTTGTTTGTTAAAATATGAATTCCATATAATTTATCCTCTTTTTTTAATTCTATTATATTCCAATAGATATTGTAATTAGCTGCTTCTTCTTTTTCAAAAAAATTCTCTTCAATGATATATTCTTTGAAATCACCACTATTAATTGTTGCTGAATAATTTTCTAAAAAGAATTGTTTTGAATATATTTCTGTACCAACAATAAATTCAACTGTATCATAAACAATATTTTCAAATTGGAGCTCTGATAGTTCTAAGAAAGGATCTCTAAAATTTGAGTAATTAGAATCTTCTATTTCAGCTAAAATTTCTTTCAATTTATCTTCAGTAACCATTGTTTGCGTTAAAATAAAAATACGAGATATATTAGAATCTTTTACGAATTTTATTATGTTCCAATAATAGCTTGTTTTTGTTGATTTTATATGATCTTTTATTCTTTTATATATTTTATTACAATCATTAAACCAAGATTCTTTGTTGCTGATTAAGTTATTTAAATCAATACTAACAAAATACATACCATTTTCTAAAAGCATATTTTCAAGTACATATTTAACTTGAAATGCAATATCAAAAATGCTTACTTTTTTAGTTTCTATGGTTTCTATTTTATCTAATAAATTACTTAATTCTTGTATTGTTTTTGGAGTAGTCATTTTAGTTGTGTATTCAATATAATCTATAGCTAGATCATTAAAAGATTGTATTGTATTGTTTTCACAATATTTTAAATCAATAACATTTTCTTTAATTATAAAACTAAATAGTTCTTTATCTATCATTTTTTAAGCCTTTATTCTGGTATAGAACTTAATACAAGTTCAATTAAATTTTTAGATTCTAAATAGCATTTTACTTTATAGAAATGAAATAAATTGTACTTATGCAAAGGAATTAATTTATTTAATTCAATTGCTAAGTCATAACAATCCATAATTAGCTTATCTGGATATCTACAAATAGATTCTTCTAAAACAAAAGCTAACTCTTTATATAATTTGTGATCTTCTATATTAGAATGTTTGATAATATAAAAGTCTTGTTTAATGTCTTGAAGCAATAAAAAAGCGTCATTTAAATTTTCTAAAGTATCTTTATCTAAAATCATATTTTTAATTCTCCTTAACTAAAAGCTATTTAAAGTCAAAGGAAAGATTTTACTCTTCCCTTTCATTTCTTTTCAATAATATCATATTCTTTCTTAAAGTTTGCTATAAAAGTTTTCTCTAATTGTTCTGCTTCTTCTGCTGAATTAGATAATCTTTGGCAATCTTTTAGCATTTCTATAACTTCTTCTATTGACATGTTCCAATCCTTAATCTTTTTTGATAATAATTTTTAATTAATTTTTCCATTTCTCTAGCTGTTAAACCAGAGTAAATTTTTGAATTATTTAACTCATTAGATACAAAAGGCTTATGAATTTCAGTAAATGTTTCAGCTCTTGTATATCTTTTGTGAGGTTCACCAACACCTGAAAAACCATAACCATTCTTTACAATAATTAAATTTTCTTCATTTAAGTAATACAATTTGTATTCACCTTTTTTGCCATATTTAATACCATAAGATAGTTTATGTAATTCTTTGTTGGGAATTTTTAATCTAGTTATTTTATCAGTGATTTGAAGCTTTTCAAAAGCAACTTCTTTAGTTGCACATAGTTCTAAAAACTCTGATAAATTATGAATTTCTTGATTATCTGATACAAACATGTTAACTCCTATATTCTGCCACAAGTTTCTTCATAAACTTTTTTAGAATCAGGAGTATCAAAACCAAGAACTACATTTAATTTTTCAATATCACATAAGTGATAGTGTAACTTATTATAGTAAGGATAGTGATCTATACCATTTGTTGCAGATTCTTTTATTTGTTTAAAAAGTTTTGGAAGTTTTTTCATTAATTTAGCTTTGTTTGCAGCTAATCTTTCTAACTCTAGTTTAGTTCCTTCTTCATTAAGAGTTACTTCTTCTAACTCATAAATAATTCTATCTGATCTATCTTTAATGTGTTCAAACGAACAAACATAATGCTCTTTTATATTAAAACACATAATATCTGTATTGTATTCTTTAAAATATTGATCTAATGAATAATTAAATCTTTCATTTTGTAAAGCCCAATAATCCAAAAATTCTTTAGCTTGTTTTTTAGAAGCTTTGTTTAGTTTAACATAAACATTTTCTTGGTTAATTTTTTTAAAATCAAATAACGTCATTTTAAATCCTTGTAATTAGTTTAAATTTATCAATAAATTGATTACATGTAATAATATATAAATTTAGTTTAATGATAGCTTATGAATGTGTTATAATAATTAAAATATAAATAGGAATAACACAATGAAAAAAATATTTAAAAGAGATAAAGAAAGTTTTTTTAAAACATTACAAAGAAGTCATAATTTAAATCCTGGTTTCTTTAAACAACTTCAATTTGAACATGTATATACTAAAAAAGAACTTATGCGAATGAGAGATAGAGTAAGTACACACAAAGTATTTATTGCAAATAAGAAAATTATGAAATTATTTGAACGATATTTATTTCCAAATAGGTCTATGTATCTAAATATAGAACACACTATAGAATATCAAATGAATTTTTGTTGGAAGGTTAAATTTGGATAAATTAAAAGTAGAATTTGATATTCTACTTTTCCTATGGTCGTCAGTTTAGGCAGACGAGAACCCTATCTCTTCTTACTTTTTGTAAGTGAGCAATTAATTTTTTCCCTGTTAGCCTAACGGGAGGTTGCCCTTGAACATACACGTGCTTGGTGTAAATAGCAAAATTAACAAACCTGGTCTTTCTTTTCACGAGATTACCACTCTAATAGTTCTACTCTCAGTCTTCTTAACCGTCTCTTTTATATATTTCAATCCGCTAAGTTGATTGAATTTTTTACGTCATTTGAAGCTATCTCTTGACCTCGTAGATCTATTTGTATTATATCATATTACTAAAAGAAATAAAGCAGCTTAGTTAGCTGCTCTATTATTAATTAATGAAATATTGATTTTATTTTTTAAAGTAATTAAATCTTCCGCTTGTTCTTCATATAAATACTTAGAATGCACATTACAAACATTATCTTTTGTTGCAATACAAAGATAGTGACTAATTTCATGATAATCTAAACTAATATAAGTAATGTCAGATATTGGAATGATTTTGACATTATCGTAATAAGGAAAATCAAAATCTTCTATATCTTTTGTTGATTTTTCTGATAAACCAAGAAAATACAATCTTTCTTTTTCAATGCATAAACATTCGTATTTTATTTCATTTATTTCTATTGACGCTGTAGAAAATATTTCTAATAAATTTGAAGTAGGTAAAAAATTATAAAAAATAGCAAAAAAGTTATATGCATTTTTTATATCAGCTCCTGATTTTGTATCTATTGTTAAAACACTTCCTTCTGATTCTTCACCATTAATTTTTGTTACATGAATTAATTCATTATTATCTATGTATAATTCACATGAAAAATTAACTCCTTCTTTTTTAAATTTATAACAAATATTTGTATATAAATATTCGAACTTATTTTCTTCATTAATAAATCCTTTATCTTCAATCGCTAGACCTAGGTGATCTAAACTTAATATTATCTCTTTCATTTTTATATCCTTTTTATGTAATTTTAAATTATGTTATATTATCTTAAGAATTATTATTGTAAGCTTAATTTTTGAAAACATTAATTTATAAAAGGAATTCAAATGGCAAAAGTGAGAAAAATTATAACAACTCTAATTGTAAAAGAAGGTACTAATACACCTTTAAATTTAGTAAGAGAAGCTAGTATTAAATGGAATAAATTATCAACAAAAATTGTTGAATCTACAAATGTATTTGTTGCTGCTGATATTAGTGAAATATCTAGTGTTAAAGCTGGAGTTATTCAACGAGGCTTAAAAATAGAATCTATAGCTTGTTATAATGAAAATCAAGCTAAATGGCAAGATTTAGCTTTTTCTATAATAGAACAATTAGCAGCTGATTTTAATGCTAGTGTTTCTATTGAAACAACAGAAGTAGATTACACTTACTTAGATTAAATTTTTTCTTTAAAAAATATATATTACATATTTATATTTTATTCAAAGGAAAAATAATGAAAACAAAAAAAATAACAGCAGTAATAGGAATTAATGAAGGTTATGGACATAATAACGAGTCTTCGTTAAATCCAGTAGAGCTAGTAAGCCAATTATGGCAAGAAACAGCTCAGACTGTTTTCGAGTCATGTGGTGTTTATGTTAGCTGTGTGGCAACATTAGCTTCAACTGTATATAGTATAGATTGGGGTTGTCCAAAAGGTGGCGAAATTACGGTTAGATTAGAAACTTCTGCTAATCCAGATTTCGTTAAGAATTTAGATAAATGGCAAGAAATTGCTATATCTATTATTGCTCAGTTAAAAGAAGACTTAAAACAGTCTACTGTAGCAATTGAAGTTAGTGAAATAGATTTTATTTATCTAAACTAACTTTCCCTCCTTTGGAGGTTTTTATATTTTTTTAATGAATTTATCTATTACATATTCATATTTTAATTAAAGGAGCTTTCATGAAGAAAGTAATTGTTGACTTAGGTTTTGGTGTAGAAAAAGAAATTTTAGTTGCAGATCATGCAACTTTAAAAGACATTCAGGCTGCTTGTCTTTCACAAACAGGAGAATATTGTGTTTGTGTAAAACATAGTCACCCAGAGACACCTTCAATGATTAATGCTCACTACAATGAGTATTAATCAATTAGCTAACTGAAAAAGATTTTCTTTTTCAGCAGCTTTCTATCTTTTAGTTGAAACAATATTATATGAAATAATAGGAGCTCCCAATGAATTACAAAAAAGAATTTATTGAATATTTTAAGCAAAAAGAAAACTTATTTAAAGCAGCTGTAGTTACAGCACATTTATAACTATCCATTACTTAGTTTAAAAGATTTAAAAATGAAAAAAGCTGTAGTTTTAATCAACAAAAATAGTCAAGGATTTCTAATGTGTACAAGAAGAAATTCTGATAAGATTAATTTTCCAGGTGGAAAAATAGAAAACAATGAAACAGCTACTCAAGCTATTATTAGAGAAGTAGAAGAAGAAACAGGTGTATCATTTTTAGAATCAGATCTGCAATTCATAGAAGAAACTATTATTAATGGTTATCTTTGTTCAATATTTTTTTCTCAAAAAGAAAATATATTTCCTAAACAAAATGAAGAAGGTATTATTCCATTCTTTAAAACATTCCAAGACGCCATATCAGAACAATCAGAATTTCAACCTTTTAATATATATATTTTAAATAAATTAAATATTCATTCTTAAAATATTTCTGTTAACAAGTTTACTATTGATTCATACATTACACTATTTTCCATTAAAAATATATGTAAAATCCACAAACCAACAAAAACAATATAAAATAAATAGTCTTTAATTTCAACTTTTTTAGATCCACCACTCATATAAAACTCCTTCTTTTCTATAATTATATATCACTTTTAAATAATTTTTTAATGTCTACTAAAAGAATTAATAAATAAGGCATTTTAACCTTATTTATTTATATGAGTTGCTTTTAAATATGGAATAAATAATTTATTGTTTAAAGCATTTATTATAGCTGTTTGACAATATTTATTAATCGAAGGATCTAATTTATTAGCAGCTTCATAACCGTCTATATCTGGTAAATGAAAACTATATTGATAATCGTCTACATTTTTATTGTTTTCGATTGCTAATTGAATTCCAAATTTTTCAATATTTTCAAGACTAAAATTATTATTCAACAAAATTTCTTTTTCTTGAACAGACTCTTCAAACTCATTCTTTTTATCTGATTTTTTAAACTCAGTAACTTTGTCATAAGTTATAAACTTATCATATAAATCAACGTCTTCAAACTGATAGTAAATCATATCAGTTGTTTCTGCACCAAAATTAAAACTATCATAGTATTTATCCTCTATTTTAATAAAAAAATGAGTACCTTCTACTAATCCAACTTTATTCTCTTGCTCATAACCACATAAAACACAAATTTCATGCTCTATTTCGTATTTAGAAAGATAACTTGAAATATCCATTGCTAAATACCCACAACCACCATTTTGATAGCTTATAGCACTCAAATATGATTCATAATAATCTAAATAAAGAGTTGCTCTAACTTTTTCTATAATATCTTTTTTCTCCATAATTAATTTCCTTTTAATAAAATTTTGATACAATGTTATATCAGTTTATTGAAATTAATAACAAGGATTCTTCACATGGAACCAGCTCAAAATACTTTAGATAAAATACAAAAAGATATCTTTGATACATTTGGTTTAGAATTTAATTTGTTAAGTGTTATTGATTTAACTCTGTTTAATCAAATAATACTATATTTTAAACCAATTATTACATTGGAAAAAGACTGTGTTATCAATGATAAAATTATTAAAAAAAGAATATCATATAAGAAATTAAATGATAAATTTTTAGTTCTTAGATCTTATCATGACGGTGGAAATTTTGCATTATACAGGTGATTATTATGACAGACGAAGAATATGAAGAAGAAATGAAGTTCTCTAGTGACGACCATGAAATAGATATTGCAACTGTAACTTTTAGAGTTGAGACAGCTGAAGATATTTGTAAGCGTTTAGATATATCAAATTTTATGAAAACAATAGAGGAAGAAGAATTTTAATCTCTTCCTTTTTGTGCCTCAAAAAAACCTTTTCTACTATTATAAATTAATTCATATAAAAATCTTTTTGCTTTATTCACATGAATAGATTTTAATATAAATAAAATAGCATATTCCATTTTTTTTCTTAACAATTCTTCAGATTTATTTAAGTTATATAATTCATTGAATTTATAGTTCGAATAACCTTGATAAAAAGCTCTTTCTCTTAACCATTCTTTAGTTAATCTTTCTTTTGGAATAAAATGAACAACACATAAATAAGGACTATATTTAGCTTTAATATTTAATTTTTCAAATTCTTTTTTTAATATAATGTCTTCATTACCAGTTAATATATCTCCAACTCTTTGCAATGAAGTATTAAATCCACCAACTTTAATAAATGTCTCTTTTGTAACTAATAAATTACCTGCTGTAATCCATTCTTTTGAATTTAAAACTTTATATTCAGTTCCATAATCTATTTTTGATAAATAATTATCTATTAAAGAATGAATATAGTTTGGTTTATTAATTTCATATTTTAATGAAGTCTTTCCTATATACATAAACTCTTCTTTTTCTTTTTGAATGATAGATAATACTTCTTTTAATGCTCCAATTTCAATTTCTTCGTCGTCGTCAAGAAAATATAAATACTTACATTTTGCAACTTTAGCTCCTGCATTTCTAGCATAAGAAACTCCTGCTGCAGGTTCATGTAAATATACACATTCTTTAAATAAAGAAACTATTTCTAATGCTTCTTTATTTAAATTATTATCAACAACTATTATTTCAAATTTTTCTTTTCTGTAAAATGGATTCATAACAATTGAATCCAATAATTTTAATAACAATTTATTTCTGTTAAACGTAGGTATTATAATTGATACTTTTGTCATGTTTTCCCTTCCTTTATTATATTTTTTCCAAATACAAAGATACTATTTTATCAATAACAAAATGAAAATTTCCTTCTAATAAATAGCTACTTTGACAACTATAATATCTATAATAAATCTCTCTATAATCTATTGTTAATACTTCCGTATCTTTTTCCATTAGATTTAGTTGTCTAAGTATTTTTATCTCTTCATTTGAGAATTTAGGAAGTTCTAAATTTCTACTTCTTTTGTATTCATAGTCATTAAATTTTTTCATTAAATCATTATTTATTATAGTTCTAACATATGCTTCATTAAGATTTTTTGCTAAATCATATTGATCTCCTAGTTTAGTTCTAAATAACACATAGATCTCTAACAATTGATTATAATCTATATTATCAACTATGTATTGACTATCTAATTTTTGCATATTAATTCCTTGTTCTAGTATTGTTTCTATTATATTAAAATATCTATTTTAAATCTACGCAAGAAATAATTAAAAATTGTTGCTATAATCAATTTAGATATAACTCCAGGACAATTTATGATAAGCAAATTAAAACATAATTATTTATATATTTTTGAACAATTTTTAATACTTCTACCATTTATTATAACTATATACACAACTAAAAGATATGGTGAAGTAGTTTTTGCTGATATGATATATTTAGTTACTATTGTTACAAACTTTTGTATTTTTTCTAATACAGTTCAACCTAAACCTTTTTTTCATTTAAAAAAAATTGTAGATCACAATACTTTAATTAAAACAATTTTATCTGTTAACTTAATTGGTAGTGCACTTAGTGCACTCATAATTATAGGTATAGCTTTAATTTATCAAGGTATTTTTCTTTATTTAATATTCCTATCTATTATGCTTTTTACCATGTCATTTTACTTTATACGATATTCATTACTAGGAACTGAATTAAGTGGCTATATAAGCAAAGTTTTTATATTATCTACTATTATTGGTGGTATTTTAAAACTAGCTTGTGCTTATTATTTATTTGATCCCATTTGGTTTCTTTTAAGTTATGTATTAGAAAATATTATTTGGTGTATTGCTTTATATTTTATTATCAAAAAAGAAGGTATTACTGATTTAAAAATAAACAAAAAAGATTTCATTTTTATTTACAAAACTTCATTTTCATTTTTCTTTGAAATATTATTAGAAAAAATATTTACTGTAATCACTACTGTAATGATTTATACTATGTTTAAAGCTGAAATATTAATTATTTATCTTGTTGCTCAAAGAGTTAATTACGCTCAAAAACTTTTATTATCTGCTGTTGATAATATATTAATTAGTTACAAAACTTTTATTGCAACTAAAAAATATTTAATCTTTTCAATCGCTTTAAGTATTTTTTATATTGGTTTTACTTACACTATTTTAAGCTATGTGATCATACCAATTCTTGGTAATAAATTTATTGAATTATCTAGTGTTTATTTAAAGTTAGCACCTTTATCATTAATAGGCTCTTTTGGTTTTTATTTAACTCAAGTCAGATTAGATATAAACTCTAAATTAGGTTTTATAATTGCTAGTATAAGTTCTTTTATTTCAGGTGTTATAGCATTGTTTTATGTGCATTCAATTAATGATTTAATAATGGTTTTATATATTCAAGCTTTCTTTTATTATATTAGTTTATATTTAATTAAGAGATAGATTTTTCTGTATTTGCTAGTTATAATAAATAAAAATTAATTGGAGAAATCAATGGATTTTACTATTGTAGTACCTACTTACAATGGAGCTAATAAAATAGAACATTGTTTAAGAGGTTTAAAAAATTTACTTATTCCAAGTGAACTAAAGTATGAAATAATCTTTGTTATAAATAATTCTAAAGATAACACAGTTAATATTATTCAAGAATCAAAATTAACTAATTATAGAATGGTTAATGAATCAACACAAGGTTTATTTTATGCTAGAGATAGAGGTATTAAAGAAGCTCAATCAGATTATGTATTCTTTATTGACGACGATATAGAAGTTCAACCAAATTGGATTACAGCTTTTCTTGATAAAATAAAAGAAAGTGAAAAACCAGGTTTATTAGCAGCTAAATTAAAATTCCCTGAATCATATAAAATCTCTCCTCTTATAGAAAGATTTAAATCTGTTTATGCAATTGTTGATAACATAGATACAAAACATTATTTTTTAAGTTCTATGTTTTGTGTAAACAAAAAATGTTACGAAGAATTATTTAACAATGGTTTTCACCAAAAATTAATTGGTAGATTAGAAAATTCAGATATTAAAGTCGTTGGTGGAGAAGATATTGAATATTCATTAGCTTTACAATATACAGATTATAAATGTTATGCTGTAGATAATACATTTGGAATACATTATTTAGGTGAAGATAGATTAACTAAAGAAAAATGTTTAGATTATCTTATTGCTAATGGATATATAAATTTTAAATTAGCACCTTTAAGATATATGTGTAAATTCCCTTTTAAATATATTACTTCTTATTATTATTTCACTTTTAGAACCATTTTAGCTTATTTATTAAAACAAGAAAAATATGAAAATATTCAATTCATAATTAATAAAGAAAAACTAACTACTTTAAAATTTTTAAAAACACATAAAAAAGAATATCAATTATTTGAGAATGAAATAAGAAATGCAAAATGGAATAAATTCAATGTTAAGAAATAATATATTAATTACAGGTGGAGCTGGTTATATTGGTTCATGTGTTGCAAAAGAATTATTAACTAAATTAGAAAATGTTAGATTGATAATAGTTGATAATTTAGAAACAGGTTCTTTAAAAGCAATTAAAGCCTTAGAAAAAATCGCTTCTGAAACAAATAATGAATTGGTTTTTAGATTATTAAATTTAGAATTTATAGAATCTGTTTTTGAAGCTTATAGAATAGATTCAATTTTTCATTTAGCAGGAAGTTTAAGTGTTGAGGAAAGCGTAAAAGATCCTATAAAATATTTTTATAATAACACTGCTAATTCAATAAAATTAATTAAATTAGCTGAATTAAATGGTGTTAAAAATTTTATATTTTCTTCTACTGCAACTGTATATAAAACAAGTCAAGAACCATTAAAAGAAAATGCTTTAAAAGAACCAGCTAATGCTTATGGACATAGTAAATTAATGATTGAACAAGTATTAGCTTACTCTAAATTAAAACACGTTATTTTAAGATATTTTAATGTAGCTGGAGCTAGTTTAAGTGGTTCAACACCTTTAGGATCTTTTAGTAAAAATTCAACTCATTTGATAAAAACAGCAGCTGAATTAGCAACAAATAAAAGAAAAGAAATGTTTTTATATGGAACAGATTATGATACAAAAGACGGAACATGTGTAAGAGATTATATTCATATAGAAGATCTAGCTAATGCTCACTTAGAAAGCTATATTTACTTAGAAGAAGGTAATCCTTCTAATGTAATGAATTGTGGCTATGAGAAGGGCTTTTCTGTTAAAGAAGTTATAGATAGTATGGAAAAAGTATCTAATCGAAATTTAAAAGTTATTATTGAAAATAGAAGACCTGGTGATATTGATACATTAGTTGCAGATAATACAAAATTGTTGGTTTTAACTAGTTGGAATCCTAAATTTAATGATATAGATTTAATAACTAAATCAGCTTATCTTTGGGAGTTAATTATAGACTAAAAGTTTACTTAAACTTTTTCTAATTTTCTTTTGTAATAGCTGATATATCGTTATTACAAGAGTATTAAAAATTTGTTTTTTTGTATAAAAAGGTTAAAAGTTGATAGTCCATGGAAGGGTTAGGACTTAGTTTTTTAAAAAACTAAAAACATTTTAAAATCCATTATTACGCTGGCAACTATGCCAGGTATAATGGTGTCTATTTCAAATGAATTTTTCATAAAAGTTTTATATAAAAAAGTCATACAACCAAATAAACAAAAATAGAACATTAAATCTATACTATCTTGCTTTTCAGTTAAAAAATTGATATAATTATCACCAAGGATTATTAAAAGTGTTTCAAAGAATTTTACATAGATCCCTCCAAAGACGTTCTGTAAAACCAAATTAACAAATTTAATAAATCCCTTTTCTTTACTTAAAATAAATTTTAATAATTTTAATATAATAAATACTGTAGCCATAATCTCCTCTCAGAGATAAACCTAGAGATATAAGTTTATTATCGTATTTCCCTTCCATTATTTCTCCATACTAAAACAAGATTATGTTATAATTAAAATTTTAGAGGTGAATTATGAAATGGTTAAAAGAATTTATAGCGGATTATAAAGTAGTATTTACTACTCCTGAAAGAAGAAATAGATTTATATTTCATTTTTTAATGGGATTTGTGACTTCTTATGCTTTAACAGCTTTAACAAGAACTTTTCATTAAACTTACGACTAAAAAGAGGTAAGTTAGCATTTCTGCTAACTTAAAACCATAACTGTTTCATAATGAAAAATACTTTTAATCTCTTTCATTAATTCATTTTTATTTTCAGTTGTTATTAACTCAGTTAATCTTTCAATACACAAATCAACAGACAAAATATTTCTTTTTTTAGTAAACAAATTCATTAAATTAGGAAATTCTTTAATATCATTTGACATTGAAAGTGTTAAAGTTCCATACGGATTATATAACGTAGAATATCTTTCTACATTTAAATCACCACTAAACGTATCTGCTTCTAAAAAATCAATTGCATGCTCACTCTTACTTTCAATACACATATCAAAAGGTATCTCATTTTTTAATGATACAGCCTCTTCATAACTTTTTGCTTGAACTAAGCATTCATAAAATCTTTTTTCTTCAAATCTTAAAACATATATTTTGTTGTGTTCCATTTTTAAACCCTTTATACTTTAAATTATTACCAATAAATTGATTATACGTTATATATAAAAAACCTTTATTAAAAGTGATTGCATATTCTCATAATGAAATAAATTTTTAAGTTCTAACATAATTATTTCTTTTGTATCATTATTAATCATTTTAGTTAATTTATTAAATAAATAATCTATTGGATACTCTCTACTATCTTCAATCGGATTATCTATTAAATATTGCCTATATACCTCAAGTATAAAAGGAAACTTTTTTTGTTCAAATACTAAATATATACTTAAAGATCCATATTCATTAAATAAATTTATTTCTTTCTTCATAACTAATTCATTATCAATAATTTGTTCATTTAAAAAAGAATTATCTTTGTAGTCTGTTTGTTCTAGAATTACTTCAAAAGGAATCTTTTCAACTAACTTATAAGCGTCCTCTAAAGAATTAGCTATTATATATCCTTGTATATGTGATTCATTCTTAAAAATTACATTAAATACATAAGTTTCTTTTTTCATTATCTTACAAGTGTTAAATTAAAATTAGCTTTTATATATTCAAATACTGCACTGAAATTAATTGAATCATATGCTACATACAAAATATTTCCTAAAAATATAAAAGTAGCCATAGCCATTAATATTTCTTTTTTATCTTTAAAATCAAATACATATAATGTTGCATAACAAAGAGCAATAGTTATAGCTTGACCTACAAGTGTTAATTTAAAACCAACAATCAGAAAAGCTACAGCTATAATTATCATTGCCGCATGAATTAAAGTTGACAAATCTTTAAACATATTTTTCCTTTTTTCTTTTATTATAATCTATCTTAGCTGAAAGTAAAATTAAACTTAATTGAAAATAAGATTAAACTTAAATCTATATTTATTTTTAAAATACGTAGATTTAATGTATATTTATGTTTAAAAGTGTTAAAATACGCAAAAATAACGTACATTAAGGATTTAATATGTTGCAAATGCCTTGTATCATAAAAGAGAACTTCTGTTCTATAAATGAGCTATATAACGAAACAGAAATTTTTATTAGAATAGACCTTTTAGATTCAACTGAAGAAATTGATTATCAAATAGCTGCTGCTATAGAAAAGAAATTTAATATATCTTTTAATCATAAAACAGGTCCAAGATTATTTCAGGAAATACAATATCACTTTAAAAATATAGATATCCTTTTTGATAACTATGAACTAT
>JACCDQ011980771.1_pt1 | contig 16945 bp, 29 predicted proteins | sample 7446031 | NCBI WGS metagenome assembly JACCDQ01 (sample SAMN15323442, study PRJNA562643) | freshwater metagenome | isolation source: river surface water | place: USA:Blue River Watershed | collected 2017-08-17
GCCACCCCCGTTGCCGCCGCCCTGCTGCCCGTTCTTGACGAAAGGCTTCTTGCCGGAGAGCGAGATGTAGACGGTGCCGTTGCCGGACGTCTTCTTCCAGCCCGCCAGCTCAATGGCCGGAAACTGAACGCCCGACTGGCGCTGTGCGATCAGGTTGTCCAGCGTGTCCCCGTCGAGGCGCAGCTCTCCGCGATAGTCCGGTGCACTGTCGTTCGCCTTGCGACCGTTGGCGAAGAACGCTCCGCCTGCTCTGTCTTGACCAGCCATGTCATATTCCTTTGCTCTGGTTTGCCGTAGTGATGGGCGCTTTGCGCGCCCACCGATTTGTTCGATTGAACTTTTACACCGCGACGTCGAGGTCGGGGGTATACATGTCGTAGTCAGCCGTGATCGCCACGTCCGCAGGAGCTGCATGCTCGGGCGCTGGCTGCTCGGGCTTCACCTCATCCTTCACGCCATACAGGCGCTTGCGGGCTGGGATGTATTCGTCCTGCATGACCGCATCGGTCACGACGCGGATGCCGCCGCCCATGCCGTAGATGATCCAGTTGCCGCTGTTCACCAGCCAGAGGTCGCTGCGAATATCGCGGCCAGAACCAGCGAACTGGATACCGTGATCTTCAGGGCGAAACATAACCTTCACCGCCCAGCGCGGCAGGGTGTCGAGCCCCTCCGAAAAGGTCGGGATCATATCCTCGTCCATGCCGGTGAACTGGACGGCTTCAACTTCGTGCGGGATAGAACGGAACAGTGCCATGATTTCTCCTTATGCCTGCTTCTTGATCTCGGCCTTGCGGGATGCAAAGGCCGCCATGACTGCCTTGTGGTCGTCCGGACTGGTGGACAACAGGTAGGCAATGCCCAGCTTGTTCTTGGTGTAGAACTCGGTGAGCGACTTCTCATCCGCCATCGCGGGGATGAACGACAGGAACACGGCGGTGACAGTCTTGGCCGCCGCGACCACGGGTTCGGTCTCGCCATCTGGCTTGACCATGGGGATGGTCGTCTCCTGCGGCTGGGAGCCTGCCACATGGGCGCTAGCACCAGCCTGCTGCCCAGCACCAGCCGGAGCGGGAGCCTGCTTCTCCGGCTCTCCCACGGCCTCTGCTGGCATATCCTCGCCAGCGTAGATGTAGTGGCCGAGGCCATGATAGGCGATGACCTTGGCGAGGCAACGCTGCAAGGCGTTGTTCACGTCGAAGGAGTTCGGCCCTTGGATCGGCTTGTTGCGGTGGTCGAGGACGGGAAGCATCTCCGTCACGTCATGGTCGCCAGTCCGGTCAAGGCCGACGGTCACACGGACGAAGGCGAAGCCCTGCCCGTCGATGAAGTATGGCATGCCGTTGGGTGCGGTGTGCTTGACGAACCATGCGTAGGGGTAGTGGTCCTTCACGGTCCCCCATGCCCATGCCCACGACAGGTAGGACAGGCCGCTCTTCTTTTCGATCCGGTCGGACACGTCAATGCGCGACAGGATTTCCCACGGGGATTTCTCTGGGCTGCCCTTCTGGGGCGCGGCTTCAGATTTCGATGTCAAAGACTTTCCTTTCAGACTTTTGCGGCGACGTGTCAGAGAAACTCGTCGACCTGTTCCATTGCCAACTGGGTGCAGAACTCTGCAACCGAGCAATACTGCTCGCAGCGGGTGTATCCACCCTTGCGCGTGACGACCTCGTATGCGCTGCCCAATGACACCGCATGAGCCTTGGCGTCAGCCTCGACCTCGAAGACCTTGGTCGCGCGCTTGTTGCCCTTCTTGGTCACGGCATAGGTGGTGGGCTTCATCCAGCGTTCCTCGTCGGAGCACTCGACGACATGCTCGCGCGTGTCCCATTCCATCTGCGCGCTCTGGTGCAGCACGACACGCTGGGTCATGTATCCCATGGCCTGTTCTTCCGGCCACAGTGGGATGTCCACCGTGACGACGGGGGCCTTGGGGTAGTCCGGCTTCAGAAGGGCTTCACGGCGCTGCCAGTCGCGCAGCACGGCGATGATGCGGACGGAGCCAACCTCGACACCCTTCGCCAGACGGACGAGTTGGGCGTAGCAGTTGAGCTGGTTGACCCAGTCCTCCTTGCCGTAGATCACGGACCACACCGACGTCACTTTGTAATCCGAGATGTGGACCTTGCCGCCGATCATCTCTTGGTGGTCGATTGCGCCGGACACAGTCCAGCCGTTGACGCCGGTGAAGAGGCGCTCCTCCATCGTGACGTTGCCCTTCGGGGTCGAGCTCTCCAGCATGTGATGGACGGCTGTCCCGAGGAGCGGCCAGATCATGTCCGAGATGTCGATGGACGTCTCGCCCGCATGCTGCTGCTTCAGGATGTTCACGCGCGGGGCGTCGATCAGCGTCGTGACACTGATGTCGGCTGCCCCTCTGTCATACTTCCCGTCTCGCGCAAAAGACAGGAACGTATCGGGAAGATTGTGCTTGTTGGTGATCTTCATTGCTTGCTCCGGCTTGTCCTGTTTGATACCATTTAAGTCTGTAGAGGTCAAGACTAATCTGACAGGACGGTGAAAATGGAAAAGTTCGACTGCACTTTCGTGATCTTCGGGGAGCCCGCTTCAAAAGCGAACAGCCGAAGATTGGTTACGATCAAGGGACGACCGTCCTCGATCAAATCTCAGAAGGCTCTCGACTATGTGTCGGCCTTCAAAATCCAATGCGCCAATCAGGTCAAGCTGATGACGGACTTGGACGTGCGCGTGGAGATGGTGATCCACTACGCCAGCCGCAGGCCGGACCTCGATGAGTCCGTGATCCTCGATGCAATGCAGGGCATCGTCTATGCCAATGACAGGCAGGTCAAGCAGCGCGAGGTATACTGGGCGCTTGATCGCGAACTGCCCCGCGCGGTGATCCGAGTCGTCGAGTGCGACGTGAACGCAATCCCGCCCCACCTCGCGACCTCGCGCGCGCGATAGTGTATATATCTTACTGGATATATACATACGGAACCCCCCTAAAGGGGGTTCCTTAATATGTTGCTATGAACTTATGTGAACCAAACTGTATCCCAACAGACTTAAACACGTCGCCATTGACTTGGACTATGGTTGTGAGCTACCATGTCGTCGGCAAAGAGTGAGGATGCTGTGGGCATAGAACGAATGGTTCAGCCTGTGGTGCAGGGATTACGGATGGGGCAGCATAGGCTGCGCTGTCCGAACTGCGGAGCACAGAGGAAGAACAAGGGCGACAAGTCACTGTCTGTCCGTGTCGATGAAAAGGGCGCTGCCTTCAACTGCTGGCATTGCCAAGAGGCGGGCGTCGTCCCGCTCGCTGACGGAATGAAACCCATGCAGGCCGAGAGGAGAAAGCCCGTGGCAGTAGCGCCGAAGAGGAACTGGTCGAGTATCAACACAGCGGGGGCAGCCTTCTTGAAGTCGCGCGGCATCTCCGTGGAGACCGCAGAGAAGCTGGGCGTGAAGTCAACGCGACAATACATCCAAGCCGCAGGCGGAGAGGTGGATTGTGTTGTCTTCCCATACCTCAACCAGTCCGAGGAGTATGCGGCCAAGCTGCGGTGGACAGGCGGCAAGGGGTTCTCATCCAACGGCGCACCAGCATCCCTGTTCAACCTACAGAACGTCGAGCCGAATGACTGGCTCATCATTTGCGAGGGGGAGATCGACTGCCTGACACTGGTGGAGGCGGGATACACAAGCGCCACAAGCATCCCACTCGGGGCAGTCCTGAAGGTGGCTGACGGCCAGATCAACCCAGAAGAAGACGGCAAGTTCCGCTTTGTGTGGGACGCCAAGAAGCAGATCGACAGGGCGTCTCGCGTCGTGATCTGCTGTGACGCCGACGCCTCCGGTCAGGCTGCGGCAGAAGAGATCGCCCGCCGCATCGGCAAGGACCGCGTGTGGACAGTCGAGTATCCCGACGGGTGCAAGGACGCCAACGATGTGTGGCTCAAGCACGGTCAGTCAGGCATCGACACCCTCATCACAGACTGCGTCCCGTGGCCTATCTCCGGCCTCTACGATAGCAGCCACTTCTTCGACCAGCTCGACGACATCTACGAGAAGGGCATGGGCAGGGGCGAGAGCACGGGATACCCAAGCCTCGACGAGCTTTACTCCGTGTCGGCAGGCATGCTGACGATTGTCACAGGCCACCCATCCTCCGGCAAGTCTGAGCTTGTCGATCAGATCATGGTCAACCTGTCTCAGGCGAAGGGGTGGAAGCACGCTATCTGCTCATTTGAAAACGAGCCGAGACTGCACATTGCGAAGCTGATTTCCAAGCACATCCGGAAGCCGTTCTTCACAGGCAACAACCCGCGCATGGAGCCGGAAGAGCTGGAGATCGGCAAGCAATTTATCAGAGAGCACTTCTCGTTTGTGTATCAGGCCGACGGAGCCATGGCGACGATGGACTCCATCCTCGAGCGCCTCAAGGCGGCGGTCATGCGCTACGGTATCAGGGGTGTGGTTATCGACCCCTACAACTACATCGCCAAGCCCAACGACGTGGCCGAGACGGAGTGGATCAGCGTCATGCTGTCGAAGGTCCGGCTCTTCGCGCAGGCCCACGGCCTGCATGTATGGTTCGTCGCCCACCCCGCGAAGATGATGCGCAATGCCGAGGGCAAGGTTCCACCGCCGAAGGGATACGACATCTCGGGTTCAGCCGCTTGGTTTGCCAAGGCTGACCACGGCCTGACCGTCCATCGGCCAGACCCGACACGCTCCGTCGCATCAGAGGTTCACTCGTGGAAGAGCCGCTTCTCGTGGCTCGGCAAGCAGGGCCAGTGCACCCTCATGTTCAGCACCATCACCTCGACCTACAGCGAGATCGGGGACGACACCGTGAGCGCCATCGGCGCTCTGTATGACCCGTTCGCTGACATCGGGTCGCCGGAAGACAAGCAACAGGTGGAAGACGATGACACAGCCGTTCCCTTCTGAGCCGCATCAGGTGGACCTCGAGGAGTATATCGCAGAGAGGACTGGCATGCCGCGCCCGCCCATCGCACGCACAGCGCCGGAGGATGTGGCTGCCATGTATCAGCCACTGAAGACCGTCCTCATGCTGGCATACCAGCAGGCAGCCCTTGGGAAGGGCAAGGAGAGGCATGCAAGCGGCAAGCCGTTCCTTCGTCAGCCGATGATGGAGATATGCCGTAGTCACGGCATGGGCTTCGCTACGGGGCAGGCCGACAAGAAGTCGCAGGAGGCCATCGGGATGGTCGCTCGGGGGGAGCATGACGCAGCGAAGTTCGAGATTCTCGGGGCGATCAACTATCTCGCCGGAGCATACCTTCTGATCGACGAGATGAGGATGCAAGCGCAGAGAGATAAATTGCGCGACGATTGATCCTATCTGTTGACATTAGGTCTGGCTGGGTCTATTAAGGATTACAGACACGCCAGTGTTTGCCTGCTCAATGCCTGACTGAGGGTGGCCGCAAAGCCACCCTCTTTTTTTTATTTAGTTCAACTGAACTTTCGGAGCGACGCCCTCGCGATCAAGGATCAACAGCAGGAAGTTGACCGTGGACTGGAGGATTTCGCGAGCATCACCCTGCGCATTGTAGCAGTAGATGATGTTCGCGAAGAGCCCAGCCATGTCGATGTTCGACAGGTTCTCCGGAAGCGCATCAATGGCAGACCTGATCTGCTCGACGCTCATGTTTTCCTTGGTCATTTGTCATCAACCTCATAGTCAAGAAGCGTCTCGATCATGCCGACGTGGCGAGCAAAGAACATGCTGGTCGCACGCTCTTGGCTTCCATTGGCGTAGACCTTTACGGCAGCCACATCACCAGCGTTGTGCATCGACGTCAGGACGTTCTGGACGGACTGCTTGAACTCCGGCGTCACGGACTTGATCTCGTAGTCGTCGGCGATGTCGGCTGCCATGTCGGCAACAGACCAGCAGAACGGCTGGGCGAGGCAGTCTTCAACGGCCTTCCGAAGCTCATCGCGCGTCATGGACTGGCGCTTCGGTGCTGGCGCTGGTGCGGCGGGCGCGGCTGGGGTGGTGTCCTCGGTCAGGTGCGACTGGCGCTCCGACACGATGTCGGCGAAGCGGCGCTCGACATAGACCCTGATCGCCCTGTATTTTGCGCTTCTTGAAGCCTCCGCGTTGTCGATGACATACGCCGACACCGAGTCGCCGATGTCGAGGTTGTGCATGGTGACGATGCGAACAGGGATGAACACCTGATCGTTGCCCTCTGTTGCGGCGAAGGCTGCCCCTGTCTTGATGACGTTTGTCACGGTGCAACGAACGGACAAGACGCTTGATTGTTCAAAGTAGGATGGCATGTTTTCCTCAAAAGTTTTCCATTGATTTCTTCATGTCTTCTTCGGCAGTCGCTTCAGCCGTAACCTCCTTCATCTTCACGGCGACAACCCTTGGGATCGCGACCCAAGAGCCGTCGATAAGTTGCTGCAAGTCCCACGTCCCGTCAGTGTAGGTTGCCACCCTGACCGACATCTCCTTCGACTGCGACAATCTCCACACCCTCCGTGACAAGCGCATACATGACCACCATGGCGCGGCATGCGTCGCACCCGCACGCGATGGCGCGAAGCATCTCCGGCGTGTCGAACTCGAGCGCGCCAAGGTAGGCTTTGACGGCGGACTCGAGGTCCTTTTCTTTCTTACTCATTTGCAATCCCTTCAGGTATGCGTTTCGGTCGAATGGAGAACGACAGGACGTCGGTCTCTATGCACTGAGCCATGTCTATGCTCATGGGTATCGTCGCCATGACTGGCTCCATGGCCTGCCCACAAGCCATGGCGTTTGGGTATGGGATCATCGAGACATGCCCCTCATACGGAGAGGCAAGGGTGATGACCAAAAACGTCCAGAACTCCATGGTCCTACGCCTTCACTTTCTGTTGCCCTGTGAGGATGTCGATCATGATGTCTTCCGTCGCCGCCTTTACCTTGCGCAGCGTAGCTTCGTTCATCTCCTTTATCATCAGCTTTGTGGGGTCATTGATTCCGGTCTTCTTCCGGATCGCCTCGAACATTGTGGCCGCGCCCATGGACCGCTGAAGGTCCAAGTAGTCCTTGTGCAGGAGCTTCCTGAGATCGTGAGTTGCCTTGTCGGAGAGCTCGCCCCTTCCCCACGACCACAGGCCACAGCATGAGGACCTGATCCCATACTGGGTGACGGACTCTATCGCCTCGCTCCCGCACCGAGGGCAGATGGGTGTTGGCAGCTTATCTATATCCGCCTGCATGCGCCCAGAGAGCGTCGCACTGAGGTCTCGGGCGAACTGCTTCCTGACCTTGCTCTTTGCCATGTCACGTCTCTGCCGTCATTACGTCGATGGCTTTGTCGATGACATGACGACGCCACTCAGCGTCGATGGGGGTGAGGTTGCGCCGCTCCGCCTCGCTGCGCAGGACCTGCATGGTCTTCGGGTTCGCGAAGAACGGCAGTAGCCCATGCCTTCTGGACTTCGCCCTGCGCATAAGGGCGGTAATGGCATCGTCACACATGCCGGACAGGACGTCTTCAAGTTTCCTCTTCATGCCTACCTCCAGATATGAAGGCGGGGGCCGAAGCCCCCACCAAAGTTCATTTGGACTTTTTCCCCGAGTCGGGATCGTCATCCGACAGGAACCATCCGAGCGACCCCACAAGCAGGATCAGGATGGCATCGCCAGCCAAGCCGAGGGCAGCCGACATGAGGATGGCGACCGCCGTGAATAGGACGAGGACTTCGCGCCCCTTCGCTTTCAGCTTCTCAAGCATTGATGTAGGACCGCAGGTCGAGGCGCAGGATGTTGGCGATCTCGCCCAGAACCTTCAGCTCTGCGGGCTCGATCTCGCCGTCGGCGCGCGACGTATCGACGGCAACGGCAAGGATCAGCTCGAGGTCGTCGGCGGTGGACTTCGCCTTGGCCTGCTCGATCTCCTTCTTCAGGCCGATCCGGCCCATCGCGCCGCCCTTGGCACGCTTGAACATGGCGTTTGCGGTAGCCTCGATCTGCGACTGGGTAAAGGCAGCCGACAGGGTCGGGTGATTGGTCAACGCCTCGAGGGCAGCAGCCATCTCTTCATCCTCGATGTCGCCGTCGGCAGCGGACACCAGAGCAATGGCTGCGCAGGTAGCCTCCAGCAGGTCGGTCTTGCCAGCAAAGCGCGAAGCTGCACCAGCCAGACGTTCTTTCACAAATCCAAACATAGTCTCTCCTTTTGCGGTTGGCCCGCATCATGCAGCCCACCATGGGCTGTCATACCTAACCATACAATAGCAGACCTATCTGCCCTTGTATAGACTTATTTGTCACCAAGCATGGACTGAAGCCGCAGGATGAGAAGCATGATCGCCTCCCTCGGCGGCTGCTTGTCTGCGATGATGGTGTAGACGACGAGCATGAGGTCGCTCGCCGGAATTTCCTTGGCCGATACAAGCATGTCGGATGCCGCAGACATGCGCTTCTCGCGCTCCGTCCTAACGCGCGGAGCCCTCGGCGTCGGCCTCTTAAACAGCCTTAGCACGAGGCTTCCTCCCCACTTTCCCCAGCACAAACTCGATGCCGTAGATGCGCGCCATAACACCCACAGTCTGAGGCTTCACCCCGAGTATCTGCGCAGTCTCGGCCTTTGTCTTCCCAAGCGTCGCCCACTTCCTGTAGTCGCTCGCCGTCAGCCCCTTGTGACGTCCCATATTGTCTCCTCTCAGAAGTTCGTTTGAACTATTCCATGAGCTCGATGATGGTCTCGCTCATGCGTTTCATCGCGACCTCTGAGCCGCGCCTGAAGTTCTTGTGGTAGACTGCGGCATAGGACCCATCTGCCGCTATCGTCCTGAAGACGAAGCCGTGCTCCTCCGGATTGGACTTCGACCCATCCACGACAAGCGCCTCCCAGCAGTCGATCCCGTTTGCCTTCATGTATGCGGATGACTTCGGTGTTGCAGACATGACGAAGACTTTCCCGTCTATGGAGTCAGCATGCGCGATGCCCTCGCTGTAAATCCTGCGCTTCCACATAGGACCAATGTGGATGCTTGCGTATGACTCGTTCTTTACGCATCTCGGATATTTTGCGACGCTTATCATGGCGGTGGGGCCATTCTTCCTGCGAACAATCTCGCTCCACGTTATGTTCGCCCTGATCTTCGCCCTGTTAACGGCGCGCTTCAGGGTGGACTCCCTGATCTGGGACCGCATTGACGACCTCAGAAGTCTGAGGTCGCCGACAATCGACCTGTATGCCTTCACGAGCGCCAGCAGCGCGAACAATGCTTCCGGTTTGGTGCGGGGGGCATCGATCCAGTCGGCAATATCCACACCCGATGGAATACCGCTGTCGTGCATCTGTTCGTATGTGATGCCATACGAAAGCAGCCTCCCCCTTAGATACTCGGCTTCTCGCCTCGCGATATGAACGCTATACGCGATCTTCATTGTATCCCCCTTGGTGAAAGGCAGGGGTGTTACCCCCTGCTACTTGATCTTGATGGTGACGGTATCGCCAACGGGCGCGACGACGTGGGGCGGGGCAGAAGACACCCAGAGCAGCGGGTATGGCACGCGGTCTGGGAAGTCGGAGATTTCAAGGTCCGTGAGGTAGACCATGTGATCGACGGGCAGACGATTCTCTTCGATGTAGTCGAAGACAGGCATGACGCGCGTCCCGCCACGGCTCTTGTAGTTCATCTCCGTGATCTCGTCGCCAGCCTCGTAGACGGACACGTTGTTGATGTTCATGTCGCAGTAGATCACCGTGACAGACATGGGCTTGACGTCCGTCGAGATGCTATTGATCTCGCCAAGGAAGTGGTGCAGCTCATGGTCGGACACGGACCCAGAGGTGTCGATGCCCACCACGATATGGCCCGCACCGCGCCGATCAATGGATGGTGCGATGATGCCCAACTGGTGAAAGGCTTTGCGTTCGGGGCGACGGAAGGTGTAGTCGTCCGGCTGGTCCCCCATGAAGAACCGACGCATCTTGTCGCGCCAGTCAACCTGCGCCGCCTCCATGTCCTTGAGGATGCCATCGACGAAAGCGGGCAGCTTGCCGATGTTCTTGGCATGGTTGGCTGCGGTCGTTACGCGCTGGTCAATCTCGACCTCCATCTCTGCCTTCTCATCCTCGGTCAGGTCTGCATCCTCGATCAGCCCCCACTCCGGCTCCTCTTCTGGGTCCTCGATGATGTCGAAGACCTTCTCGGCCATGAGGTTCTGATACTTGCGGTCGAACAGCCCGCCAGAGGGCAGCTTGAAGCCCTCGTCGATCACGATCAGGTTGATCGCATGGTCTGTCGCGACGTTCCACTTCTTGGGCGCACGCATACCGCGCCGAAGCATGTGCTTCAGGACGATATGGCAAAGTTCGTGGACGATCACGCCCATGGTCTCGGCCTCGTCCATCTTGTCAACGAAGGCCGGACCCCACTTGATCCACTTGCCATTCGTGCACATGGTCTTGGTGTTCTCGTCCTTGATGAAGGCCGTGCCAAGGGCAAGAGACCCCCAGAAGGGGTAGTTGATAAGCAGGCGGGTGATGCTGCGGCTGATCTTCAGTTGCGCGTCCATGCCGTTCTCCAGTTTGTTCGATTGAACTATTCGACCACCCAAGACGGGCGACCTTGCTCTTCGCGCATGGCGTTCTCCGCCATGAGCAATTCCTCCTGTGCTGCCCTGAGATGCACCTGCCTATAGGCAACGTGCCGTCTCTTCCGATGCACCAAGTCGATGATTGCCAGCTTTGTGGTGGGCAGGGCATACTGCTTGCGCGCCTTACCCAGCACAAAGAACTCACCGCCCATGCCGTCATTCAGCCACACGCCCTTCGGCGTGGGCCTCGCCACGGCAAAGCATTTGAACTCTATCGACGTCTCCTTGGATAGGCTCAAGCTGAAGGCTTTCACCCTCAGCTCTGCCCTGAACCAGACGTCATCGCTGCACACCATGTCGATCTCGTCTTGATCCTCGATGCGCATCACAGGAACAGCGAGCGACCATCAGTCAGCACCCACTGGCGCAGGGCGTTCGACTTCTTCAGGTCGGGGTCGCGGCTCATCGCGTCACGCATCACGAAGGCGGCGAACTCTTGCTGCGGAAGGCGGCGCAGGTAGGTCACGATGTTGGCGGCGTTCGCGTCCGTCATGCGACGGGACAGGGCGGCGCACACAGCGTGCAGGATCGCGGGGTTGGTCGGGATGCTGGCGGTGGACGGCTGCTTCAGCAGGTCGTCAATGTCGGGCATCTGAAGCGTGACCTTGAGGTAGCCCATGAAGTCTGCCGTCGCGGCCTTCCCGATCTGGCCGTTCATGGCGTAGGTCATGCACAGGGGATCGACGCTGAACCCGAGGATGGTCGAGACCCGCTCCCAGCTACGCGGCGACGGGCAGGCATCGGCGTCCTTGTCAAACTGGTGCAGGTAGTCCGGACGGTGGCGCAGGTAGCCACAGATGCGCTCGTCCACCCCGACGGAAGAGAAGTATGCGATGGTGTCCTCCATGTCGGCCTCGATCTCGATGTAGAGAAGACGGTCGCGAAGGTGCGTCGGGATGGTGTTGGTCCCTGCCTTGTCGGACGTGCGGTTGCCAGCCGCCACGATGTAGCAGTTGTTGGGCAGGACGTGCGGCCCGACACGATGCTCGTTGACCATCTGCGCGAAGATGTTCTGCACGGCCACGGTGGACTGCGGCATCTCGTCGAGGATCAGAAGGGTCGGCGCGGACCCGTCGGGGAACCAGTCGGGGATGCTGCGTTTCATGCGGTCGCCGCCTTCGATGGGCAGCGCCCAGCCAGCCAGTTCTGCGGGGTCATACTGGCTGCCCAGCAGGGTGATGGGGGTCAGGCCGATGGACTTGGCGATGTCCTTCAGCATGGTGGTCTTGCCGATCCCCGGACCGGACACCCAGTAGGGGATGATGTATTGCGCATCACGGCCACGGCCATTGGCATTGGTGGCGATGGCAGCGTTGATCGCGGACAGGGTGATGCTGCGGGCTTGCGAGAGCTTCATGGTTTACTCCTTGGCTGAAGCGAAAAGTTCTATTGAACTTCCTCAGAGATCGAGGAAGGGTTCGATGATCGCCGCGATGATGCACACCGCGACGAACAGGATCACAGGGATGGCAAGGGCGGTCACTCGGGCTGCCCCTCAGAGAAGCCAAGAGCGCCCTTCTGAAGCCGCTCCTTCTCGTCGGCCTCCAGCACCATCTTGGCCTCGTATTCACTCATCTCGCCCACCTCCTGCACCATGAGGGCCATGAGGCTGTAGCGGTTGACCCATTCTGTCGCGACCTCGCCGATCACGATGCGCAGGCGCGAGCCGTTCTGTTCGATCTTCAAGTTTTTCCCTCCATCTTGTCGATCACGCTGACTGCGGTCAGGTATGTGTTGATGCCGTTCATGGCCTCTTGAGGACGGAAGCCAACGACGTCCGTCTCATCGCTTCCAAGCGCCAAGAGAAGGCGCTTGAACCTCTCGTCCGTCAGGCCGAAGGCCACCACGTTAAGCGCGGACCCGCCTTCGACGAGGAAAGATATGGTCGTGGCATTGTTGTTGTCTGGGTAGGCGCGGGACAGGACAATATCGCTGACACGATGGATCGTCATGCCAATGGCTACCACATATCCCCCCCGTTGCTGGCGTAATTGTTGACGTCGCTGACCCATGCCCGATACCGCTGGGCCATGGCGTCGTCGTCGATGCGAACCTGCACCGAGTTCGCATACTTGTAGCGGTTCTGGTAGTCGCGGAAATACTGGGCGAACAGGTCGCTTTCCGTCGTTCCTGTCAACTCGATCCGCTCAACCTTCGGGGCGCTTTCCCACCAGTTTTGAGAGGTCTTGGTGATGGTCATCTTGATGGTCATGCTGACCTCCTATTGCTCTGTGAAACCATAGAACCACCCCTTGCCGCTGGTCCCCTCGCCCGAGCAGAAAGCCTGCGCCTCCTCAAGGGTCAGGTTCTTGCGGATGGTGCGGCGTCGCCCGCTCACGCTGTATCGGATCACGGCATACCGCTTTCCGTTGTCGCTCATGTTCACCTCCATAAGTTCGATTGAACTTCTTGACAGTCCAGTGATGCGCCCCGAAGGGCGCACTTCTAGGCGGTCAGGACGTGGACGGCTGGGTTCAGCGCGATGATCGCCTCGCGCGCCTCCTCCAAGGCCCCCTCAAGCAACTCGTTCGCCACTTCACGCAGGTATGCGTTGCGGTTGCCCTTGCGACGGCTGGGATAGTTACACTCGATGCCCCAAAGGGCATTGCTGTATTCGTGCGTCAGGGTGATGCCGTTGCGCTGAACGGTCAGGCAGATGCCGCACCAGAACCATTCGTCGTTCTTCCATGCGCGCAGAACCTCGCGTTCATGGGCAAGGCGGCGCTGTAGGGTGCGCTTGGACTTGTTGCCGATATATCCGGCGTCCTTTGGGTCAAGGCTGGACCAGAAGCCATCCTGTTCCTTGTCGGGCGCGCCATGGTCGTCGTCGCGTTCGATGCGGGCGGTCACGATGAACCCGTCCACCTCGCAGGTGATGGTCTCGCCTTCAAGGGCGTAATGATCGAAGTCAGTTTTGAACACTTCAGTTATCCTTTGCTGGCCGTATTGTGATCCGGCCCCGTAGGGCCGGACTGCAAGGCGGTCAGAGATTGTTGAACACCTCGTTCGCAAGGTCATTCTCGGCCTTGACATCGGACGCTGCGGCAAGGGCGGCATCGCCCGCTGCGATGCGCGCGGCCTTCAGTTCGCGCACCATGTCATCGAAGCGGTCCCAGTCTTCCTGATCCAGCTTGGAAGCCTTGAACACGCCCTGAACCTTATTGCCATCCTTGTCCTTGCGCTGGGTGAACTTGCCCACCAGTGCCTCGGCCAGATTGCGAACCGTGTCCTTGTCAGCCTCGCCGGACACACGCTTTGCGAGTTGGTTCTCGCTGGTGATGTTCTCACTCGCCAGAATGTCGGCCACCAGTTCCGGCGTCGCTTGCGTCGGGATGTCCAGTTCGCGCAAAGCGCCCACCGAGTTCTCCAGATACCGCTTGGCGGTCGCCTCTTTCAGGCCCGCATCTTCCATCAGGCCCGTGCGGACGGCGTTCGACACGGCGCGGGGCAGGTTGCCTTTCACCAGTTTCTGGCCGGACAGGCTGGCGATAAGCGTCGCATAGGCGCGCACCTTGCGCTCGTTCGCGGCGGCGGTCTGTTCCTTGGCAGCGCCCTTGAAGGAACCGATTGCAGCCTCAGCCGCATGGATTTCCGAGAAAACGGAAGCATCGACGACGGGCTTTGCGGCGGCGGCGTTTACTTTGGTCATGTCTTTTCCTTTGGGTTGAGCCACTTGTTCTCTGCTGCGGGCTTGGGCATGGGATGCAGCCCCGCATGGGGGCCGACACCGATGCTCAATTCTCGAACCACCTTAGCGGCGGGCGGTTGCCTTTGCGGCGGTCGCGACGGCCTCAACGGCGTCAAACAATTCGCGTTGATCCGGCGTCAGAAAGATCAACTGCATGACGCTGACCTTGAACGGATTAGTCGCCATCTGGACGGCCTGCCAATAGATAGCGGCGTCGGTCCCCATGGGCGGGCATTTGGCCTTAATGTGGCCTTTGCTCGGGCCGCGCTGGCAATGGGCGAGCGTCATGGCGGCGTCGATACGGGCCTGCATGGCGGGGCTGATCTGGATGTTCATATCAACGCCCCCCTGCCAGAGTAACGGGCGCAGGCTTGCCGTAGGTCTGCAATTCATGGGCGCGGATGGTAGCTTGGGCTTTGGGCATTTTATCCTCCATTGGGTTCAGGTTGACAGTCTATTGATCCGGCCCCGCAAGGCCGGACTGATAGAGGGTCAGATCACAATCCCGCCGTCGGTCAGGATTGTCACAACGTCGCGCGGATCAATCGCCGTTTCGATCCATGCGCCGCCGTCGTTGTGCCGGATCATGGCGCAATGGTTGCGCTGGCAGAAACCACCCCGCCCGCCCATGGCATGAATAAGGCCGTTCAGGCGGTCGCGGGTTGTGGTGCTATTCCAGCCCGCAAGCGTCATATTCACCGATCCGTCGGGGTTTTTGCTGGCAATCAAATTGCCATGCAGCCAGACGTGCTGGCCGTCTGTCTTGGTATTGTTAAGGCTTGCGGGCTTGCCCGCCATAAAAGCCTTGCAGATAGTGGACGTTACTTTGCGCATTTTATCTTTCCTTGTTTCACGGGTTCAGTCTGAAAAAGTCCGATAGAACTTTTTGAGGTTGCCCCCGTGGGGGCGTTCCTTTCCTACTCTTGCGGTCTCTAAGCGGGTTCATGGAGTTGCCCAGAGGATAGCGGGGGTGGAAACCGCTACTGTCTGGCATGAACCGCGCGCCGATAATGGCAATCGCAGAAAGCGGGTTACATCCCGCACAACCTCTGCCCTATCCGTGGGCTTATGGCGGCACATTTGGTTTATGTCGTGTCCGGTGTGGCTTCCGGCGCGCCCCGTGACTAGCGGGGCTTTTGACTTCGGATCAGGTCGGGCGGGGCCTATGGCGCGGCGTCGGGCTGATCGGTCAGTCGGTGGTGGTCGGTTCGTCTGACCCCTTTGTAGGCAATGGGCAGATAGTCTGTCAATAGGGCTTAAGGGGCGATAAGTCTGCTAGGGTGCATTTAGTTGCCGTTTAGGGTATTTTAGTGACATATATGTCACAGCTTTGGGTGTCTGGGGGGCTGGATACGGGGCCGGATTGGGGGCCGGATAGGGGCCGAAACAGGGCCGAAAAACCCGCCTTGCAAACACGGCATGAAATCGGGACACCTAAATCCGAGATTGCCTTGTGTTTTCAATGGCTTGGCTGATTCGTGTTTTGAAGCTCGCGCGCCACATTCGGGGGGTGTTTTGGGGAGCTGGGAAGGCGAATGTTGCTGATTCGTTCATGGTCGCGCCCGCCCCGAACCCGTCAGGGTGACTGAAGGCCCCTTGCGTGCTAGTGTCAGGGCATAGGAAGGCCCCCAGAGGGCCGGATCAATCGAAAGGGCAAGGACATGACAGAAGAAACCAAGACGCCCCGCAAGGCCCCCACAAAGGCGGGGCAGGGCAGGGGGGTGAAGGCAGCGGGGAAAGCAAAGGCCAAGACGCCCGCAAAGGCGGATCACGCAAACCCTTCGCGCCCGCCCCGAGACCCTGCCAAGGGTCGACACCTTCGCGTTGTCTCAGATCACACAAGGGCAGAGAAACCAAGGGACGCAAAAGCAATCCCTGACGATAACAAGCCAAAGGCAAGAGGACGTAGCTACGCCCTAGCAACGGGTGCGGATCAGCTAACAGACAAGCAAGCCCTGTTCTGCGACGGTGTGGCCAGTGGCCTTTCCCTATCTGATGCATACAGGGCGGCGTATTCCACATCTGGCATGTCGGCCAAGTCGGTGCATGAAGTCGCTTGTCGCATGGTTTCGGACTTCAAGGTTCGCTCAAGACTAGAGGCGATAAACAGGGAAAAAGAGGAACAACGGCGCATGATGGGGGCCTCTGATGCCGCAATGGCATTGGAAACGTTCAGGAAAATGATGCTGACGGCGGACACCGATGCAACCAAGGTCAGGGCGGCGGAATTGCTGGCAAAGGCGGCGGGCGTATTTGTCGATAAGGTGGAAACCACCGACAAAACAGACCGAACCGTCGCGGATATTGAGCAAGCAATCGCCCAAAGGTTGCAACGTCTTGGCCTTGCTGGCTGATCGTGGCGCTAAGTCATTGATAAGTCACGCATAACCATAGTCATATGCGGTTCGCTGCATATGACATAATGGGGCTTATCTGATATGCGCCTGTCAGACTGGCCGGAAAAAGGTATCCCCCCCCTACCATGTGGTAGGCGATAGGCCACCAGAGGGGCTGGAAGGCCCCTTGTAGCGCATCTAGGCCAGTGTTGGCTACCACCCTAGCCGGATCATGCAAAGGCCCTCTGTCGGCCTTCCTATGGCGTCAGGGGTGAAGGCGTGGAAAGCACGGCACCCGAGGACCCCACCCACCC
>JACCDQ010195585.1_pt1 | contig 16937 bp, 14 predicted proteins | sample 7446031 | NCBI WGS metagenome assembly JACCDQ01 (sample SAMN15323442, study PRJNA562643) | freshwater metagenome | isolation source: river surface water | place: USA:Blue River Watershed | collected 2017-08-17
TGCTTCTGGCGCGCATCTTAATCCCGCAGTTACCCTGACTATGTATGCAACTGATTCAATGTTTGATGCAACACGTGCGATTGGATATATGCTTGCTCAACTATTTGGCGGCATTCTTGCCGGCCTAGCTGTACTGGCTGTTTATGGATCTTGGATTAATGATTACGCAGACGAAGTATCACTTGGTTCGTTTGGTACATTAAAGAATACGCATAATACTTTAATATCGTCCATTGTTGATCAATTCTTTGGTAGTGCGCTATTAATGTTTGGGATCATGATGACAACTGATAATTGGTTTAAACCAATTACGATCGGAGCCATTCTAGGTGGCCTAGGACTGTTTCAAGGATCAAACGGGTTTGCATTCAACCTAGCACGCGACCTCGGCCCGCGATTGGCCTCCTCGATTATGTTTGGTTCAAAGCCTTTCACTGCTGAAGATCATTGGTTCTGGGTACCTATGGTGATCCCCTTCTTTGGAGTTCCATTCGGGTGGGCAATGCATAAAGTTCTAAAGTTGATAGAGTAGATCTATCTTTATTAATATAGACGCTAGCGCCTCAGCTCGAAGTATATTGCAATAACGCCTTGCCTGAAGCAATGCATCAAGGTCCAATCCCTTTACCTGATCCTATCAAAGCACGATGCATAGCTCTAGCTAATCTTGGTAACTTAATGCAACTTTATTCTATTAACAGTTTTATAAAAGTAATGGAAGTCAGTAATCGTCTTCAACGAGATCGTATTACAATATTCGATCTTCAAGAAATAAAAAAATTATGCACTATAATCAGTGAAAGTGAGTTAATCAATGATAACTTGCGAACGGACATTAATGAGCTTTTTGCAATTATTGATTTGTTTCTTCAAGCGGCGACGGTACCGGCGAGACCTTGTGGCATATGGCTGAACGCATCCGTTTCCAATTAGTTTTGATACATTGCCACATTGGAACAATAATATCAGTCCATAGAACTTCTTCGCTGGTATAAGATGGCATGTACATGACTGATTGATATATTAGATTTTACGACAATCAATTTTACAAAAAAAGAAAGTGTAGTACCCGCTCGCGGACAGGTATTACATTCTTTTTTTGTGGTGGTTTGAAAAGTTGTTTTATGTTTCTGGCTGTGAAGATCACTTAGCCGCGGTAGCATAAGCTAGCTTGATCACGTGGTACGTGAGCAGCGTAGCTGAGGCCGCGGTTTTAGCGACATCGCCACTCAGAATCACAAGACTCTTTGCAAACAGGGTGGCGCACTTGGCGGCTTCGAACGACGAAGCGGCAAGTGCCTTTGCATTGGCAGACAGGTCTGCGCTGCAGGCGTTGATCTCTTCCTTTTCCATCTGGCACTTCACGTTCGAGGCATCGTCAATGTTGATCCAATCATCATCGGCGGCGGTGAACATGTTCATGGTTGCTGAAGTAGGGGGCGGTGGGCACTAGGCTTGGTGGGCTGTATTGGCTTTTTCGCGTTGATCACTTACTAATAGGGCGAGCGCTCTGTGATTTTACGCTCAAATTTTATGCTCAGAATTCATACAAAAAATGTATATCCTCACAGGAATGACATAGCTTCCATCAAAGTGGGGTTCTCCAACATTTGATCAATCTCTCGTTGATGCTCCCAGGCATCATAAGGTTTGTTATACTCATTCATAGTTTGCTCGACAGAAGTTTGAACAGTTGAATGCAGCGATGCTTGAAGATTATTCATCAAAGTTACTTCAAGTTTATGTTGAGCATCGGCCACCATACGATGTTTAAAGGAATCAAGAGTTTCTGAATCACCAGTAAGATCTGCAATCTGTGCCAGTGCGGTATCTAATTTGGCATGGACTATTTGACGATCTGCAATTGCATCTTGTTCACGTTGCTCTGCCTTAGTCCGTTCTTGCTCTGCCTTAGTCCGTTCTTGCTCTGCCTTAGTCCGTTCTTGCTCCGCTTTGTTTCGTTCTTGCTCCGCTTTGTTTCGTTCTTGCTCAAATGCTTTGTCTCGTTTAGTTTGTTCCATATCAGACAAGACTGCACCCATTCGACCAACAACAATAACTGTAATGACTGCAATCAAGAAAACGTGATTAAGATATGATCGTGCTATATTACATTGCCGACCATCTTTGAGTTGAACGATTTCGCAGAGCAGATTAGTCTTAGTTGCAACTGCACTAAATATGATTACCCAAGTTCCTAACAGGTATGCTACTACTTTAACAGCCCAATGCTTCCATTTATAATAATTACAAACTTTGATTGGGGTTGGGTCCATAATGATGTATAGTAATGTTTTCGTAATGAATTGACCAAAATCAGTTTCATAAGCAGGCTTCAACAATATTGTCCAAATCCACAAGTATGCTTCGGCTCGTTCAATAGCATATTCAGCAGTCATAGGCGGGAGCATGTACATAGCGCAAGGATTGCTTCTGAGACGTAAGGTATATTATTTCTTATGAGTCTGCTATTTTATGCTCAAAAAAAGTACTTCACATATCAGATAGAGTCCGTACCAATCGAGTGGCTCCTTCTAGTTCAATATCATGGTGATCTGAATCATAATCTTCTATTGGAAGTCCCAAGAGTTCTTCGCCACTTTCGCGATCAGTAATTGTGTATTCGATATTATAATGTTGAATAAGTAACATCAGTTCGGACTTACTTAATGGAATCTCTGGGCTGATTCGAGCTCGAAAGCAATCTAGCATGCGCATGCATGTATTAGCTATAATGCGAAAGCAAGCCATAATGTATCCTAGAATAGTAATGGATATATTATATTGAATAAGTTTCAATTTTACTATCTGAGGAAACGCAGGCGCCGTGTAGCATGCGCGAGCTATTCTCTGAGGGACAATAGTTTTCGTTGCATCATTGCGATTTCTGAACTATCTGCCTTGACCGCCCAGCTTACCTTGAGTAATGTATGCGTCTTGCAAAAGGTGATTCTTACATCATATCCTTTCTGTTCTAGCTCAGTCACGATATTAAAGTAAATTGCGGTTTGTAATTCCTCATTGCTGACAGATTCGTCTACTCTTCTAAAGTTGATTGGAATGCGCATCTCCAATCGCGATAGGCCAGCATCATGATGGTTGTCAATTGCAGTGTTCAGCTGTAGAAGAATATCACGAGTGGCTTCTGCTATGGTTACTTTGTATAGGCTGCTTTTCTTCAAACGAGACGCATGACTAAGTACGCCCTTATAATCCATTGTGTTATATTATTGTGTAATGAAAAAATGAAAATGCCCTTAGCTTGGCATTTTACGTCTGCGTATGTTTGCCAATACGATAGCTGCGTCCATACGTGGTATATAGTTCTTCCCCCTTCTTGATATCTTTTATGACTTCAATGTAAACTGGATGGCTGCCATTATCGGTTGTAACGAACTCGCAGTTCTTACGCATTCCATGTTTCCGCATCGCTCGATTAATAAAACTTCCCAACCCTTCTTGATGTTCAGGAGTTCTTATACCATTCAGATAACAACGACCGATCTGAATGGTATATTCAGGATTACTATCAGGTTCCAATGATAGTTCACCAGCATACCACGTTACAATATCACGAATCTTGAGATCCTCATTCGCAAAGACCCCATTACCGGCATCAGGGATTTTTGATTTTGCGTAATACACCAATGGTTCTTCAGCGCCATGTACTCCACGAGCATCGGCATCATCAAAGTCGTACGGCTCGCGTGGATGTTTTGATTTAGCGCTTCGTTTGCGTTTCGCGTGGGCTTCGCGATAGTCTGCATCATATTTACGCTTGCGTTCCTTTTTTTCCTCGATCGTAAGTGGTTGAATACGCCCGCGAATCTTCATTCCATGGTGGCGGTCCTTGCAGTGCTTTTTGAGTGATTGTAGAATCATATATTGCTTGCCGCATGCTGTGTCTGGACACGTATATCCATCTTCAGTGCGATACACAGTGATCGTGCGTTCTTGATATGAGGGAGGAGGAGTCGTCATAATTGGAAACGTAATAAATCCGTTACAAATAGCTTGCTCTGATTGGTTGTTGGTTATATTATTATTATATAACGCAATTTTACGAATTTAGCCGCTCTTCCAGTGCGGCCATGCGCTCCATCATCTTTTGCATTTGTGATTTCAATTGTTCATTCTCGCACATAGTCTCTTTCATAGTTGTCATCAAGATAGGAATGATCTCCTCGTATGAAACATTTAGCGCAACATTTGCGGGGGACATCCATCCATCTGCCTCTATCTGTTCATCCAGTCCTTCGTGAGGAGATGCTCGTACTAACTGAGCGAATGAACTCTTAGCAACATCTTGTGCGATAAGCCCACATCTAGGAGAATCATCATTTGTATAGTTGAATCGCACTGGCGCACTTTCATTAATAAACTGCTTACATTCCTCATATGTGAGTGGTTTAATGTTTTGCTTTAATCTGCGATCCGAGGTAACGCAGACTGTACCATTTACAATGATAGAACTTGTTGTCCGGAGTGAATAAGATGTTGCCGTTGGAATAATGATACCACTACTACCGCTTGCGTTCATATAACCAACAACTGTAGATAATGTAAATGATGTAGATCCGACTTCCAGAGGCAATGTGGCATTTGTGGTGTTGCCAATTTGCAGAGCGCCACTGGATGTGACAATCTTCATTGTACCGGATGCCACTGATAGTACAGTTGCAGTATCAACAGGGCCTATAGAAACATTTGATCCAATTCTAAGATTTGACGACGAATCAACTCCCAAATCGCAAAATGCAGTTTCTGTACCATTGCTGTTGTTATTAACTAGTCTCAAGCAATACGCCGCACTATTTCCATTTATGGTAAGAGCTCGTGTGGGAGCACTTGTCTGAATTCCAACAAACCCGGAACTCTTGATCATAAGCTTTCGCGTTGAAGCCGATATGGTTGCTCCATAATTACCAATAAATAAATCTGCTGCAGAGTTTGCAGCTGTTGATGAACCAGCTTGAATATAGCATGCGGTAGCATCACTGGATAGTCTTAATAGATTTGTTGAGTTCACTACGATATCAGAAGTTGTATTTAGAGTTGATATCAATGTTCCGAATGATGTAATATTAGGCTGCGCTGGAGTTACCAATTGACCAGAGAATTGATCACTTGTAATGGATGCGAATCCACTTAATGTTTTGTTGGCATCTAACACAATAACTTTACCTGCGCTAACAAGACCTTGTGATATGCCAGATAAATAATTGAGTTCGTTTGCTGTTGCTTTAACTAATCCACCTGCCAACATTAATCCTGTGTTTGATCCATTATGGCCAGCAATATTAAAATTTGTGGATGCTGCAGTGGTAACTGTAGATGAGCTCGAACCTAATATAAGATCGCCAGAGCTATTTACTTTTAATGTAGCAGCCTTTACTGTTGTTAATCCAGATGTACCACTAAAGATAGTTAATGTATCAGCGCAGCTCAGATTGCGATATGGTTGTACTGATGAATTATCCCATGCCATAGAACCGCTTGGAATAAAACTTTTGGTTAATGTCGTAGTCGCCCATCGAATCTGTAATGATGAGTTATCAGCAATGTTCTGAAACTGGATATAAATCGTAGTCCATTGGCCTGCAATTAAGTTAATCGGCGTGGAAGAAATTTCTTCAGAAATTGCAGCACTCCATAGATTCATAATTAATGTACCATTCACCCAGATTCTTACACGATCATTGGCAATTGCATAGAATGTATATGTATCCGTAAATGCTGGTAAGATATATCCGCTGATATCCAATGAATAATTTGCATTCAATCCCTTCGGATCATAATTGCTCAGATTAATATCCGTGATTGCGTTAACATCGACAATACGTCCGCTAACATCAGGACCCGTAAACTGACGAATTAATAGCGATCCAACATTATAATTGTTAAGTGGCCCAGATAGAGATAGATTGTTAATAGTAAATGAACCTGATGTAAGATTTGCACATGTTACAGATGTTGCTGTAAAAGCATTAACTCCAGTGATAGACCCACTAGCATCTGTTACCATTGCATGCGATGCAATTGAAATGCCTGGGCTTACCTTAAGATAATTAAGTTCGTAAGCAGTAGGTTGAACTAGAACTCCGGCAAGATACAAACCTGCAGATGAACCATTATGAGCTGGAATATTAATATTATCACCAGCGCCGAATGTAATATCATTACCACTGGCATCAATAGTAAGATCTCCTGACGTATTAACTGAAAATTTTGCATTATTGGCTGCAGATGTTGCAGTATTATAAATCGTAAATGTATTTTGTGTTGATGCATTGCTATTAACGGCGGGAGGATTATTATCCCATGCAAGTCTATTAGAGGGAATGGTTTGCCGAGCAACTTGCGTGGAATTCCATTCTAGCTTAAAAGATGCTGTACTACCCGCATCTGCTTGGTATTGGACATAAATAGGAACCCATTGATTTTGATTTAAAAAGATAGTGGAACTTGCTCTTGATTGTGTGGATGCTGCCCATGAATGTAAAAGCAGATTTCCATTCACCCATAGTCGGACTCTATCATTGCATGTTACAAAGAATGTATATGTTTCCGATGTGGTTGGATTAATATACCCAATGAACTCGGTGGAGTAGCCATTAGAAAGTCCACCGGGGTTAAAATTAGTGAGCGCTAGATTTGAGACTAATTGAATATCAATCATTCGGCCAATAAAGTCGGTGAATGAATACGTTTTTGCTACTAATGCTCCAGTATTGAAATTGGCAATAACACCAGTCATAGCTAATTGTTGAGCAGTAACTTTGGTTGCAGAAATATTATTGATGCCAGTAATTGAATTAAATCCATCAGTGATCATAGCACGCAAAGCTACCGCAGTACCAGGCGTAGTAGCAACCGTGTTGAGTTGATTTGCAGTGGCTTGAACCAATGTTCCAGCTAAACGTAATCCGGTTGATCCGTTATGATCAATAATATCTAAACTCTTTACAGATGTAATATTGGGCTGACTTGCCGTTTGGATAATTCCAGAGAGTTTGTTCGCAGTTAATGAATTAATGTTAGTAATATTTAGCATATTATCAGCAACTAATGCCTTACCAGCTTCTGCAGATCCAGGAGACGTATCAATTCTATTTAGATCATCTGCACTAGCAGTAATCAACGTGCCCCCCAACGATAGCCCATATGATGCGCCGTTATGCATACCAATGTCCAATGTTGCAACATAAGTAATGTTAGGTTGAGAGCTCGTGGTTATGGTACCAGTCAGTAAATTTGCATAAAGGCGATTAATCGAATTAACATTATTGGAATCATCGGTAGTTAAAACCTTTCCAGGACTGGCTGATCCTAGCATTCCAGTTAATCTATTAATCTGATCCGCAGTTGCTTTAACAAGAACTCCATTAAGTGATAATCCTGTAGTTGATCCATTATGTAAATCAATATTTAATGTATTAACCTTAGTCAACTTTGGTTGTTGTGTTGTTTGTAAAACACCAGTAATTTCATCAGCGGCGATGGAGCGAATATTAGTAATTGAACCACTAGCATCCAATACTAGAGCTTTACTAGGCTCTCCAACCCCCTGAGATACATCAACATAATTTAATTGATATGCCTCACTTGTCACCAAGCTGCCTTTTAACATTAGACCAGTTGTTCCATTATGATCAGTGATGTTGATTGATTTTAATAGTCTAATATTTGGTTGCGATGCAGACGTAAGCTCGCCAGTAATAGTATTTGCGCTAATATTATTAATTCCAATAATATCCATTTTGTCGTTTAGTATCATTGCTTTATTAGGTACTGCAAACCCAGGCGTGATATGAACACGATTCAGTTCCTCCGCAGTTGCCTCAACTAATTTTCCATTAAGTGAAAGCCCCCTTGTACTACCATGGTCAGCGATATTTAAAACATTAACTTGTGCAATATTTGGTTGAATAGGAGTTGTCAATGTTCCTATGATGGTATTGGTTTGGATTATGTTAAATCCGGCAACGTTTAGACTATTATCCGCAATAATAGCTTTACCTGCAACAACACTTCCAGCAACAACGTTTACTCGATTTAATTGATCCGCACTTGAGGTAACTAAAGTTCCTGATAAAGTTAATCCAGTCAAGCCAGTATGATTCAAAATATGTAACGTATTAACGCGAGTAATATTTGGTTGCGTTGATGTAGTAATGGTACCAGAAATTGATGTTGCTCCCAATACATTAATTCCTGTAATATTCTTGGAAGAATCAACAATAACCGCTTTATTGGCTTGAATGGTGCCTGGAGTTGTATCAGTATAATTAAGTTCGGTGGCGGTCGCGGTAATTAATGTTCCATTCAATGATAGTCCTGTTTGTCCTCCATCATGATTAATAATATTCAAAATATTAACAGATGAAATATTAGGTTGTGCTGAAGTGTATATAGTACCAAAAAGAGCGGTTGAACTTAATTTGCTAATACCGGTAATACTAGAATTATCATCTAATACAACGGCTTTATTAGGTGCAGCTATGCCGCGAGTAACTGTTATAGCATTAAGCTGCGCTGCTGTTGCGGTAACTAGGTCTCCCGCAAGACGCAGTCCCGTGTTAGATCCATTATGCGATAGAATATTAAGATCATGCGATGAAGCAATAAGAATTGTTTTTGATTCTGCTTTTAGTACAAGTGTTCCTGTACTATCTACTGCAATGGCGGCAGTACGGTTTTCTATAGTTTTTAATGTTAAGTGATTATCGCTATTTAGAATCGTACATGATCCTGTTATACTAGTTGTTCCAACAATTCGCAACTCATTTAGTCCTGTTAGTGAAGTAATATTTGGTTGCGCCCCATTGGTTAATGTTCCGGTGAGTGTGGTTGCAGTCAAACTATTGATGCCGGTAATATTTTTAGAAGAATTAAGAATTAAGGCTTTTGACGGATATGCATTCCCTTCAACGATGCCTTGGATATAACTCATTTGTTGTCCGGTCAATGTAAACAAAGCTCCCTTCATACGAAACTCACCGCTAACATTGATATTGTTAAGTTGCGTAATATTTGGTTGATTTGCAGTCAATAGAGTTCCAGTTACCGTCGTAGCACCTAATGCATTAATCCCAGTAATATTGGAATTGCCATCTAAAACTAGAGCTTTATAAGATCTTGCTTGTCCTGCTGGAACATCCACATAATTAAGTTCTGATGCTGATGCTGTAATAAGCGCTCCTCCCAATTGAAGTCCCATCGAACCACCATCATGGCTATCAATATTAAAGTTCTTGAGAAACGTAGTTACGAGTTTAGGATTCAGATTTACATCATCGCAACTCGGAATAAAAAGTGTATTGCCATTTGGAGTAACCCATCCATCGAAGTAAAAGCTATCTTGATAACTCATACGAAATGTAGGACTAGCGGTATCATTGTTAATGGTAAACATAGATGAATCAATAAGTTCTGTATTGATAGCAACATGCTGTGCAGGATTGACCAACATTGCCAGCGTATTTTGCGTTTTCATCACAATTGAACCATCATAACCATTATCAATAGCACTAATAGAGGTATCATCGTTTTGAAGAATGTTTCCTGCAACAACGGCGGGAATGCTGATATTGCTTGGGCGCGGAGGATAGAGCACCATGTTTTCAAATTACGATTATACCAGAACGAAATAAACAAACTTATTGACTGTTTAGGTATCTATATTGAGTCGCGTATTTGTTTAGTTTCTTAATCATGATGAAGTTTACTAATATAAATATAATACTCTTAAAGAAGACATCATCAATGTTCTCAGTTGTTAGCCTTTGAATTAACAATGACCACTGACATTGAGATCACGGACCTCCAGACATATCGCCAGTGCGACTTTGTCAATCTGCGACACGCCGTTATCTGTGATATAAAAGATATCTTCGTATATTCCCATGCGCTTGGCTAGTATAGGTCGGCGATGGGTAAAGACTGCGGATGCTTCAAAAGTATTGCCAGTCTATTTTTTTATGTTTTTTTTACACAAAAAAAGGATTGTTAATGTGGCTTGTAAGTTATGATAATCATAACATATAACAAACCAACACTAACAAACACAGGAATCCATATACTTTGTTGATTATAACTTAAGATGAAAAAAACTATTATTCGCGCACATCGGTCTCGTAATCGTCGAGCCCAGACAAAACCTGTTGTTCGTGATGATGTGTCAAGTGTGGAAGAGGTAAGCTCTAGCGATGAGATAGATGAGGAGCGTCCGACGAGACAAGTTTCGAAATCATATGCGGCTCAGCGTTTGCGCGATAAGCTTGATCCATTTGATCAATTCAAATGTTTCCCAGTTAATATCGATATTGTTAAGGAAGAAAATCATTTTGTAAAACGTATCATATCGATCAATCGCAAAGTAGATATCGTTGTTGCTGATGTTGATATGCTTCGTGGCATAACAACTGGCGTATGTAGCAATCTTACTATTATTGATGTTCATCGTGATAGTAAGTTTTATGAAATAATCGAAAGCTTAATAGATGATACACTATGCGTTTATACTCCAAATGGCGGAATGCATTTGTATTACCATTACAATGATCGTCTTAATAGTATATACGATACTCTAGACGGTGTATCGGTCTTAAACGATAATCGTTTTGTCTTTGCGGGAGGTGGCACATATCAAGTGAGAAATAAATTTGTTCCAGTAGCTATAATGCCTCAAGTTGTATTTGATCCATTGTATGAAGCTCAATGCGATCAGACTAAATTTCATAAGGGAGCAACTGAAGTATTTGCAGTTCTTGATGAAGACTGGTTTCTAGAATCATCTCATCTTAAGGATCTTATATTTGCTATGCGAAATGAAAGAGCCACGCCAAAAAAGTGTATGAATACAATTAAGCATGCCCTAGTTGAACGTTTTGGTTGGTACGATCGTTATAAGATTAAAGAAATGATTAATGAACCAATGACAGATAGACAGCGCCGTTACACACTTAAAAAGTTAATCAAGCATGTTCAGTCAGATATTGGCATTGAAGAGTATGAAAAACGTATGCGGCATTTTAAAGAATCTATTAGAAAAGATCCGTATCCGCTATTGCGTCATGAGCCAGATACTATAACGAAGTTACAAGATATCAAAGCTATATACCCAGACTTAACAGCAAAAAAGTTACTTAATATCAATGGTGCATTTACGAGCCGGCAGATTCATATGTGTCGTCTATGTAATGAGCGTCATCATAAAAACTGTTGCAATGATTCGACTGCTACGCATCGAGTAAAACGCACAATCATAGATAACATATCTATTATTAACTAAAAGAAATAATAGCTATTTTTTATCTAAACATGCAACTACCCTCTGGTTGTTCTAGTGCCGCGCCACTTTTTTGGATTTCTTACACCCAAAATCAAAGATTTAAGTCTATATCTGTATTCAGATTACTAATAAGATTGTTTATATGCAATGGATCAAGGGTGTATCAAGCCTTCGAAATATACTCCCACATACATACCGTATGGTTTGCATCCAATAAGAGATACATATCAATCGGTGTTAATACATAAATCATATGTTCCAAAAGTTACATCTATGCACCCGACTTTACACCCAATGTTTCAAAAATCTCAAAGTGAAATCTATAGTGACTCTGATTTGAAAAAAAATCAAAAGTAAATTTATAAAGCAAAATCAGTTGAATTATTTAAATAAAAATAAAAGTTATTCAAAAGTTTTTAAAATGAAATAACATTATAATATGTATAACAATGGAAGCCATAGTGGATAAGAAAACAAAGCTCAACCAATGCGTGCAGCGTTGGCGCTCCGCTCATCCGGAACTTATGCGATCATACAAAACGTGCGAAGCCTGTGGTGGTCGTTATCAGTATAATAGTAGATGGAATCACGAACGAACCAAAGGTCACTTATATGGTATTGAAATCAAAAAGCTTCAAGTACAATTGGCAAAAGCTCTAGAACAGCCATAATGCGATATTGAATCTTTTTTTATATTGATATTTACAATTAGTAATATATTGAAAAATCATGTCACTTATCTACAACGACGTTAGCTACGCGTTTAATACAACTAAGCCATTGGAGCTAATGGATATCCATAAGTTTATTGATACATTTCAGTATTCAATTGACAAATTATACGTTGATAAGTTTTGGAATGGACTTCGTCGCGTTGAGTGGGTTCTTGTTGATTATCCGTTGCTACGTTGGATGGGATATAAGCAAGCGAGAGAGCGCGATAACCATGCTGAGTATTTAAATATGCTTCGTCATAATTTCAATGAAGAAGACCACTTCTATATTGCCTCTAAATCCGATATAGAAAAACGCGGGGGTAAGCCCGCGCAACGAAATACAATAGTTGTTCGACTAAGAGTTTTCAAGAAGACTCTTATGATGTTACGTACGCATAAAGCTAATGATGTTCGCGACTACTTCATTTCAGTTGATGATCTTATGATTGATTATGTCGATTACACGCAAGCGGTCAAAGACCATAATGCTTGCTTAATCAAAGCAGTAGATGCGGCAAAGATTAAAGCTCTTGAAGATAAGCTTGCGCAAACCAATATTACTTTTGAAGTCAGTGCTCCTGAAGTCCCTAACGAGTTTGTTTATATTCTTACAAACAAGCGCTACTTCAAGATGCATATGTTCAAGATCGGTAAGAGCATCAACACGAAAAGCAGACTAATATCATTCAATACTAGTAGCGCTCTAGCCATCGATGATATGTATTATGTTGCGGCGATTCCAACATTTGATGGGTCTGGCTTAGAGAAGTTACTTCATCGCGCGTTGCATGGCTATCATTACCGCAAAGAGTGGTTTCATATTCCGCACCAACATATGCATACAATTATTAAACTAGCCACAATGCAACAACGAGACTTAGCTAAATCGATTACAGATTTGTTTCAAGGCGGATTTGATAATATAGTGGACATGCAACAAGAGCATATTGGTAACTTAGATTATCAACTGCCAATTGCCGAACCATATCCGCGATTGAAGCATATGCCTGATGCATTAACAAAGCTTAATGATATCAAAGCGATATATCCTGAATTAACGACAAAGAAGTTACTTAATATCAATGGTGCATTTACGAGCCGACAGATTCATATGTGTCGTCTATGTAATGAGCGTCATCATAAAAACTGTTGCAATGATTCAACTACTGCTCATCGAGTAAAACGCACAATCATAGATAACATATCTATTATTAACTAAATGCATCTATCCATCGCCTGGCCGTTCCTGGTCCCGCGCCACTTTTTGGATTTTTTTACACCCAAATCAAAAAGTTAAGTCTATAACTGTATTCAGATTAGCAATACAGTAGTTTATATGTAATTGATCAAGGGTGCATCAAGCCTTCAAAGCATACTCCCACATTCACGCAGCATTATTTGTATTAAATAATAGATACATATCAATGCGTATTAATACGTAAATCAGATGTTCAAAAATTTATATTTAAGCGCCCGACTTAACACCCAATGTTTCAAAAATCTCAAAGTGAAATCTATAGTGACTCTGATTTGAAAAAAATCAAAAGTAAAATTTATAAAGCAAAATCAATTCTGCCAAAAATTCATTTTTGCTCTTTCAAAATTTCCCACACACCATTTTCAGTTTTTGCCTACTACATCTCAGTTTATAAGATAAAACAATATTGCTACTTAGTTTAGAATATATTATTATGCTGTTAAAGAATCTATGAAAAATGCTTCCATCAAAAGTTAATTCAATATATAAACTATGATCTAAATCATATGTGGTAATCATACAAGCTTGCAGTTATGGTTTATAACCGCCAATCATGACAATATGCGCAAGATGCGTTAGAACGTCGCATTCCGCGTTAATCATCCTTATGCAACTGTATAATTCGTCTTGAATATGAAATCAAGCTTAATGTTTCAAAAATCTCAAAGTGAAATCTATAGTGACTCTGATTTGAAAAAAAAATCAAAAGTAAAATTTGTAACACAATATCAATCGAATTATTTACATTTTTGTTTTTGAATCAAAACCATAAACGAAACATTATTTAGATACACTATGATGTAATAAATGACAATGCTATAAAACAACCTTCTAGAGCTACTCTTGCTTGCTACCATCCAATAAAAGCTAATTCCGCTTCAGTCATCTGGTAAATCATTCTTTTGTGTAGTTTCCGGATTGGCAATTCAAGGCAAATGCCAATGCTGATTATCGTAACAACTTTGCGCGAGAATTGATGTGGCGATCTGGTAACTTGATAGATGTCACTTGCGCGATGTTGATCTGATTCACGATACAAGCAGTACGCGGCTTTAAGTACATTAACATCTGGAGCTTCTTCTTCATTTAAGAATCTTGTAATACGTTCTTTTTGTCTCTTGATTGCTGCTTTAATCTTTGTTGCCATTGTTGGTAGTAGTTGTTCTCGTAACTCAGGCATAATTGCTATCTGGGCAGACCATGGCAAGAACTGAATAATGTGTGTTACCAATTCGCGTGGAAGCTCAAAGCAAGGTTGTAACGAAGGATTACCCCCCTGCGGAAGCCGCATGATATACTATACAATAATAGATGCGATTTTAGATTGTGTAGTTTGTTAGATATTTTAGTCTAAATTGCACTTGAATTCGTTTTGATGCAAAGTAAACTAATGCTGGCTGCACAAATGAATCGATTGGATATATCCCGCTATTGACAGGAACTTCCCTTCTTATCGTGGTTAGATCAATATTAATGATAAATGAATAATTGTCTTTCTTTACAATCGTATGACCTTGTGGACGATTCACTTCTGCTATTACAGTAGAATCAGCAGCTTCATCTGGTGTGGTAAATCCCGTTATATAGATAAGATCACCTGATACAAGATTATGCGGAATACTAAATGTTAGGAGACCATACGGATTTGTATAACTGATTGAGCTGGGATACATTCTATCTGCATCAAATGCGATTTTGGGAAAGACTGCTCCAAAGCTAAGACTAAAACTATCGATGTAGTTGACTGGCGTTGAAAATGAATATGTAGCATTAATAGGGCGAAGATAGATTAGATTATTATCAATGCGGTCAATATCAAAGCAGAAATGAAATTGCCCGCCTTCATATGCCTCAAATGAATTGCTTTGCCATTCATTGATGGTCAATGTGATTTTGTTATAAAATGTAACATACACCGGCTTGTATGGAATTGTGAATGGATATACCTCAACTTCAACAATATTTTGAATCCGATTGCCTACAATAACTCCACCATGATCACTCTTAGTTTTGGTGGATGTAATCAGAGAGAATATGAGTTTTGTTGGATCTGCATTAACTATATTTTGATATCTCGAATCAGCTAGAATATATTCATCGCGAAACAGAGAAGCGTAGTTTAGATATTTAATGATTTCTAATCGCTGAGGAGGTGGCATATCTAAGATTGAACTCAATGTGCTTTCAGTTAAAGATTCTTTGCGATCCTCAAAGGTATCTTTATATCCCGATCCACCATTAGCTGCATCATCTCCTGGGCTCTTGATTAGTCTAATCAAGTAGTTTCTCGTTGCATCGATATCATCTGGCAAGGATGAACGATTCGATGATATTGTAGTTTCGTACAGTTTTACAATAGCTGCATTAGCATCAGTCAATGATTCATACTTTGATATAAAACTTTCACTGTCTAATGATTCTAGAAATGATTTCACATTAATAATATTTATCTTTAGCGCAGGATCAAGCTTGTATGCAGTGCATATCAGATGAATAAGATTCACAAAATTGGATTTACTTTCTAGTCGCGTTTTAAGATCCATTATGTTTTACCTTTTACACTTATATACTATAATGATAACAAAGCCAAATCAATAATGTGGCGCATTGCTAAACCACTTGCAACTCAATTCGTCAGACGAATGTTAACTCTGAACAACTTTGACTTCAAACATGGTGCAAAGAAAGATCGCTCATGATTTTGTCGCATTTCTATCAAAGTTGCACCTTTTTTGTGATTGCTCTGAACCCGCAAAGTGGCTCCGACTAAATCTTCTTGCTTGGATAAAATATTTTTTATGAAACATCCGCGTCAGAGCGATGATACAAAAACATGTAACTTCTATAGAAATCGCATAAAAAAATGTAATTGCTCAAACCCGCGTCAATACACTTATTGCGAGCCATTCTTCATTTTCTCGATCGTAAGTTGAAGTTGAAGCTTCTCTGCAAGATGCTCCGCTTCTTTACGAGCAATGATTTCATCTTTCATAAACATGCTTGCTTTACTTAGCTTGCGTTCATACTCAAGCTTGATCGCAGTGATCTGAGCTTTCATACGTTCACTAGATAAACTTAGCTCTTCCGCTAACTTATTCTCGCGACTAGGATACAGATTTAGCAGATCGCGATAAATCTTCTTAACTCTGTTCTCCTTATCAGGCGAAACCATAATTAGTTCGATATGCTTCTTACCTGTTGGATCCGTGTAATCAAACTTTAACTCCGCTGCTTTCAACATACATCCAAGATGTTTCTCCGCATCGCTAAGTTGGCTGGGTGAAATCATAACAGACCACTTATGCTCGAGCTTCTTGCTCCAACGAGCATAGCCGTTCTTAACATTCTTATGATCTTTAACACGACTAAAGATATCTTCTCCGAGACCATACTTCGCAAGATGATACTTGCCATATGATTCAGGCGGATAAGTCTCACGGCTGATGTTCATTGTATCATAGAGATCATTCAATGAACCAAGATCAACGTAGTACAAACCAGAGATAGATTTGTTTAACATGTGCTTTGATATGTCTTTCGTTAGCTCTTGTGCCAAATGGATACGTTCTGAGGCAGAACCAAATTGGTGTTTATATACCAATCCAACTACCCAATCAAGCATACGATCTTTGTTATCATTGCCTGACTTAGAAGTAAAGACAACTTGCAA
>JACCDQ011113600.1_pt1 | contig 16934 bp, 12 predicted proteins | sample 7446031 | NCBI WGS metagenome assembly JACCDQ01 (sample SAMN15323442, study PRJNA562643) | freshwater metagenome | isolation source: river surface water | place: USA:Blue River Watershed | collected 2017-08-17
GCCACGGCGGCTTCATCTTCACGCTGGCCGATTCCGCATTCGCGTTCGCCTGCAACAGCCATAACGCGGTGACGGTGGCCGCCGGTTGTTCGATCGAATTCCTGCTGCCCGCACATGAAGGCGAGCGGCTCGTCGGCGAGGCGATCGAGCAGACGCGCAGCGCACGCACCGGCATCTATGACGTGACGGTCACGAATGCGGAAGGCAAAAAAATTGCGCTGATGCGCGGGAAATCACATCAGCTGAAGGGCAGCGTGCTGCCGGAATAAGAGCGCGGCCAGCTGCCGCAGGAGACGCCGATGAGCGAGATGCAACGCCGCACCGAAGGACTCGAAGCGATCGAAACCGCCAGCCGCGATGAGCTGCAGGCGCTGCAGCTGGAACGCCTGCGCTGGTCGCTGCGGCATGCCTACGACAACGTCCCGCATTACCGCCGCGCTTTCGACGAAAAAGGCGTGCATCCGGACGACCTGAAGACGCTGTCCGATCTCGCGAAATTCCCGTTCACCGGCAAGGACGACCTGCGGCAAAACTACCCGTTCGGCATGTTCGCGGTGCCGCGCGAGCGCGTGGTGCGCATCCATGCGTCGTCCGGCACCACCGGCAAGCCGACCGTGGTCGGCTACACGCAGGCCGACATCGACATGTGGGCGAACCTGGTCGCGCGCTCGATACGCGCGTCCGGCGGACGGCCCGGCGACATCGTGCATGTCGCGTATGGTTACGGGCTGTTCACCGGCGGCCTCGGTGCCCACTACGGCGCCGAGCGGCTCGGCTGCACCGTGATACCGATGTCGGGCGGACAGACCGAGAAGCAGGTGCAGCTGATCCGCGATTTCGCGCCCGACATCATCATGGTCACGCCCTCGTACATGCTGAACATCATCGAGGAATTCGAGCGGCAGGGCGTCGATCCGGCCACCTCGTCTCTGCGCATCGGCATCTTCGGTGCCGAGCCGTGGACCGATGCAATGCGTGCCGAGATCGAGCGCCGCGCCGGTCTGGATGCGGTCGACATCTACGGCCTGTCCGAAGTGATCGGCCCGGGCGTGGCCAATGAATGCATCGAGGCCAAGGACGGCCCGGTGATCTGGGAAGATCATTTCTATCCGGAGATCATCGACCCGCTGACCGGCGAAGTGCTGCCCGACGGCGAACTCGGCGAGCTGGTGTTCACGTCGCTGACGAAAGAGGCGATGCCGGTGATTCGCTACCGCACGCGCGACCTGACGCGGCTGCTGCCGCCGACCGCGCGTTCTATGCGGCGCATGGGCAAGATCACGGGACGCTCGGACGACATGCTGATCATCCGCGGCGTGAACCTGTTCCCGTCGCAGGTCGAGGAATTAATCCTCGGGCAGCCGTCGCTGGCGCCGCATTACCAGCTGGTGCTGACGCGCGAGATGCACCTCGACCAGCTGGAGGTGCTGGTCGAGACGCGCGAGTCGGTGCGCCATGGCGACGGCGTGCGCGGCGGCGCCGCGCTGGAGCAGCAGATCAAGTCCTATATCGGCGTGACCTGCAAAGTCACGGTGCTGCCGCCGAACGGCGTCGAGCGCACGCAGGTCGGCAAGGCCAAACGCGTGGTGGACCGCCGCACCTGAGGGCAGGGGAGCATGGATTCGAACCACGCCGGCCGGCTTGGACACCGGGCGGTCCCCGCTGGACACTCCCCTGTGCGACGCATGATGCCCTGAGCGCGCGCCGCTGCGCTTGAGCAGGCGCAGCCGCGTGCCGGCGGCTTTGGCGGGCCTCAATCGAGTTCCCCGGGCTTGCGTCGACAATGGCTCGACGCTTCACCAGGGAGAACCATGGCACCTTTGACCGACACACCGTTGCCGCATGCGCTCGCGGCAGACGTCTTGCTGCCGGACGCGACGGGCACCGATGCCGGCCCGGCGATCGTCAGCGAGATCCATGAATCGACAGTGCCGGCATTCGCCGCCGCCGCGCTCGACCGGCTGCATGGCAGCCTGTATGCGTCGCTGCGCCACCTGCAGCTGTGTGGCGAGGACCAGCCTGTGCCCCACACCTGGATAGGCTATCGCCGTGGCGAGGTGATCGGCGTGCTGCTGTTCCGCATGCGCGGCACGCGCGCGTTCGTGCTGACCGAGATGTGCGCACTCGAGCAGGAAATCGTCGATGAATTCTGCCGCGCGCTGTTCTCGCGCTTCGCGTATGCCGATGCCGTCTGCTTCAATGCGGTCATGCTGCCGCGCCCGCTGGTACGCGGCTGCAGGCAGCTTTATGCGTTCTCCGAAAATTACGTGATCGACCTGCCGGCCCGTGTCGACGATTACCTGGCTGCACTCGGCAAATCCACCCGCAAGACCATCAAGGGCTATGGCAACAAGCTGCGGCGCGATCATCCCGGCCTGGACTGGGAGGTGTGCGCCGGTGCCGACTTGGGCGAAGACGAATTGTCGAGGCTGGTGCAGCAGCTGCAGGCCTTCAAGCGCGACAGCATGGCGCGACGCGGCAAGCGCGCCGAGATCGACAAGCGGGATACCGAGCGCATGATCACGCTCGCATCCGAGTGCGGCCTGATCGGTATTGCGCGCATCGACGGACGCATCTGCGGCGGCTCGCTCGCGTGCCGCATCGGCGACAACTACGTGATGCTGCTGTCGGCGGCCGATCCGGCGCTCGAGGGCTATCGCCTCGGCATGCTGTGCTGCTTCTGGTCGGTCTGCGACTGCATTGCCGCGGGCGCGCGCCAATGCCATCTGCTGTGGGGACGCTATCAGTACAAGACCCAGTTGCTCGGCGTGCCGCAGCCCTTGTACCGGCTGAACCTGTATCGCTCGGCGCTGCAGATGGTGCTGTCGCCGTCGGCCGTCGGTGCGATGGCATGGCGCGGCCTCAGCTTCAGGCTGCGCCACTGGCTGCTGAACGAAGCGCGCGACAGCGGCAACGGGCTCGGCAGGATCGCCTACTGGGCAGTGACGCGCTGGCGCGCGGCGCGGAGCCCCGATGGACAAGCGAATAAATTCCCTGCAGAAACGAAAGTAGACGAATAAATTCCGCGTGGAAATAAAATTGCGTCAATAAAATTTCCTACTGGAATCTAACGCGCATTTTTCGTGATTTCGCGCAAGTTTTTCCGGCGAATGCCGGGCTGTTTAATGTATCCTTTCGGCAATGATTCCCCTTGGCAGCTTGCTGCCGCCCGACTGGATCATGGCCATTCCCGACGAATTTCCCGATCGCATCCGACGCCGGCTGCTGCAAGCAGCAGCACTCTCCGTAGCCGTAGCGGCGACGCCGCGCGCGCGGGCGGCGACCAGGCCGCTGCTGGTCGGCATTGACGCGGAATTCGGGCTGCAGCGCAGTACCTCGGCCCAGGCGATACAACTGGGCGCACAGGCTGCGGTCAATGAAATCAATGCCGCCGGCGGGCTGCTCGGCGGACGCCCGCTGCAACTGCTGATCCGCGACAACCGTTCGGTGCCGGCGCGCGGCGTCGAGAACCTGAAAGATCTGGCACAACAACCGGGTCTGGTCGCGGTGCTCGGCGGTCGTTTTAGCCCCGTGGTCATCGAACAGTTGCCGCTGATCGAGGCCGAGCGCATTCCCTTCTTTGCGGTCTGGTCGTCTGCCGAGCGCATCGTGCAGAACGGCATGCGGCCGAACTATGTATTCCGCGTATCGCTGCGCGACAGCCTCGCGATGCCTTTCATGCTGGCGCATGCCTCCTCGCGCGGCTTCAAGCGGGTCGGTCTCTTGCTCAGCAATACCGAATGGGGACGCAGCAACCGCGATGCCGCCGAGCGCTACTCCCGCGAAGGTCGCGGGCCGTCGATTGTCTCGAGCAACTGGTTCAGCTGGGCAGACACCTCGCTGATCGGCAAATACAACGGCATGGTCGATGCGGGGGCGCAGGCACTGATCGTGGTGGCCAACGACGAGGTGTCGGTGCTGGTACGCGAGATGGCGACACTGCCGTCGGATCATCGCGTGCCGCTGATAGCGCACTGGGGCCTGGCCGGCGGTCAGTTCGTCGAGCAGGCCGGCGCAGCGCTGCAGCAGGTCGACCTCGCCGTGCTGCAGACGACCGCACTGGACAACGCCGATCCGGAGCGGCGCGCGCGCTTTCTCGCAGCGGCCGAGCCGCTGGGCGTCAAGCGGGTTGCCGACATCAAGTCGGCCGTCGGCGCCGCCCATGCGTACGACGCCGTGCATTTGCTGGCACTGGCGATCAAACAGGCCGGCAGTGCGGATCGCGCCCGCATTCGCGACGCGCTCGAACGACTGCCCGCATGGCAGGGCCTGGTCAAGCACTACCAGCCCGCTTTTTCCGCAAGCAATCATGAGGCGCTGGGATCGGGCGAGCTGGTCATGACGCGCTTCCGTCCCGACGGCTCGCTGGTGCCGCGATGAGATCCTGGCCCTGGCGCTGGAGGAAAGTTCTGTCCCCGGCAAGCCTTGCACAACGCTTTGCGATCGCCAGCGCCGCGCTGGCGACCATTGTGCTGTTGCTGACGGCGATAGCCTCGGCCTGGCTGGCTGGCGCGCAGAACCGCGACGCCGAACGGCTGCTGATGCAGCGCGACGCCGACCACAGCGCGAAGCTGGCAGCGGCCACGATGCGGGGCGTGATCTCGCGGATTTCGGAGCTGGCCGACAGCTCCCTGCTGGCATCGGCGCTGACCGATTCCGGTGGCCGTGATGGCTACCTGCATCCCTATCTGTCGAGCATTCACCATGTGAACGCGGTGCCGGTCGCGATCCTGTTCACCGATTTCATGGGCCGCGACCTCGCGAGCAACGACTATGCGCGCTTCACCGAGCCCGAGCGCGAGTGGCTGCGGCAGCATCTGGCGTCCGGCACCGAAGGGGCGATCCTGCGTCCCGGCGCCACCGCACCCGATGTGCTGGCGGTCAAGCTGATCACGCCGCCGCGCACCGGCCAGCCCGAGGGCGCGCTGCTGTACGAGTTCAGCCTGGCGTCGGTGCTTTATTCCGATACATCGACGCTGGCCTGGGAGGCCGCCTTCCCCGGCGTGAAGCCGGTCGGCGCGGGCGCGGTGAATGCCGCGCTCGAGCTGCCGCCGCCGTTCGACGGATTGAAACTCAAGGTCAGCGCCCGGCCGCCGGCCGGCGGCTGGCCCATCAGCCCGGTGCAGCTGGCCCTGATCGTCACGATGGTGCTGGCCATTGCGGTGGCCGTGATGCTGCTCGGCCATCGCGTCGCGCTGCTGCTCACGCGCCAGCTGCGCGAGCTCGAGGGATTTTCGCGCGAGGTCGTGCACAAGGGATTCACTGATGCGCGTGCGCCGGTCGGCGGCTCCGACGAAGTGGCGGGCCTCGCGGAATCGATCAATCACATGCTCGACAGCCTCAATTCGCAGCACGCGCAGCTGCAGCGCGAGAACGAGCGACGCAACCAGCTGATCGGCCGCTACCGGATGCTGATCGAGGGCACCAATGCGGTGTCATGGGAAGCCACGCTGCCCGATGTCGACTACAGCTACGTATCGCCGCAGGCCGAGCGCCTGCTCGGCCATCCGGTCCGCGACTGGGCGGCTCCCGGCTTCTGGCGCACGCAGGTCCATGAGGACGATATCGCTTCCGTGCAGCAGGCGCGCGACGAAGCCGCCGGCGGCGGCCGCGAGTATGTCTGCGAATACCGCCTGCGCCATCGCGACGGCCACTACCTGTGGGTCGAAGAGATCGGCAGCGTGGTGCGGGACGAGCAGGGCGGACAAGGCGTGTTGCGCGGCATCCTGCTCGACATTAACCAGCGCAAGGAAGCCGAATCGGAAATCCAGCGGCTCGCGTTCTACGACTCGCTGACGGGCCTGCCGAACCGCCGCCTGCTGCTCGACCGCTTGCACAAGCTGGTCGACGCGCGCCCGCAAAGCCTCGAGCATGGTGCGATCGTTTTCCTCGACCTCGACAATTTCAAGACCCTGAACGACAACCTCGGCCACGACATGGGCGACCTGCTGCTGCAGGAGGCCGCGCGGCGGCTGCAGGGCGCAGTGCGCAGGAACGATCTCGTCGCGCGCCTCGGCGGCGACGAGTTCGTGGTACTGCTCAAGGGCGGGCGCGAGACGAGCGAGGTGTTCCGAAGTAATGTCGAAGGGGTGGTGGAAAAGATCCGGGCCACGCTCGACCAGCCGTATGAGCTGCGCGGACACGAGCACCACAGTAGCGGTTCGATCGGCGTCTATGTATTCGACGCAGCGCAGGACTCCGTCAGCGAGATGCTCAAGCGCGCCGACCTCGCGATGTACGAAGCGAAGGCCAGCGGACGCGACGCGATCCGCTTCTTCGAGCCGGAGATGCAGCGCCAGCTGTCGCGACGTGCGCAGATGGAGGCCGACTTGCGGCGTGCGCTTTACCGCAACGAGTTCGTGCTGCACTACCAGCCGCAGGTCGCCGACAGCGGCCGGCTGCTCGGCTTCGAAGTGCTGCTGCGCTGGCGCCATCCGACGATGGGACTGGTGTCGCCGGCGGAATTCATCGGCGTGGCCGAAGACACCGGCCTGATCATACCGATCGGCCAGTGGGTGCTCGAGAGCGCCTGCGAGCGGCTGGTGCAGTGGGCGCAGCGGCCGCAGACCTCGGAGCTGACGCTGTCGGTGAATGTCAGCGCACGGCAGTTCCACCATTCGGATTTCGTCGAGCAGACACTTGATGTCGTGCGCCGCACCGGCGTCAATCCGCGCCTGCTGCGGATGGAGCTGACCGAAAGCCTGCTGGTCGACGACGTGAATGCGGTGATCTACAAGATGAAGATGCTGAAAGCCTGCGGGCTCGGCTTTTCGCTTGACGATTTCGGCACGGGCTATTCGTCGCTGTCCTACCTGCGCCGCCTGCCGCTGGACGAATTGAAGATCGACCATTCCTTCTTCCGCAACGTCCTGACGGCGGAGACCGATGCGGCCATCGTGCGCACCATCGTCGTCCTTGCCCAAAGCCTGGGCCTGCACCTGATTGCCGAGGGCGTCGAGGACGAGCGGCAGCGCGCGTTCCTTGCCAGCCATGGTTGCCACGCCTACCAGGGCTACATGTTCAGCCCGCCGCTCGACAGCGGGCAACTCGACATCTATCTCGGCCAGCAACTCGACATCGCCGCGCCCGTCGGCGACTGAACGCGGCGCGCTTGCCTGCGGTCGATATCACAGCGTGCATATCGACAGGAGTCCTCCCATGGCAGTCGCCGCCGACACCCGTTTCCGCATTTATCGCTACGATCCCGACGACGGCAGGCCGCCGTCCTGTCGCGACTATGAACTCCGGCTGGGCGCGGGCGAGCACATGGTGCTGGATGCGCTGGTGCACATCAAGTCCTTCATCGACGACAGCCTGTCGTTCCGGCGTTCCTGCCGCGAGGGCGTCTGCGGCTCCGACGGCATGAACATCAACGGCAAGAACCGGCTCGCCTGCGTGACCACGGTGCGCGAACTGGCGCAGCCCATCGTGCTGCGGCCGCTGCCGGGCTTGCCGGTGATCCGCGACCTGATGGTCGACCTCACGCCGTTCTGGACGCAGTACCACTCCGTCAAGCCCTGGCTGGTCAACGATGTTCCGCCGCCGGAACGCGAGCGGCTGCAGTCGCCCGAGCAGCGCGACCAGCTGAACGGCTTGTACGAATGCATCCTGTGCGCGTGCTGCAGCAGCGCCTGCCCGAGCTACTGGTGGAATCCGGACAAGTTCGTCGGCCCGGCCGGCTTGCTGCAGGCCTATCGCTTCATCGTCGACAGCCGCGACACCGCGACTTCGGCACGACTCGACAACCTCGAAGATGCATACCGGCTGTTCCGCTGCCGCACGATCATGAATTGCACCGATGTCTGCCCGAAAGGCTTGTCGCCTGCGGCGGCAATCGGCTCGATACGGGACATGCTGGTGCGGCGTATGGTCTGAACATCGCCGCGGCGAAAAAAACCCCGGGGAAACTCCCCGGGGCATGGGTAGGCGCTGCCTGTCGGTCAGGCGCCTGTCGTGGTGGTGGTCGTGGTGGTGGCCGGCGTCATCGTTCCGGTGCCGGTGACCGTGGTCGTCGGCGTGACGGTGGTCGTGGCGCCCGTGGTCGGCGTCGGGCCCGTACCAACCGTCGAGCCTGTGGTACCGATCGTTCCGCCGGTGTCGGTTGCGATGCCGGTGCCCGTACCGGTTCCGGTCGTGGTGCCGGCAGCACCCGTCGTGGTACCGGTCCCGGTCGTTGTGCCGGTTGTACCCGTCGTGGTACCGGTTCCGGTCGTGGTGCCGGTTGTACCCGTCGTGGTGCCGGTCGTGGTGCCCGTCGTGCCGGTGGTACCTGTCGTGGTACCGGTCGTCGTACCCGTACCCGTCGTGGTGCCGGTGGTCGTGCCGGTGCCGGTCGCCGCCGTGCGTGTCGTACCCGAGGTCTTCACGATCTGGCCGCGCACTTCACCCTCGGGGAAAGCCGACGACAGGATCTCGTAGTACATGTTCCCCGCATTCAGTGCCGTGACCTGCGCATCGTTCAGCGTCGTGCGCGCAACCCAGATACCCGAGCCGGGGCTGATTTCCGTCAGTGACGCAACCAGCGGACCGATCGCATTCGGTGCCGCCTGTCGCAGGTTGGCACCGGTGCCGGTGATGCCCGACGAGATGATCACCGAGGTCAGGGTCTTCGTGGCGGGACGATACGCGGAGATCGCGGTGGCGGTCGCCGTGCTCGACGTCGGCGGTACGACCAGCGAACCCGACAGCACGTTGGTGTAGAACAGCGGACGGTTGGCTGCAGAGACCGCCGTTCCGGTGTTCGTCACCGTGCCGGTGTTGTTGCCGGTCGCAGTCGTTCCGGTCGCCGTGGTGCCCGTGCCGGTCGTGGTGCCCGTGCCGGTCGTGGTGCCCGTACCGGTCGTGGTGCCCGTGCCGGTCGTGGTGCCCGTGCCGGTCGTGGTGCCCGTACCGGTCGTGGTGCCTGTGCCGGTCGTACCTGTTGTAGTACCGGTGGTACCCGTGCCCGTCGTAGTGCCGGTCGTGCCCGTGCCAGTAGTGGTTCCGGTATCCATGCCGGTGGCCGTGCCGGTACCGCCTGCCGTCGTGCCTCCGGTACCCGAGCCGCCTGCCGACGTGCCGGTTACATCGGTGCCGGTCGTGGTGCCGGTACCCGTGGTCGTACCGGTACCCGTACCCGTTGTGCCCGTGCCCGTGGTACCCGTACCAGTTGCTCCGGTACCAGTTGTGGTGCCGGTGCCGGTGGTCGTACCGGTGCCAGTACCAGTACCAGTGCCAGCGCCGGTGCCGGTGCCAGTGCCAGTGCCAGTGCCAGTGCCGGTCGTCGTGCCGCTGCCGCTGCTCGTTCCCGGCGTCGTCGTATTGGTACCGGTCGCGCCGGTGCTGGTCGTGGTGGTCGTCGTGTTGATTGCGCTGCCGCTCTGCGGGAGGCTTGCGGTGATCTGGCCGCGGATCTCGCCGTCAGGGAAGGCGGCGGAATGCACGTTGAAGTAGTAGTTCCCCGCCTGCAGTTGCGTGAGCTGGTCGGCCGTCAGTGTCGCCGTGGTGGTCCATACGCCACTGCCCGCGCTGGTCTCGGTCAGCGGGAATACGATCGGGCCGGCAACGCCGCGTGGGGCGGCGTGGATATGCGCGACGGTGCCGACGATATCGGCCGTCACCACGGTCGCCTTCATCACGCGGGTGGTCGGGTTGACGACTACTACGCCGGTAGCGGTGGCGGCCGAGTTCACCGGCGGCACTTCTTCCGCTCCGGTCAGCGTCGCCGAGAACACGTTCTGCGGCACCTGGTTGTTGACCGAGTTCACCTGATTGACCGACGCGGATGTCGGACTGACCGGGTTGTTGTCGCTGCCGCACCCTGCGATGACAAGCATCGACATGGCAGCGACCCACCACGGGGTGAGCAATCGCGATTTAAAAGCTTTCATGAGTCATCCTCTGGTTTCGTAATGAATGCTCCCTGATAAATTTGCCGCCGCGCTGCGGCGCGGTCTGTGATTGCCAAGTCAGGCAGGATTTGGCGCGATGGACGTTTAAGCACCGACCATGCCTGACGCGACAGGAGTGGCGCAGACGGCAGCACTGCCGCAGGCCTGCGTAAGAACTACCGCGAGCGATGAAAATTTTTTAGGCAGGGAGATGCGCGCAGTGCGAGCGCGCGCTGGGGTACCATGGCGGCCTTGCAGCGGGAGCTATTACGCCATGGCAGAAGCAGAGATACGCGCCGGTCAGTCGATTGAATTGCTGAAGGCGCTGCACATACTTACGCGCGACGGCAAGATGAACCAGGACAGCCGTCGGAAATTGAAGCAGGTCTATCACTTGTTCCAGTTCATCGAGCCATTGCTCAGGCAGCTCGATGCGGACGGTCGCCCTTTTACGCTGGTCGACCATGGTGCCGGCAAGTCTTACCTCGGTTTCATCCTTTATGACTTGTTCTTCAAGGAGCGCGACAACGGCGCGGTGATCCACAGCATCGAGACGCGCGCGGAGCTGGTCGACACGACGCGTGCGCTGGCGGAACGCCTGGGCTTTGCCCGCATGCAGTTCCATCACCTGACGGTGGCGGAGTCGATGACCTCGCCGCAGCTGCCGCCGACCGTCGATATCGTCACCGCATTGCACGCGTGCGACACTGCGACCGATGACGCGATCAGCTTCGCGCTGAAGAAGCAGGCGCGCTTCATCGTGCTGGTACCTTGTTGCCAGGCCGAAGTGGCGGCCACGCTGCGCCAGCTGAAGGCCCGCTCGCTCGCGCGCGATGGGCTGGCCGAAGTCTGGCGTCACCCCATCCACACGCGCGAGTTCGGCAGCCACCTGACGAACGTGCTGCGCTGCCTGCAGCTCGAGGCGCATGGCTATCAGCTGAACGTCACCGAGCTGGTCGGCTGGGAACACTCGATGAAGAACGAATTGATCATCGCGAGCCGCAAGGGAGCGCCGCTGCCGAAGGCGGCGAGCCGGCTGCGCGAGGTGCTTGCGACGGTGGGACTGGAAACGATGGAGCAGCGATTCTGGCTGCCGCAGGCGTAGGCCTGTCGGACGCGCGGTGCGCCGTCAGTCGGGTTGCCGGGCGCGATGCAGTGCGGTGCTCGGCATCGAGTGGCTGGCGATGAAGATCTCGTGCAGGAACAGGCTGAAGCTGCTGATGAGCAGCAGCATCGATGCCGCAAACAGGAAGGCGATCAGCGAGTCCAGCCTCAGGCCCATCGCATCATCGACGAACAGGGCCACTACCACCGCGCAGATCAGCAGCAGGCAACCGGTCGAGAAACCAACCGCGCGGTGAATCACATCAGCCCGGCGATACAGAACGCCGAGCTCATGCCTCAGCACTGCCCGCAGCCCGGCACCGACCGACAGCCGCTGTTCCAGCGTCTCGCGGCGGTCGGTGATGCGATCGAGGCGATTGTTCAGCACGCGCAAGTGCAGCAGCACGCCCAGCAACAGGAAAGCCGGCGTGATCGACAGGCTGATGATGTTGCTGATGTCGCCGAACAGGGAAGTCATGACTGCGCTCGCTGCAGTGGAAGGTGTGAACACAGCATACACAAAGCGGCAGCCACCTGCAGCCCTCAGTCGTTCGATTCGAAGATTTCGTTGAAGCGGTGGCTGGTTCGTTTAAATGCTGATAACACCTCGGGGTCGAAATGCACTGGGCGAGTGCGGCCGTCGCCGTTGATGATGATGTCGCAGGCCTGCTCATGGCTGAACGCCGGCTTGTACGGTCGGCGCGAGCGCAGCGCATCGTACTGGTCGCAAAGCATCACGATGCGGGCCGCCAGCGGAATCGTATCGCCTGCCAGCCCCTGCGGATAGCCGCTGCCGTCCCAGCGCTCGTGATGGTGCTGCGCGATCTCGGCACCCATCACTACATACGGTGAACTGCCGTTGCGAAGGATGGCGGCGCCGAGCGCGCAGTGCGTGCGCATCATGGCCCACTCGCTGGCGTCGAAGGTGCCGGGCTTGAGCAGCACCGCATCGGGAATGCCGATCTTGCCGATATCGTGCATCGGCGACGCATAGAAGATGCGGTCGCGGAACTCCGCATCCATGCCGAGGCGCTCGGCCAGTTCGAGGCAGTAAAAGCTGATGCGCTGCACATGCGAGCCGGTGTCTTCATCCTTGTATTCCGCCGCCCGCACCATGGTGACGACGGTGTCGCGGTAAGCGTCAGCCAGTTGCCGGGTACGTTCGGCTACCTGCTCGGCGAGCCGCCGGTTGTGGTCGGCCAGCGAGTCCTGGTAGCGCTTGAGGCGCAGCAGGTTGCGCACGCGGGTCCATAGCTCGGTGCGATCGACCGGCTTGTTGACGAATTCCTCGACGCCGGCCGAGAGAGCCTGCAGCCGCGACGCCTGGTCCGACAGCGCGGTCAGCATGATGATCGGTATGTTGCGCGTCCGCTCGCTGTTCTTCAGTGCCAGCGCGACCTGCAGGCCGTTCATGCCCGGCATCATGAAGTCGAGCAGGACCAGGTCCGGCAGCCGCGAGTCCACCAGCGCCAGTGCCTCGTCGCCGGAGGTCGCGATCATGAAGTCGAAATGTTCCTGCCCGAGCTGCGCTTCGAGCAGGCGCGAGTTGCGCGGCTGGTCGTCGACCAGCAACAGCAGCGGTCGGCTGGCTTGCGCCGGTGTCGGCATCGGTAGCGCGCTCATGATCGCCCCTTGTCCGCCAGCTGGCCCAGCACCGCGGCAGGCAGCGCTATCGGCAATGCGCGTTGCCGGTCGGGGTCGCGCAGCGGCAGCCAGATGCGGAAGGTCGATCCCTGTCCGGGCTCGCTTTCGACGAGGATCGCGCCCTGCTGCAATTCGGTCAGGCGACGCACCATCACCAGCCCCAGCCCGCTGCCCTCGGCCGGGCGGCTGCGCGACGCATCCAGCTGGGTAAATGGCTGGAACAACCGGTACAGATCGGCGGTGCCTATGCCGGCGCCGGTGTCGCTGACCGATATTTCCAGGAATTCGAGGAAGTCGCTGGCCGCCAGCGGGAACAGCCGGCGGCCGGCTCCGGGCTGCTGTGCTTCGATCTCGGAGCGCGGCACCAGCCGCATCGCGAGCCGGACTTCGCTGCCTTCGCGGCTGAACTTCACTGCATTGGACAGCAGGTTGATCAGGATCTGGCGCGTCTTGCGCGTGTCCAGCCACAGGCCGCGCAATTCCGGCGACAGCCGCGCGCAGATGCGCACACTGCGCGCCGCCGCCTGCTCGCGCACGATGGTCTGCGCATCCAGAGCCAGTTCATCGCCATCGACCATGCCCGGCTCCAGCCGCATGTGGCCGGATTCGATGGTGGACAGGTCGAGGATGTCGTTGATCAGGGCGAGCAGGTGGCGGCCGCTGGCGAGGATGTCCTTCGCATAGCTGTGCGTCTGTTCGCCGGCTTGTCCTTCGCTGATCAGGCTGGAGAAGCCGATGATGGCGTTCAGCGGCGTGCGCAGTTCATGCGACATCGTCGCGAGGAATTCCGTCTTCATGCGGGAGGCCTGTTCGACTTGGGCATTTTTTTCTTCCAGCAGCAGCTGCGCCACCTTGCGTTCGGAGATATCGCGCGCAATGGTCGACAGCGTCACCGTGCCGTCCGGCTGCCGGTGCGCCACGATCACTTGCGACACCGGAATCTCCCTGCCTTCGCGGTCGACGAACGCGGTCTCGCCGCGCCAGCTGCCGCTGGCCACGGCAGCCGGCACACCGGTACCGAGCACGAGATCGAGCGCCCAGGGGGCGTAGATATGGTCGCGCTGGATGCCCGCAGCCGGGATGTCGCCGATGCCCAGCAATGTTCTTCCTGCCCGGTTGATGTAGGAGACGCGGCCTTCGGGCGTGCTTGTGGCGATCAGGTCCGGGGCACTCTCGATCACGGCGACCAGGCGGGCGGTCTCGGCCGCGGCCTTCTGCTTTTCGCGATAGCTGTCGCGGATCCGGAAATACAGCGCCGGCAGCGCCACCATCATCGCGAGCATCAATGCAAGAAAGGCGAGCGCGCTCAGCTGCGCGCGCTCCGACTCGAGCTTCTGCCTTTGCTTCAGTAGCCGCTGCTCATTGTCCTGAATCGCGCGGACCATGCGATCGATTTGCCAGCCCAGCTCGCTGCCTTCGGTAATGTCGACCTCCGGGCGCACGCCAGGCAACTTGTCGTCGAGCGCGATGTTTTTTTCGAGCAGCGCAATGCGCTGGCGGCTGGCGTCGCGCAACGCCAGTGCACGTCCATGCTGCACCGGGTTGTCGGCGACCTGGCCGATCAGGCGCTCCACTTCCTCCAGCGTTGACTCCATCGCGCGCCGGGCGCGGAACAGATGTGCGTCATTGCCGCTGATGAGGTAGCCGCGCTGCTCGGATTCCGCCCGATACAGATGAAATTGCATGCGGTCGAGGCGGGCGATCACCTCATGGGTTTCGATGACGAAGTGTGTCGCATCGACGGCCTTGACCGAGAAATTCCATGTCAGAAATCCCAGCAGCAGCACGGTGGAGGCGCCGACCAGAAAGGCGGCGAGCAGGCGTTTCTCAAAGCGCGAAGGGGGTGCTGGCATGGGCATGAGAGGCGCAGAAAAATGACGCCAGTGAAAATCGTTACCTGTTCTCTTTTCCGGGCTCTACTAAGTTTCGGATGAAGGTAGCCACTGATTAAGCGCAAGCTTATTCTGATGAGCGCACGCGCTTTTGTTATGAATCAATTTTGATGAGCGGCAATTAGGTGATCGCTCATCTTGCTCATTGATCGAACGGTCAGGCCCAAGTTCCACGGACGTATCGTCAGCCTCCCCCGGTTGGTTCAAGGGGAGGAGACAAAGGTTTTGCTTTGCTCAGGTTTCCTCTCGCGCCACCCCGCCTAAGATGGCCGCCTTGCAACGCAGTCGATGCTGCGCTGCAAGGCGATTGCCGGTTAAATAATTCATTTTGTTTTTTTGCAGAAATGGAATAAGTTTCCACTTGCGACAGCGCATCCCGGGAACGGACTTGCCTGATAGCAAAAGAAAAAATAGAAACATGGAGATGGCCCGATGAAACCCAGCTTCCCGACCGATCGGTCCGGGCGTATTGCGCAGCACTGCGCTGTTCGCTTGCCTTTATGCGCTTCGAACGAAGCGCGTGGGCAAGGTCTCACTCTGATCACAGTCAGATTCCACTGACCCCTGCCAGCCATGAGCGATTTCATACTCGAGACCCGCCGCCTGACGCGGGAGTTCAAGGGTTTTGTTGCCGTCAACCAGGTTGACCTGCAGGTCACGCGCGGACATATCCACGCGCTGATCGGGCCGAATGGCGCTGGCAAGACAACCTGCTTCAACCTGCTGACCAAGTTCCTTGCGCCGAGCTCCGGCCAGATCCTGTTCAACGGTCGCGACATCACGATGCTGCGGCCTGCGCAGATCGCGCGCATGGGCATCATCCGCTCGTTCCAGATCTCGGCGGTGTTCCCGCACCTGACCGTGCTGGAGAACGTGCGGATTGGCCTGCAGCGGCGGCTGGGCACCTCGTTCCATTTCTGGAAGAGCGAACGCACGCTCGACAGCCTGAACGATCGCGCGCTGCAGTTGCTCGATGACGTAGGCCTGCGCGAGTTCGCCGACAGCCTCACCGTCGACCTGCCGTACGGCCGCAAGCGCGCGCTCGAGATCGCGACCACGCTGGCGATGGAGCCCGAGCTGATGCTGCTCGACGAGCCGACGCAGGGCATGGGCCACGAAGACGTCGCGCGCGTGACCGAGCTGATCCGCAAGGTCGCGAAGGGCCGCACGATCCTGATGGTCGAGCACAACATGAGCGTGGTCGCCGGCCTGTGCGACCGCATCTCCGTGCTGCAGCGCGGCGCGATCCTCGCTGAAGGCGATTACCAGACGGTGTCGCAGAACCCGCAGGTGCTGGAGGCCTACATGGGCAGCGCCGGCACGCTGGAAGGAGCGCACTGATGGCCAAGGCGCTGGAAATCAAAGGGCTGCACGCGTGGTATGGCGAGTCGCACATCCTGCACGACATGAACCTGTCGGTGGAAGAGGGCGAGGTCGTCACGCTGCTGGGCCGCAATGGCGCGGGACGCACGACCACGCTGCGCGCGATCATGGGACTGACCGGACGGCGCAGCGGATCGATACGCATCAATGGCACCGAAGCGATCGACCTGCCGACGCATCGCATTGCGCACCTCGGCGTCGGCTACTGCCCGGAAGAACGCGCGATCTTCTCGTCGCTGTCGGCCGAGGAAAACCTGATGTTGCCGCCGATGCTGATGCCGGGCGGGATGTCGGTTGCCGAGATCTACCAGATGTTCCCCAACCTCGAGGAGCGCAGGCACAGCCAGGGCACGCGGCTGTCCGGCGGCGAACAGCAGATGCTCGCGGTCGCGCGCATCCTGCGCACCGGCGCGAAGCTGCTGCTGCTCGATGAAATTTCCGAGGGCCTGGCCCCGGTGATCGTGCAGGCGCTGGCGCGCATGATCATCGCGCTGAAAGCGAAGGGCTACACCATCGTGATGGTCGAGCAGAACTTCCGCTTCGCCGCGCCGCTGGCCGATCGCTTCTACGTGGTCGAGCACGGACAAGTCGTCGAGCAATTCACGTCGACCCAGCTCGACGCGAAGATGCCGGTGCTTAACGAATTGCTGGGGGTATAAACAATGGAAGTGTTCGGCATTCCGCTCGCCGCGCTGCTGGGCCAGCTACTGCTAGGCCTGGTCAACGGCTCGTTCTACGCGATGCTGTCGCTCGGCCTCGCAGTCATCTTCGGCCTGCTCAACGTCATCAACTTCGCGCATGGCGCGCTGTACATGATGGGCGCCTTCCTCGCGTGGATGGGCCTGCAGTATTTCGGCATCAGCTACTGGGCGATGCTGCTGATTGCGCCGATCCTGGTTGCGGTGTTCGGCATCATCATCGAGAAGACCATGCTGCGCTGGCTGTACCGGCTCGACCACCTGTACGGGCTGCTGCTGACGTTTGGCATCACGCTGATGCTCGAAGGCGTGTTCCGCTCGTTCTATGGCGTCTCGGGCCAGCC
>JACCDQ010258359.1_pt1 | contig 16932 bp, 15 predicted proteins | sample 7446031 | NCBI WGS metagenome assembly JACCDQ01 (sample SAMN15323442, study PRJNA562643) | freshwater metagenome | isolation source: river surface water | place: USA:Blue River Watershed | collected 2017-08-17
AAATATATTACAAATACATAAGTGATGATAAAGATAAAAGTGATATAGTATTTATTTATTTATTAAACTTGTTTGATGCATCATTTAAAGGATTATCATTAAAGAAACAACAAAATATAGACTTAGAAAAATTAAATAGTTGTTTAACATCAACACTAAAGAAGAATTTACTAAAGAACATGGACAGAAAAGATTCAATTTTTGACTCATCAAAGAAAACAATAAATCAAATACATTTCAATAATGGATATTTTGATATTAAAACTTTTAAATTTGTTGAAAGAAAGAAATCTGATTATATAACTTATTGTATTGATAGAGATTTTAATATGCCTAAACAAGAAAAAATCAACATTGTATATGATGTATTAAAACAAATATTTCCTCATGAAGAAGACCGAAATAAAAATTTAGAATGTTTAGCAGAAGGTTTAACAGGGGAAGCACCAAAATCACAATACAATTTATTTTTATTAGGACGAGGTTCAAATGGTAAAACAACATTAATGAAATTATTACAATTAGCATTTGAGAATTACATTTTTATATTTAAAGAAGATACATTTTCAGTGCATAACCAAAAAGCAGACAGAATATTAAATATGTTTATGTATAGACCACAGATAAGAATTGGTGGTGTAAATGAACCAGTTGGTAAAATTAATGATTCATTATTTAAACAAGTATGTGAAGGAACTATTCAAACAACAAGTTTATTTACTGAAGGCATGAATGAAATAGTCCACAATGCTCTCATGGTTATTACTATGAATAGTTTTCCAAATATTAAAATTGATGGAGGAGTTATAAGAAGAATTGTGGCGTCACATATGAAATCAATATTTACAGATGATAAAACAAAATTAGATAACAATAAACATATTTACTTAAAAAACTTTGATTTATTGTCGATGTTTGGTGATGATGAAGAATTAAAAAATGCAATGACAATAATAATGTTAAAATATGCATATGACTTTACCAGTGGTAAACGATATGCGATAAGTGCAAATATGAAAGAAACCAAACAAGATATAATCAATAGTAATGATGTGATTGGTAAATTTTGTAATGAAAATATAATGTTAACTGATTGTCCAAAGGATAAAATAAAACTGGATGATGTATATAATGAATTCAAAAACAAAAACAAAACATCATTTATTACTCTTACACAATTTTCAACATACTTTAAAGATAAATATCATGAAAATTGGAATGCAGATGTTAGATTTGGAAAATCAAGAGGAGGATTTATTAAAATGCAATTTTATTTAGGTGATGAAGATGATGAACAAGAAGATAAAATATCTCCATTAGATGCAAATATTACAATTCAACCACCAGTAAATAATAATGAAACCTTAATAAAAGAAAATGCAGAATTAAAAAATGAAATTGAGCAATTAAAAAAACAAATTGAAATATTAACACAACAACAAGTTAAACCAGAAGTTAAACCAGAAGTTAAACTAACTGTTGAAGATGCTATTAAAAAGTTTGAAAAAGACGTCAAATCATCCAAATCAAATAATAAAAAGAATAAATCAATATTTTCCTTAGAGGAATTACAAAAGAAAGTCAAAGAAGACAATAAACCCAAACAAATACCGATCGAAGATATTGATGATGGATATAATACCGATGACTTAGAATCAGAATTTAAAAATATTACCAAAGAATTAAAATCTAAAAAATAAAAAATATATAGAATTAATTAATTAAATAAAAAAAGAATTTAAAAAATATTTTATTTATATAATATATATATAGATATAATTTTACAATGCCTTTAAATTACTCAATTTCAACAAAAAACAATAAGACTAATTCCTTATTATATAAGACGGTTAATATATCTAATGATGGAAAATCAATATCATATAAGACAATAAATAAGTTTTATAAACATTTATTAGATGAAGGATGGGAAAAAGAAAAAATATATATCAAAGTATTAAATCCTCAACGTGCATTTACTATAAAAAGTTTTGATGATGATATGTTTGATACACTCGACCAATATTATATTAATAAAGTGAAAGATCCGAGTAAATTTACCAATCATTTTGAGTCAGTCAGTTTTGGAATTTATCAATATTAAAAAAATATATAGAATTAAAAAAAATAATTAAATTAATTTAAGAAAATATTTATATAATATATATATATAGTATAAATGAAACAATATTTTATTGCTGATAATGATGAATCGATATATTATTATATAACAGATAAATCAGATAAATTAAAAACGATTAAAACCCAAGAAGTAAAACAATTAGGAAAGTCTAATCCTGAAAATGATCATTGGTATGAATGTTATGATATGTATGATGATGATATGTCAATTCATGATAAATTAATAAACTTTAAAAAGGATTTTAATGATATGAATGATGAAATAAAAGAATTATATGATGAATCCAATTATAATCATTTAGATTGCACAAAATATAAATCTAATAAATTATATACCATGGGTATCTTCAAAAAATATGCAACGAAAAAATTAAAAGATTTAAAACTAGATAACATTGATAAATGTGAAAGTGAATATATTGAAAGTACTCCAAATGGCGGATTAACATATTTAGATAAAAAAGAATATATTGAAGGTTGTTATGGTAATGATTTCTCAGGTTATTATATGAACATATTGGGAAACAATAAATTAGGATTTAAAATACCCATTAAATCAGGAGAATTAAAATATTATGAAACTGTAGAAGATTTAAGAACATTATATAAAACAAAGAAATTAAAATATGGATTTTATGATATAAAAATAACATCAGAACATAAAGATGTCATTAAATTTTTTAAATTCTCAGACAAACATTGTTATACACATATTTCATTATTATTTGCTTTCCGATATACACAATTATATAAATTTAAATTTGAAAAAATAGAGAAAGAATATAATTCATATGTCTACAATGAAAAATCATTAATTAATGCATCTGAAATATTTGAAATTTGGTTTGAACAATTAAAATTATTTAAACAAAAATTACCAAAAAATAAAATAATAAAACATATAAGTTCATCTCTATGGGGTTATTTAATACAATTTAACAGAAAATATACTACTTTAGATGAATTAATGGAAATGGACAATATGGAAGATTATAAAATAGAGAGACATAACAATGATAAAAGTATTTCACTCATAAATAAACATTCAATGTACCGAGAACCATTAGCAAGAATAAAAAGTTTTTTAACAGCATTTGCTCGCGACTATATGTCTAGATTATTAATTGATAATAAATTACATGACAATATTATAAGGTTGCAAACTGACGGGATTGTACTAAATAAACCTCATATATTTAAAGGTGATTATGTACCAATCCCAGAAAAGAAAACCACTGGAAATATATTTTGGGTTAACGTTAATAAATACTATCATAAATGTGATAAATGCAATAATTTTTATAAATTTAATAAGATGGGTTGTCCTAACTGTACTTCTGAACCGGTTTAATAACTCTACCTCTTCTACTAGTAATTACTTCATTATTTACTGGTTTCGACGTTTTTTCAGATAAATCAACTCGTTTTTCAGCTTCATTAATTAATTTTTCTCTTAATTTCTCTTTTTCCTTTTTATTTTTTTCTTTTACTTCTTCCTCATAGGCTTCTATGTGATCTTGTAATCCATCTTCAATTAAGTTATCCTTTGGTTCCCAAGTTGCTTCTTTCTTTAATTCTCCTTTCCACCAAACCAAATAATGTATTTTCTTTTTAATAATGTTCTTACCAATAATCTTATTAACTTTAAAAGTGGAATAATTAACAGTTGAAGGCAATAATTCATATTCTGAATAAGAGGCTTGCGGAATACCTTCCAACATATATCTATAAAATGGCTCAGTATTCATATGTAAAACTTTAATAATTTTTCTTGTAACTTGACTGTATAGATAATCTCCATTTCTAAATTTATCACTACCGATTTTATCCATATTAAAATTTTCAGGATAATTAAGACGATAATGAACTACTTGTCCAACTTTAAATTTAGGCATTTTGTCAATAATATTACTATTAACGATATCATATTTTTTATTAAATTGTTGCATCTTTTTAAATCTGTTTTGTCTATGATTATTTAAAGTAATTCTGAGTTGTGGTAATAATATATCCCATTCAGAGTATGCAGTTCCATTATTATTTTCTTTAGATTTTTGGTTTAAAAATATCATTATAAGTTTAGTGAGTTGTGAATTCAATGACTCAATCATACTTTGTTGTTTATGTCTATATGGAAGTGCTAATTTATGATAAACATTTTCGTCATACAACCATTTATGAAACACAGATTTAAATTCTGAACCACTATCAGTACTAATAGATGCGTATGGTTTACTAACATATTTACGCTTGAAACAATTCAACATAGCATCTAAAACAGTTTTACTTTGTTTATTTGGCACTGGTTCACAATCAAACTTCATCGAATATAAATCTACGATAGTAAATAAGTACTTATAATTATGTTTCTTCGTTTCTGGTAATTCAATTAAATCAGCCATTAAATTCCAATTATCATGATGAGGTATTTCCATCCACAAATTATTATATTGCTTTTGTCTAAAATGCTTTTTATTTAAGGTATTATCAAGTTTTAATTCTTTAATTACTTTATCCATTATATAATCTAATATAGAATATAAAAAAAATATAAAATATAAATAAAATATAAAATATAAAATATAAAATAAAAAATAAAAAATAAAATAATAAAATTAATTTAAAAATAAAATTATATAATTATTATATTATCATAATATATATGTATAAAGTATACCGAATTTTTAACGAAACAATGTCATACTTCATGGTAAGTAAAGTTAAACCAAATATATGTCTGAACTTGCTTTATTGTTATTATACTAAATATGAAAATGGAGGTAAAAACCCAGAAGAATATAAAAATTATTTTAAAGTATTTGAGAATGATGAAGATTTTGACATAGAAGAAAAAGGCTCATATGACAATAGAGACTTGGCAAAACAAGCACTAAAAGATTTTATCAGTCAGTGTGATAATTGTATTACTATGGAAAAGCCAATTGAAGAGATTAAACCAGAAAAAATAAAAGCGATTAAACCTATTAAGCCAAATAAACCTATTAAGTCAGAAAAGCAAAACAAGACATCGAATATAAGTCAATATAATAAAACTAAATATATGGAGAATAAAGAACATTTTAAACAATATTACGAATCAAATAAAGAGAAAATAAGAACATATCAAAAATTACGTTATCAAGAAATGAAAGAAAAATTAAGAGAATTAGAAGAATTAAAAACAAAGTGATTATTTATATATTTTTTAAGGATTAATACCAGTGTAATTAACACTAGTATTATAATAAGGATGAGTATTTATTAAAGGAATTCCCCATTTTGTGGATAAATAACCTTCAATTATATATCGTTCTTCATCAGTTAAAGCTTGTGTGAATAATAACATTTCACCCATTTCAAAAGAACATTGAACTGTATTATCTCTTTTACCATTTATTAACAATTCATAATTATTTGAATCATTCCATAAACTAATATTAGCTAATGTTGTGTCAACTAATAATTGACCATTTTTGCGTTCTTGAAACTTTCCAGTTGCTTTTGTGCAATGATTTCCATATATATATCCTTGTGTTGGTGTTGTGAGCCAATTTACATCAGGATGATGAGTTCCCACTGTAAAAGTAGCACTACCATTTCCATAATAGCATCCATTAGTTTGAATATCAAACGGGTATGGTATATTTGTCAATGTTTTGGTCAATAAATTTTGTCTCCATCCATTTGCACTTGTACCCCCCGGAGTTGGTCTTATAACACAAATCATTTCCATAGCATTTAAAAATTGTGGGTGATTTGTTCGAGTCGAGAAACCAATTTGAGAAATTGTACTTCCACGCATATATACACACGGTTTATTATATCCTAAGCCTGTTAATTTCAATTGATTTGATGTTGTTGTGGTTGCTCGTGTAACCAAATCATAAAGCCCATTCATTGTTTGTTTATTAATTAATCTATTAATTTGTGTATTTTCGGTTGTTATTTGCGTGCCAGTACTAGACAATCGTCCATTTGAATAAAATAAATCATACCTACAAATACAAGAGGTTGGAAAACTGTTAAAGTCCAATAATGCGACTACATTGTTTTTATTATTATAGTTAATGAGTGATTGAACTGAAGAAATAGAACTAATCATTTATATATATTTATTTGAGATTAAAATAATGAAATTAAATTTGTAGTAATTATAGGAGTAGATGAATTTAAAAACATAATATTAATTTGTTGTAAAACAGATAAAGCGTTATTATCAACAGAAATATTTGAAAATCCACCACCAGCACGCAAAGAATAAGATGAACCATTAATAGAAATTGCATTAATAAAGAATTTAGTATTATATATGAATGTTAAAGTGTAAATAACAGACGTATTGGTAGTTGGAACATTAGTTAATGTTAAAGTAAAATTTGAAGATGGTGAAAAATATATAACTCCCTTGATAGAATCATATGAAAGAGAAAGAGAAGCACCAGAACCAGCTGAAAAGACTTGTTCAGCCATACGTTCAACAACTTGATAATTATTAAAAGTATTAGTACCTGATACAGTATTATTTGAAGATAATCCAAATCTATTATTTAATTGTGTTTGAATAGAACTAGTAGCATCAAGATATTGTATTGAACTATTATTAATAGCTGATTGATTAATGGAAGAATTAGGAAATGATACAGTACCAGCCGACACAGAAATTCCATTAGAAAACGTTTTAATACCTGAAATAGTTTCAGCACCAGTTAAATGGACAACTTGTGTGTCATTGGCTTTATCACTAAGTGAATTAGTTAAAGCAACAGATACACTACTATCACTAGTATCAATATAAGATTTTAATTCATTGAGGGTATCATAAGCAGTAGTAGCACCACCTAATATATCATTTTTGACATTAGAAATAGCATTAGAGACAAAATTTTCAGTTGCATAACCTGTTAAATTAACACCTGATATATTAGAAATAGCATTATCGACATATATTGTAGTAGCATATGAGGTTAAATCTGTTGGTGGTATATTTGATATCGCATTATTAACAAATGTTTCGGTTGCATATGATGTTAAATTAGGTTGAGGGATATTTGATATAGCATTAGTAACAAAAGTTTCAGTAGCATAACCATTTAAATTCGTTGGTGGTATATTTGATATAGACGTATCTACATATGTTTTAGATGCATAAGACGTTAAATCTGGAGGTGGAATATTTGCAATAGATGTGTCTACATAATTAATAGATGCTTTAGTAGATAAAGTTTGAGTGATACTACTGGCTAAATCATTAGTATTTTGTAATTCTGTCGCTAGTTCTTTAAGTGTATCATATGCAGAACCAACACCACCCAAAATATCATTTTTTAAAGTGGTAATTGAATTTGTTAAATCTGTTGTGGATGCTTTAGTATTTAATGTATTATTTAAATTTAACAAAGAAGTATTATAAGTTGAATTATCTACTTTGGAACTTAATCCAGTATCAACATAATTAATCGATGCTTTTAAATCTAATGTATTATTTAAAGTTGTTTTATCAGTATTATATAAACTGGTATCTAATTTAGAAGATAAGCCATTATCCACATATGTTTTAGATGTTTTGGTGTTTAAAGTAGTATTTATACTTGACAAAGTCGAATCAAAAGTACTTGTATTAACTTTTAAATTGAGTCCATCATTAAGACTTGTTATAGTTGCTCGATCGTTAATTTGTGATTGTAAAACAGAGACTTCGTTATCAACATATGTCTTATTTGCTTTAGTTGCCAATTGATTAATCATAGTAATTCCAAACATTGCATCATTAGAAATTGCTTGACTAAGTTCTTGAATAGTATTTAAACTGTCTGGAGCAGTACCGATTAAATTAGTGATTGTTTGGTCAACATAGGATACATCAGCTTTTGATGTACTTAAATTATTTACAGTAGATGATAATAAATCAAGTGAATTAGACACTGTAGATACTTCCGTTTTTGTAGAATATGTTGATGGAATGACATTATTTATTGTATTATTGGTAAGCGATTTAAAAGATTCATAATCTGTTTTACTATTATTTAATGACGTTATATTTAAATTATTTTGACTGATATATTGATTATATGTACTTGTGTTTAATTTAGTTGATGATAAATCAGATAATGCCAAATCCGTCACATTCACATAATTATTATATGTAGTTGTTAAAACGCACTTTGCGACATCTGATTGAGTTTGTTGAAGAGATGATCCAATTATATCAATATTTCCTTGAACTGTTTGGATTTGTGATGTTAAAGAATTAGTATTATTGTCTACATATACAACACTTGCTTTATTAGTGTCCAATGTTGATAATTGATTATTAACTAAAATTTTATCAGCATTGTAATCATTTGTGTTTAATTTCGTATTTAATCCATTTTGTTGTATTTCAAGCATTGAATCAACATATGATTGATTCGCTTTTGTATTAGATAAAGTTGTGATGGATAGTTCAATATTTTGTTTATCTAAATTATAATCAGAAATATCAACTTTAGTGTCTAATTCTCCATTTAATAATATATTATTTGCATCATAATCAGATACATTAATTTTATTAATTTGTAAGTCATTTATACTTGTGTCAGTTTGAAGTTTATATGTGTTAAAAGTGGTTTTATCTAATTTATTATTAGTTAAAGTTGTATTAAGTAATTGAACATAACTTAAATTTGCTTTATTTGTTTGTAAATCTGTTATATTAGAATCATTTAATAGTTGAAATGCTGTATAATCATCCACACTAACTTTATTATCTAGATTAGTTAAAATAGTTGAAATAGAATTTGCGTCAGATTGTAAAAACGTTTGAATCTCTTTGAGTGTGTCATATGCTCCCGATGCTCCACCAATTAAATCGGATACTTTGGTATCCACATATGTGATATCCGCTTTATTTGTTTGTATTGATGTTATATCATTTTGAATACCAGTTTTATCAGTTGTATATGTAGACACATTTAGTTTTTTTGTTTCTAATCCATTTGTAATATCAAGTAAAGTATTATTATTATTATTAACAACCAACGATAAATTATTGATAGATGTATTGATATTTGAAATATCGTTTGTATGTGTAGTATTGGATATTTTCGAATTGTCCAGAGATTCAATGGATGATTGTATATTAGATACAGTAGAATTAAAATCAGTGGTTGACACTTTGGTATTTGTAAGTGTTTGTAATGAAGAATCCATATTTTGAACATATGTTAAATCTGCTTTATTTGTGCTAAGATTATTAATTGAAGTATTTGTAAGTGTCTGAAATGCCTCTAAAACGCTTGTATCTGCTTTTGAATTAATCACATTTTGTAATTGTGTATCCATTGATTGAACATACGATAAATTAGCTTTATTTGTTTGAATTTCATCAATCACATTATCATTAGTTGTTTTATATGTATTAAGTGAATTAAGATTTGTGGTTATTTGACTTTGTAATTCAGTAATGTCTGAATCTTGACTATTATTTTTTGATTTAATATTTGTAATATCTGTATTGATTAATACAACACTATTATTAAGAGAATTTATGTCTGTATCTTGATTTGTATTTTTAATTTTTATAGAAGTTAAGTCATCATTGATTCTACTAATTTCAACATCTTGATTATTATTTGTATTATTTATATTGTTAATACTATTATTAATAGATGTAATAGATGTATCTTGACTGGCATTTTTGGCGTTAATAGTTGTAATATTATTATTGATAGTATTGATAGAATTAGTGTTAGTTGATATATTTGTTTCTATTCCTGATATTTTGGATGCTACATCATAATTAGTATTTTGTAAATTTGGTATTTTAGCGAGTTGTGTGGATGTAACATTATTTATTGTCTGAACTGTAAGAGTACGTAATTCAGAGACATTAGATATTAATTTATCTGTTGGACTGGTCATTGTAATTCCTTTATTGACTGTAATATTTTGATTAGTTGTGATTGGACCTTCAAAAATTGCTGTTGCCTTACTACGAAAAGTATTAGATGATGAAGAACCAATTTCAACATTTCCATTAACATCTGCCATATCATCAATAGTTACCTTATTGACAAAAGTTTTATCTCCTGCAACTGATTGGGATGAATTATTTAAAGTGATTAAATCTTTATAAGTTAATGTCTGGTCTTGATATTTATACTGGCTTACATTAAAAGTACGTGAAGCTGTCTTGGGTTTAAAAACATTCATTATTATATAATATCACCTATATAAAAAATCTAGATTAAAAATTGAAAATGAATAAAAAAATATATATAAATATTAAATACACAAATATGAAAAAACAAATTGAATTAAAAGAATTTACTAAAAGTAAGGTTCAAGAAGAAATTAAAACATTAACAAAAAAAATCAGTAAATTAGAAAATGATATTAAGAATCACAATGATATATTAAAAGAGAACAAAGAAAAGAAAGATGAATTTGAAAAATTGGTTGTTGAATTTAAAAATCTTTTGACACAATTATAAATATATTATATAATAGTATAGTAATATAATAATGTCAAAATTTAACAAGCATGCAAAAACAGGAAAATTAATTCATCGTCCAGAACTTAAACGACAATCATCTATTCCATTTTCAGAATTTCAGTCATTTAATATTCAACAAAAAGTAAATAAACCAGCCAATTTAAAAGATACTGTAAAACTTATTATTGAACAAATAAGAGAAGAGAAAAAACAACAACTAAATAATAAAGATGATCTTAAATCATTTAAAGATGTAGTTCATAAAATGATGAAAAATAAATCTAGAGTATATAATGAAAATGTATTAAAATTAGCAAAATCAGTAGTCATAAATAATCAGCAATTACCAACAACTAAAGAAGAAACACCACCACCACCACCAATCGAATATAGTAATGATGATATATTATTAAATAAATATGCTAACAAAGATACTTTTCATGAAATAAATCCGATGACTTTGACTATATCTGTAAAACAACCGAATAAGATTCGCTTTGGAAGTGCAATAAACACAGACCATGAAATAATTAATAAAATATTAAAACAATAATCTATATAATATATATAAATGATAATAAACACAAAAGAAGAAATAACAAATATAGAAATTATGAATATTGCAAAACTCTATAATATAAATAATTTAAAAATAATTATGAAAGATGAACCCCATTTAATAAAGAAAAATATGAATTATATTATTAATTTAGATAAGTCATCAGGAAATGGAACACATTGGACAGCTTTAATATGTACTAATAATACATGTTGTTATTGTGATAGTTATGGAACACCACCACCAGAAAAAATATTAAATAAATTAAAATCCATGTATGGTAAAGTCTATTTTACAGATTTTATCATACAAGCTGTTAAATCAGTTGCTTGTGGATATTATGCATTAGCATTTATTATAGTATATTTAAAATACAAACACCAATATACGTTATTACCAATTGTGTCTAAATATATTGATTATTATGATGATAATACAAATAAAAATGATTATAAATTAGCTAGATTATTTAAGTCATTTACCTAATAATTTATATATTTCTTTGTCTAACTTAGTAAGCTTGTTTGATGATTTATTAATTGGTTCATCTTTATTTATATATGAGTAATCATTATAAGGTGTTAACGTACCACCATTATAATTATGTGGAACAAAACGGATATTATTTCTAATTTTAGAAGTTCCTTGTCCATTGACAAGTACACTCATATTACCACCTAAATCAGTAAATGTATTTGCGATTTTTCTTAATGTAGGATTATTTTTAAAAATTGATTCTGTATCTTGTTTAATAAAATTAGCATATTTGGACACATTACCAAATTGATTTGCTTGTAAAATAGCCATGATAAAATATTGACAATTGTTGGAACTAGATGAATATGTTAAAAATTTTTCACCTTGATAATCTTTTGTTTTATCAACTAATTCTCCAAATGTTAAACCTTGTGGTATATCATTTGATGATATTTGTTCTATTTCTAAACCATCTTTTTTTGCACCTATACCAACACCACTATTTAATCTTTCATTTTTTTCAATAAATATATCTTTTCCATTATCTAATTTTAATAATAATCTGAGATGAAATAATTTATCAAATGGAGTTTTATTCGAACCTAATACATTTAATGATTTTCTAATCCATGCATCAACAGGATGTCTATAGATTGCAGCACTAACAATAATATTATTTTCAAATTTACTAAGTGTTGTCTTTAGTGATGGTGGTACTAAATATGTTCGTCCATTTCTTATTTTATCTACTTGTTTATTTACAGCTTTTTTAACCAATCCAACCGCTTCAGATACAACACCTGAACCATGTTTCTGTTGCTTGTATAACTGAATACATTTTTGGTCTTTCATTGCATCTTTATAAGTTAAGTTATTTTTAGAAGCATACGCTTTTACGAATTGTATCCATTTAGTCATTATATATTATATATTATATCTTTATATTAAATTTTGTGGATTTTTTTAATCACCAAATATTACAAATTTACCATATTCTATTTTCACTATGAAAGGTTCTGGAATGATGATGATTTCATTGGGTTTTTTGAGTTTTGGTTTTTTCTTTATTTTTTCTTTATTTTCCATCTATATATATATTAAGTATATACTTTATTAACTCAATTCAACCATCAAATCCAAAGCTACACTACGAGATAATTTATTTTCTTGTAAGCCAGCCAATATATATTGTTTTAATTCTGTTTTCACTATTTTGGAATCATTGCCAGCTCTAAATTGACCTAATAATATTTTGAATTTTTGATTAAAATCATCATTGGCTTTAAATGGTTTTTGCTGTTCTTCTGAACCAATTAATAATACAAGATTTTTTAAGATTTGATTTTCTCTTGGTTCTAATTTAACACTGTGATTATTATTAACAATTGCAGTTTTTAAATCATCACTAATATATACAGTTTTAAATTTTGGATGTATATTACCATTCTTTTTATATTTTACACTCAACATATTTTTTTCTAATAATTTTTTATCTACATATAATAATGGATGTGTTAAGTCAGTTAATATACTACCTTTACCTACTCTTGATTTTCCACGCTTTAACCCATTACCAGTTGTGGGTGTTGATGCTAATGTCGATAATGTTTTATATATTTCATCAAAATCAAAAGTATTTGTATCATTACTTAAATATTGAATATAATCAAGCAAATAAGGGGAATTTCCCATATTGTTTAGTTTTTGTTGATAATACGTTTTAAATACGTTTTTAATATCAAATTTGTTAGAATCATATAATATAGCACTAGCAACCGAACCAATATCTCTATCCATCACATTACCACGACTTTTATCGTCATTAATAACATCAAATCCTCTATCCACATAAAAGGATTTTATTTCTTGATACATACTTTTATAAGTATGGTGAATATTTATCAATGTTGAATTCAATAACTCGTTAAGTAAATTTCTATCTGTAATTACCAGTTTTATCACTTTATTTTTGTAGTTATCTTGTTTATTGCTATAATATAAAGTAGTTGGTTTTGTTGAAGAGGTTATCAAATCAATAATATCCACATTAAATTTTTTTTTATACTCATCAAAATTGATGTCAGAAATAACCTTAATTTTTTTATCTTTATCCATAGCCACAGAAACAAAATCTCGTTCTTCTTCGTTTTTATTAAAGTCCTCTAAACAATTTATGATGAACTTTTTAGCCAAATTATACTGAAGTTTATTAAAAAAATTTTCTGTCATATATTTATATCTGTCATTGACAAGTCTTGGAACAGCTGTGTCAGGAAATACATTTTGTAATATTGATGTCATTGACTTGCTGTTTGTTTTATCATAAAAAACGTCCAGTTGTTCTTTACTAAGAAATTTTGTAGGTGTACCTGTAGTCATATCATTAGATAAATCATTATATTTTTGTATCTCTTTTTCCACATTACTTATATTGGTGTTAATTTTTCCAACGTAATATTCTATTGATTTATCAATCTTATTTTTAAGTGATTCTTCTCGATCTGGTAATATATTGTTGATTAAATTTTTAGTTAGTAAATCACTTTTTTGTTCAAATAACTTTGCATCGGCTTCATCTTGAAGTCGTTTTATTTCTGCTTGTTTTTTTGCTTCTTCTGCTTTCCTATCTGCTTCTGCTTGTTTTTTTGCTTTTTCAATAGCATCTGTTTCAGTTTTTGCTTTAAGCTCATTAGCAAGTTTTTCTTTTGTTAAGTCTGCTATAATTGTTTTTTGTGCATTTTCCTCATCCTGTCTACGCTTATCAAATTCATTTTTAGTATTTTGCAAAACCTGATTAAGATTAGGACTTGTTGTTGAATCACCATAATAATCTGTGTATAATTTCATTTCTGGATGCTCTTTTCTTAAATAAGCTTTTATATATTGTATAAAGAATTCTTTCGTTTTTTGTGAGTTCCCATATTTTAATTTATATGTGGATATAAACTCATCAAATACTGATTCAATATTCATTATTTCATCTTCATTTAAACCTTGTATGACATAATCAGTAACAACAATATCATTATTTGTCAATTTATTTATTTTATCCTTTAAACTTTCTATTGATTTTCTCAATGCCTCATCTCGGTCTATTTTTTGCCCAGATTCTAGTTCGTCTCGTGTAAATCCTTCAATAGATGGTTTATTCGAATCTTCTATTTCTTCGGGCGACAGTATACCTTCTGCATTTTCCAAATATTTATCTAAATTGCGTTTTGTAATTTGTGCTGCCTTTTTTTGATATCTTGCATATTCTGCTAAACTCATTATATATAATATATTTGAGATAAAAAATTACATTTATGTTTCATTAATGAATCCTAAGTGAATTTGTCTTTATATTTTTATTTGTTTTTATTTATTATCTTTTATAATATTATATATAAATGGTTTTAAAACTTGGAAAAAAATTAGAGCGAGATGAAAAACTTCGTAAGTTTAAAAATGAAATTGTAAGTGAACTAAAAGAATTATCACATCTCAGACTATCACAAGATTTAACAGAAGCCTTATGTGATTGTGTTGAATGGAGAATTAAAAAGAAATATAAACAAGATAAAAAAGTTTTAGTTCTTCAAATTTTAGCAGAAGGTCTTGAATTAAATGAAGAGGAATTAATGGTTGTATCAAATCAAATTGATTATTTAATGGGTAAAAATATTATTAAGGAAGTTGGAACTTTAAAGCGAATTGCATATAAATTTTTTTTTATATTTGTCCAGAAACATTTAAGTTTGCCAAAAGCTCATTAAATCATTCTACTATGACAAATGCACTCACCAATTATATAGGTTCTGAAGTTATAAGAAATAAATATATAAATAAATATGTGTTTGGATTATCAATCACACAATTAGTCTTTAAAGAATTATTATTTTCTATTGGCTTGAATCCTAAGATTATTGCTATTATTCTTTTATTTTGTTAATATGATTTTACTGATATATGGGTAAATCCATTTTTAATATTTATTTGTTTGAAATATTGGATTTCATGCGATTTTATTTTTTCAACTATTCGTTTATTGTCATATATTACAACATGATGTCTAGGTTGAACAATAATTTTAAACGAGTCAGGAATACTTAAATTTTCTATGGTTGTATGTTTTCTAAAGATTGAAACTTTACTTGGATTACTGTTTAAATAAATGGTAAGATTATCAAAAAATAATGAACATGCTTGATTAGTTTCAAATGTCTTTTCACTTTTAATTGAATTACATATAATTTCATCTGCCACTAATCGTTGAGTCTGTATAATATTACATGCGATAGTATTTTCACTATATAATAAACTTTTCAGAAAATTATAAGCATAGATTACATTAAATCCTGATAATTTGACAAATGTCTTTTTGGCTTGTGATATTGTTAATCCTGTTTCATCTTTCTTCATAAAATTTATATTAAAATCTGTGGTCTCATTTATTTCATACATTGATTTATCTACATCCATTTGTGTTTTATATATTATAAGGTTATATTTTTTTATCCACTTTCCAAAAATTCAAAAAAGTCAAGAAATCCTACACTATATTTTTTATTTAATTGACATGATGCATTTAGATTCAGTTTAAAAAAATCAAACTTTTCACTTGTTGCTAACTTAATCATATTTAATAAATCTTGAATATCTGTAGTGAGACCAAAACTACTTATAATCATTTTTAAATTCCTTACATTTGGCAAGTTTAATAATACAATATAGTTCATTTGTAATCTCATAAAACCGTTCGTTTCGTAATAACTTTGTGTTAAATAAAATTGTGTTAATCCTTTTTTTCTGCCAAATTCACAATATCGTTTTAATTTATCTATTATTTTAGGGTTTTTATCTGCTACAAAATCATCAAATATTAATAATCTTTCTATTCGGTCTTCTGGGTCTTTTATTGACATATCGTCCCATGATTCAGGTTCTGGTACATCTTTTATGTCTTTGTATGTAACTAATCTATCTTTAAATTTTTCTTTTAACATCTGATATAATGTTTCATCTGTTTTATAAACTAGTATTACTTCATAAAATGTTCCTTTCTTTGGTTTTGATGATTCTATTATATAGTTAATGATAAAATTTGTTTTACCAGTTCCAGAACCACCAATTACTAAAGTTCTACTATTTAGGGCGATGTCTGTATATTCTATTTGTTCATCAATACTAGGTTTATATAATTTTTTTACTTCTGGAAGCTCATAAGCATTAATTATTTTATATTTTCGATCTATTTTCCAATTATTTTTCATGTGTATATATATATTAATTACATTTATT
>JACCDQ011785395.1_pt1 | contig 16930 bp, 18 predicted proteins | sample 7446031 | NCBI WGS metagenome assembly JACCDQ01 (sample SAMN15323442, study PRJNA562643) | freshwater metagenome | isolation source: river surface water | place: USA:Blue River Watershed | collected 2017-08-17
AAACGCATCACCAAAAAGCAATTGTTCATTGTAACGCCTTGCCAACGCTTCTTTTATTATACTTTGGATGAACACGTTAATTTCTTTCCATATGAAGAAAAACTGACGTCCGTTCTTCCATTTGAAAATTACGAATGTCACAAATTGCAAGGCGATTGGGCCTATTTAGCAACAAAATAAGTTGCTGTTAAATAGTGCATTGCAATTGTGTTGTAAATAAATTACATTTGCTCATGATGAAACGATTTGTCTTTCTAATACTTGCATTTGTTCCGTTCCTTCTTACGGCACAAAAACCGATTGAATTGAAAAAGAAATTTTTTGGTTCTTATGAAGGTCAAATTTCAAGTTTTCAATTAGACGGAGGAAACGACCTTATTGATGTGGATTCGGTACCAATTCGTGTAAGTATTTCCCAAAGCAATGTTCAAATTACAATTGGTAAGCAGATGAATACCGGAGTTTATTCTGTTTTGTTCGAAGGAGACAAATACTTCGTGTTAGATTGCAGAATGGAAGGACAACTTGCAGGTGAACGCTTGGTCGTTTACAAACACGGCAAGAAAATTTCGCGAGAAGGATTGTATCCGCAACCGAATACCTTCTTGGTTAAAGTAAAAGATTAACTAAGCTTTCTTTTTACCTACAAATCGAACGACAGAACTTTTTCCATTGTGAAATAATCCTTCTGCTAATTCAATCTCCTCTTCTTTTAAGTAGCTGATTTCGTAGTCAGAAAAATCGTGTTCTAATTCTTCGACCGAGAACAACATGTTAATGTCCTTAGGTCCACCAGCTTTTTCATTGTTTAGAGCCAAATGGTTTTTACTAAATGCTTCAAAAATCACCGTGCCGCCTGGTTTTACGTAATACGAAAGAAGTTTGTGAAAATTCGATTTGACAGCTGCAGGAAAGTGAGCGTAAATCAAAACCATTGCATCAAATTGATGTTCAGAATAGGGAAGGGCTGTAATTGCATCTAAACTATAGTGAATACTAACGCCTTTCTTTTTGGCTAAATTAAGTGCTTTTCGTTGACCTTCTGCGGAGATATCGAATGCATATACGTCCCAACCAAGTTCAGCAGCAAACACAGCGTTTCTTCCTTCTCCTTCAGCAGGAAAAAGAATGGTTCCTGGAGTTAGAGCAGTCAATTGCCCTTTTAAAAATTGATTTGGTTCTTCTCCGTATGCGAATTCTTCCTTGGCGTATCGTTCTTCCCAAAATTCTTTCATTTTTCTTTATTTGGGTGCGAAAATAATTTCAAACAACTTGTCATTGTGTAACTTAGGTGTCCTTTGGGTATTTTTTGTTCAAATATTCGATTGAAGCAGCCATGAGAGCTTTCATAACCTCACAATTGATGTCCGATAGTTTTTTAACGTAAATACATGCTTTTCCCATGGTGAATTTCCCCAATCCTTCTAGCAAATGTGCATGTTCCTCTAAACCTGAGTAAACATAGAGTGAAATTGCTGATTTTCGAGGTGAAAAACCAACCATCGGCCAATCACCTTCTTGTCGACTTTTTTCTGATTTATAATGATAAACACCAAACCCAATGATTGATGGTCCCCACATTTTTGGTTCAAAGCCAGTGAATTCTTGCATGATTTTCACTAGCTCGATGCTATCCTTTTTCTTTTGATCCGTATTGGCAAATGAATCGATAAATTCAAAAACATCTTGCTCAGTTTGGTGTGTTTTAACAGTTGACATAAATAACTTTTTATATGTACATTTAGTAGTGAACTACAAAAATGAATATTATTTAAATTATGAATTAGTCCTTGCATGAAGAAGTGACAAATCTTGAAAATAAAAAAAGGAGGGAAAAACCCTCCTTTCAGCAGATTTCAATCTGAATTATTTGTCTTGAACAATAATTTCTTTTCCTTCATTCAGAATTACAATTTTTTGCTTTTCAGTTCTGAAGTTTTCATATTTTGCTCCATAACCTTCAACTGAGACAGTGTATTTCTTGAAAATTAAGTAATTTTTTACTGTAGTGGAGTAATTTGGGTGAACTAATACATCGTAATCACCTGAAGATAAAGCTTTATATGCTGCAGCTCCTCTAACTTTGTTTAATCGACCTGCTTGAGCAATTTTCAAAGGGTTAATTTGTTGAGCAAAACTTGCTGACGCATCTGTACTATAATTGATTCCATCCGCAAATGTTTTGTCTCCACTTACTCTAAAAATTAAAAAATAAGAAGAGCTACTTTCACCTTTGATTTTTTTAGTTTCATCAACATTGATATCGGCTTTGATTGGATCAAGTTGTACATTTCTTGAAATAACTGGACTCGATTGAAACCCTTTGTTTGTTGTTACACAAGAAGTGATTGATACCAATAGCATTGCTACAATAGTCAGATTAAACATTTTCTTTTTCATTTTTTATAAATTTTGATTTACCTACTCTATTATGGCTTTTCGGTTACGCCTATTATACAAACGTTTTAACAATTCTTAAACAAAGTGAAAAGCTAACAGGGTTAAACAAGTTCAAATTGAAAAAATTAGAATCTGCCTATGCAAATTCAGACTAACATTTGTGGTTTTCAAAATCAATAAAAAGGAAAATGACGGTAAATAGTGCCTTTCAAACAATTTCACTCATGTAGTATTTTGAGCTGAAATTATTGGATGACAAGAATAACTAAAATTCTAAAAAAAAGAAAATAGTAATGGAGAATATTCAAAAAGCAGTCATCATTTTCTAGTTAATTCAGATCATCGTACCGTTGATAATAATTTAACTGGTATCCAAATTTCTTCTTCTGAATTTGGGTCGTTGTTTTTGTATTTTTTTCCAAGTCGTTCGAAATGAGGACGATCATCCAATTCATAGCCTGAATTCGGTAACCAAGTTTCAAAAATATACTTAAATATCGTGTTGTCTGTACTCAATCCTTGATATGAAAAAACAGCATAAAGACCACTTGGAAGAACAAACGATTCCATTCCTTCTGGTATTTGATCAAATGATGACACTTCCATGGCTGCCCAGCGCTCAAATTCATTTGATGGTTTAAAATCAGTAAAATGTGTTGGTTGATACTTTACTAACGAAAATAAATCCTCAGAACTTTTGTTTTGTATTTCATTTTTACGAGGCATAAAACCTTGCCAAAGTAATGCAATCGAGTAGTTTGTAAAACTCATAGTCTTTCGCTGCCCAATCAGTTTTTTTTCACAACTATGCTCAATTCTTGGTTCCATTTTGCTTTTGAATTTGTAAGTTCCTTTCATCCCATAATTGCAGCATGGATTTCAGCTCGTTGTATTCTTCTTTGTAGGCTCCGTCGAGTACATCACACATGTTGGGGAAATCAATAAAGTAGTTTCGTGCGGTTTGATTACCTGATATCGCAGCCATGAACAATTGATAGGCGTATTTCATTTTTTGGTCAATAAGTTCTGATTGCACCGATTTATATTGTTTCAAAACTGTTTCAATTTCCTGCTTGGAAAAGTGTTGAATTTGTTGATTAACTTCACGTTTTCTTACAAGATTTTCTCCCTGAAAAAATACTTTTTCTATGGTCCAAACTGTTTCTTCGAATTTGAATTTCTTTCCTGTTGGCAATAAATGAAGATCTTCGATGATCAACGTGTCGTTCAACATGCTTAAACGACAGGTTATAATAGCCCCCCAGAAATCGATTATTGTATCACTTGTACAAACGGATAACACAAACTCTGAATAGCTTATTTGTTTGTCATCGGTATTTTGAAAGCCACACAATACAATCGTTTTTCCGTTGGAAAAGTGATATGATTCTTTTACAATAGAATCAGTTAGGTTTGTTTGTGGACACGAGCATGTTGATTGTGATTTCTGCCCGAAAAGACAGGAAACATATAGAAAACTGAGCAACAAGGTACAAGCGTACTTTTTCATTTGAAATGTTTGATCAGTTTCAAAAATATGGAATTCAGCGCAAGATTAGCTGTTTTCTTCATTAAAGAAAATAGTTTCTATACCCAGATAACATCATTAAAGTCAAAATTTCTTTTGAAGCTCAATGATAATTGTTTAAACGCTTCGTGGATATTAAACGAACTTGATTGAACAATTTAGTTTTACATTTTAACAACGCGCTCTTTTTTCAAGAGTTCGTTTGTCACATTACTCTTTACTTCCACAAGGTAAATTCCACGTGTTAAGTCTGAAAGACTCAAGTTCAATTCTGAGCTGTTTTTTTCTTCATTTTCAGTTGAAGTGGCAAAAACCACCTTTCCATTTAAATCAACAATTTGAATCAATAAATCAGTGCGATTGAATGTGCTTAAGTCAACAGTTAATTCATCATTAAACGGATTTGGGAATGAAATCGATTGCTCATTATCTCGATTACAAGCGACATAAATAATATCAGAATTTGTGTGAGCTCCGTTGATATCCACTTGCTTTAAACGGAAATAATCACCGTTTGAATTATTAAGTTTGTGACCATAATAAATAATATCCGTGCTGTTTCCCGCTCCTTGAATTTTGGCAGCTTCACTGAAAGTTTCACCATCTTTAGACTGTTCAATGACAAAATAGTCATTGTTTGTTTCTGATGCAGTCGACCAAGTAAATTCACGGCTTCCTTCTTGACATGAACCAGTAAATTCCATTAATTCAATAGGCAAACAAACATTGAAAGTCAAACGAACTTCACCTCGAGCTCCATTTCCTCCATTGGCTAATACCCATACATTGTTCCAATCATGATCGTGAATCAAAGCACCACCACCACCAGCGCCAATTGTTGTTCCGTTGTTTCCATTCAATTGATCTCGACAACCAGATGTACAAAGTGAACCTTGACGACCACTTCCACCAGTCCCACCACTTGCGGTTCCACCAGTTCCACCTGTTTGTGATCCCCAGCAAGCTAAAACAGTTGCATTTCCGCCATTTGTTCCAGAACCAGCACCGCCACCGCCGCCGCCTGATTGATCATTACATGAACCATCGTGCTTTCCAGTTGCTCCAGTTCCACCCGTAAATGTTACTGTCGCATTGGATCCACTTGCTCCAGCGCCACCATTTCCATTAGTTCCTAAATGTGAACCAGTGCCGCCATTCAAGGTCATTGCGCCACCTCCAGCACCTCCACCAAGTCCGGTTAATGCACCAGGTCCTACTGTAGCTGGTCCTGAAAATGAACTATAACCTCCGGCTTGGCCATCACCAGCTGCAGATGAAGCAGAATTTCCAATACCTCCATTGCCACCTAAACCAACTTTTATTGAATAGACTTCACCAGGATTTACAGCATAATTGCGGATAGCGTAACCGCCACCACCTCCACCGCCTCCGGCAGAACACGCTTCACTTCCTGTTGATCCGCTGTTAACACGAGAAGCAACACCGCCGCCGCCGCCGCCAGCACCCCAAACTTCTACGGTTACTGAGGTTACGCATGAAGGAACCGTCCAAGTTCCATCCGCTGTAAATGTTGCAGCAACTGGCATCGTACAAATTGTAACAGCTAGATTTTGAGCTGCGGCACTCGCACAGGCATTAGAGGGAATCACCGAAATTGTCCCTGCACCAACACCAACCGTGACTGTAACAGATGATGTTCCAGCACCAGCAGTAATCACCCATCCTGGAGGGAATGTCCATGCAAAAGACGTAGCACCAGCACTCGTTACACTGTATACTTGAGAGGTTCCTTGGCAAGGATTTGTTGGACCTGTTATAGCACTTGCAATTCCTGGAGCGGTACAAGCTACCCACGTAAGAATGATTTTACCACCTCCGCCAGCTCCACCTGCTCGGTTTGTTGATTGATATACCCAAGCTCCAGCACCACCTCCACCGCCAACAGGACCAGCTACTCCAGCTGCGCCACCGCTAAATCCGCCAGCTGCAGCCGTTGCTCCTGCAACTCCTCCAGCAACAGCGGTAGCACCATTTCCTCCAGCAGGAGCATTGTTTCCATTAACAGCTGTTCCAGCACTTCCACCACCACCACCTCCGCGATTGCTTGAAGCGATTGTTCCTGCAGCACCTTTGCCTCCTGAATATAAAAATCCTGTTCCGGTTGAACCACCATTTCCACCTGCTCCAGCGCAACACGTACTTCCTGCACCTCCAAATCCACCACTGGCGCTTATTGTAAATGGAGCTGCAACTGAAGTAGTACCACCAGTTCCTCCATTACCACCACCACCAGATCCAGCTGCGCCACCAGCACCAACTGTTAACACTAAATTTTGACCAGCAGTAACAGGAAATGTTAATTTGGAATATGCTCCACCACCACCTCCGCCACCAACAGCGTCTCCGGAACCATTTGAAGCGCCACCGCCACCACCGCCAGCACCCCAACATTCGATAATGACTGAACCGCTTGACGGTGCAACAACTGTTTGTGAGCTTGTATAAGTTTGACTCCAAACAGAAGAGAAGCATAATATATAAATCAAATTGAAAATTGACGCGAGAATACTAATGCGTCTGTTTCGTAGAGTGGTTGTTTTCATATGATTGAATCAATGCAAATTTTAAATTCTTGAGCTTGAGGAAACATTGCCTTAACTCGGTGGTAAAATTATGACCATTAATTCATGCTTTCTGAGGGGCTAACCCCTCAAAATCGGTTTACTACTTTGTTTAGAAATTAAATAGAAATTTATGTGCTTATTTAAAACTGGAAAGGCAGCCAAATCGTAAAAGTTGTACCTTTTCCTAATGTACTTTTAACATCAATTTTACCTTTATGCTCATCAATAATTAATTTCACATAAAATAAACCTAAGCCAAAACCTTTTACATCGTGAAGATTTCCAGTAGGAACGCGGTAGAATTTGTCAAAAATCATTTTGAGGTCTTCTCGTTTCATACCGATTCCATTATCTGCAAATTCTAATTGAATGCCATTTTTCAGGTTCCGTGTTTGAATTGATATTTCTGGTGTGACGGAACAATATTTAATGGCGTTATCCAATAAATTATAAACTACATTGGTAATGTGTACTGGATCTGCACTAATTTCATGGATTTCAGCTTCAAGATGTAAATGTATGCTCCCGCCTTGTTCAAGTTGGTTAAACATGAAATTATCTTTTGCTTCTTCCAATAACTCGTGAATGTCCATCTTATCCAAACTAAGTATCAATTCTTCTTGATCTAATTTGGCAACATTTAGAACACGTTCAACTTGATTTTCTAAGCGTTTATTTTCTTTGTAAATTATACTTGCGTAGCGTTGTAATTTCTCAGGATCATTGGCAAAATCGCTGCGCATTAACATTTCACTTGAAAGACCAATGGTTGAAATCGGTGTTTTTAATTCATGTGTCATGTTGTTGATGAAATCAGTTTTTACTTCTGAAAGTCGTTTTTGACGGAAAATGATATTAATCGTATATCCGAAAAAGACTAGCACAAGAATCACAATAATTGAAACGTAAATCCACGGTGAAATGGTGTCTGAATGCGGATTGATGCTTTTCGCTTTAACATTTGGGAAGATAACGGTGAAATAATGTCCGTCTTTTTTCCAACTCAATTTTGGCGATGTAATTCCCGCCATTGTATCTGAGGCAGGAGCGTACAGTGAATCTTTTGTGAAACGGATGAGGTTTCCAAAAACAATTGAATCACTAAAACAATCGTAAATTCCGTATTGAAAATCTTGGTGAATGTTCTGGTCGTAGAATTCACGTTTCAACAAGGTTTCTAAATAGAAAGGATGTAATTCTTCGTTGATATCAACTGTGAAGTAATTGGTACGAATTTGTTTTACGGCACCGTATAAATCAGAGCTATCTGCTTTTGAAGTTGTAATTTCTTCTAGCACATTACGCAGAGCAATGTGAGCACTTTCAGAAAATTCTTTGAGGTTTAAACTATCCTCTTTTTCTTGAATGGCAATATTGGTTTGTTGAATAGCTATTGTTTTGCGCATCCAAACCATTTGAACAATCAGAATGCTTGCAAGGGAAAGAATCCCAAGCAAGACTACTGCATTTATTCCTTTGCCTTTCAGCATGTTAATAGGATTCCATCGTTGGGTCAATTTCTGCTGCCCAAGCTAGAATTCCTCCTTCGAGGTTGTAAAGATTCGTAAAACCATAGGTGTGCTCAAGGTATTCAATCGCGTTTCCACTGCGTTTTCCAGAACGACAATGAACAATAACCTTTTTGTCTTTGCTGATTTCATCTACATGATTCGGTACTTCAGCCAATGGAATTAACTCACCATTCAAGGTACAAATGTCATTTTCATAAGGTTCTCTTACGTCGATTAATTGAAAATCTTCGTGTTGATCAATCATGGTTTTTAAATCGTGAACAGTAACAGATTTCATCGCTTTTATTATTTAGTGAACGTTTTTGAATGTATATTAAAATCCATTAACGCCATTCACTGTTGTATATTTTAAAATGTTCTTTTTGTCTGGATAAATACGTGCAAATGCTGATTGAACAGCCAATGTGCCTTCATGGAATCCACACAAAATTAACTTCAATTTATTTTCATAGGTGTTAACATCACCAATTGCGTAAATTCCTGGAATATTCGTTGAGTAATCCAAGGTATCAACTTTAATTGCATTCTTGTCAATTTCCAATCCCCAATCTGCAATAGGACCCAAACTCGGTTTTAATCCAAATAAAGGAATAAAATGATCTGTTTCACGTAAGATTTCACCATCTTTTTGATGCGTAATAACTACACCTTCCACTTTTCCATCACCTGTTATTCCAGTAACTTCTGCTTCAGTTACCAAAGAAATCTTTCCTTCTCCGGCCATGTCAATTACTTTTTGCACTGAATCCAAATGTCCTCTGAATGAGCTACTTCTATGTACTAGAACAACTTCTTTTGCAATGTTTTTTTCAGCTAGGAAAATTGACCAATCCAAAGCTGAGTCGCCACCACCAGCAATCACTACGCGTTTTCCACGGTAAAATTCAGGATCTTTAATGATGTATTCAACTCCTTTGTCTTCGTAATTATCAATCGTATCAATTGGTGGTTTACGCGGTTCAAAAACACCTAATCCTCCAGCAATCATTACAATTGGAGCTTCATGTTTTGTACCTTTAACTGTAGTAACGATAAACTTACCATCTTCCGTTTTGTCGATTGTCATTGCTGCCTCACCAAGTGTAAATCCTGGTTTGAATGGTGCAGCTTGCTCCATTAAATTATCAATTAAATCTCCTGCTAAAACACTTGGAAATCCTGGGATATCGTAAATTGGTTTTTTTGGATAAATCTCTGAACATTGTCCGCCAGGTTGTGGCAATGAATCAATTAAATGACAACGCAATTTTAAAAGTCCTGCTTCGAAAACGGTGAAAAGCCCAACTGGGCCTGCTCCAATGATGATAATATCTGTTTGAATCATTTTGTGTATTTGTAAAAACGCTGTAAAGTTAGCGAATAGTTCAGTAACAAAGAAGAAATCGAATTGTTCTTTTCTGTAACTAAAGTTGCTGAATTAAGCTTGTTAATTCTTCTAAATGAACTGGTTTGATGAGAATACCTTTAACTTGATTTTTATCAAAGGTTTTGAGTTCTGTTACATCACTGTTTCCCGTTGCAAAGATTACTGGAGTTTTGTGCGTTTTCGAAAAGATTTTAAACAGCTCAACACCGTCCATTTGTCCTTTTAATTTGATGTCCAGAATAATAGCTTTGTATTCAATTCCCTCGTCAATACTTTTGAAAAAATCTTTTGCGTTAGAAAATGACAAACATTCATAGCCTTCATTGGTGAGAAATTTAGACATAACCAAGACAAGTAAATAATCATCTTCAACAAGGGCTATTTTGGGTCTCATTTTATTAGGTTAAGGTATCGAAAATAAGGGAAAATTCTGTGCCATCAAAGGATTTATAGGAAAATTGTCCATCGAGTTGTTTTGTAAAAGCTTCTACTAATGTTATGCCCAAAGAATTTTGATTTTGAGCGCATTCAGTTTCAAATCCTTTTCCATTGTCCTTTATGGATAATTCTATTTTTTCGCGTTGACGAATTGAAATTGAAATCGTTGGGTTGCTTGTTGTGTCAAAAGCGTGTTTAAAACAATTACTAATGACTTCATTGATAATTAATCCACATGGTATTGCTTGGGAAAGATCAAGGTGAATTTCTTCCAATGAAAAAATCAAGTTAGCACTTGCCTTTGAAACGTGAGTTTTTGCGACTTCCTTTACAAGCGTTTCAATGTAATTTTTCAAATTGATTTTGGACACATTGGATTCGTGGTACAAGGATTCATGAATTAAACTCATCGATTTGATGCGGTTTTTTGCATTCGACAGCACTTCCTTTAAGTGAGGATCATTGTCGTACATCAATTGTAAATCGAACAAGCCAGAAATGACTGCTAAGTTATTTTTTACGCGGTGATGCGTTTCAGACAACAAGGTGTTTTTTTCGTTGAGTAACTTTTCCAACTCCTTTTGATTTTTTTCGAGCTCATCGTTTTTTATTTGTACCTCGAATGCAATATCATTTTGAAATTTTGAGAAACTACTAGTTAAGACAATTAGAAACGCAAAAGCCATTACAACATTGAGGTAGTACAAAATGATTAATGTTTCTTGATTTAAAAGCACAAGTGGTTGAATTCCTCTGAAATGAGCATATTCCACAATTGTATAAGAACTCAGATAAAGCAGAATTCCCAAAATAGTTTGCCGAAATTGATAAAAATGAAAGAAAGAATAAATGATTAATGGTGAAGTGAAGTAATAAAGAAAAAATCCAGAATCATGTCCGTATGTAAAACTTAATGCTAAAACTGAATAATTCGTAGAAATCAAGGTTAGGAACTTTCCGACTCTGTAGTAATGGTTGTAATTGCAAACTAAAGAGACTGAAAAAAGCAATTGAACAACACAGAACAATAAGGCTGATTCATAATTGTTCAGTAAGAACATGGTCAAATAATAGGGAGTGCAAAAGAGTATGCACGTCCACGTAAAAATATTTAAAACACGTAAGCGATTGTTGAATTCAGACGTATTCGTCTCATTCACTCCGATAGAAATGGCACGTTGCAACAACGAAGACGGGTTTCTTGAATTCACTAGGTGTAAGTTTTAGCTTAGAAAGTGAATTTAATGAAAAAACCAATACGAAATGTACCGAATGGATGAATGGTTGTTAAAAATATTTTTTAGAAAACTCCCATAAAACGACCCCAGCACAAACAGAAACGTTTAAACTGTGTTTCGTTCCGAACTGTGGGATTTCAATAATGTAATTCGAAGCATCAATGACATCCTGGTCAACACCGTTGACTTCATTTCCAAAAACTAAGGCAAATTTTTCTTCTGGAAGTTCAGCCACATTTTGAAGAAAGGTTGTTTTTTCTGTTTGTTCAATACTGCAAACAGCAACACCTTGTTCTTTTAACTCATGAACCAACTCGATGATCGAACGGCGGTATTCCCATTCAACTGTTTCGGTAGCTCCCAATGCTGTTTTTTGAATATCGCGATGTGGAGGATTTGCGGTAATGCCACATAAATAAATCTTTTCAACATTGAAGGCGTCTGAGGTTCTGAAAAATGAACCGATATTGTTGAGGCTTCGGATATCGTTGAGAATAACGATAATCGGGAATTTCTTCTGCTGCTTGAATTCTTCTTCAGAAACGCGATCAAGCTCCCACAATTTTAGTTTTTTGTTCATTTTGTTGAAAATATAGCGCCAATAAGTTTTGTCTACTCGCGCGTTGATTCTAAATTTACAAGACAAAAATCACAAAATCATTCCAATTGGCGACCAAAAAAGAAGATAAAAGTGCGAATGAAACGCCTTTAATGAAGCAATACAATCAAATCAAGGCGCGACATCCTCAAGCTTTGTTGTTGTTTCGTGTTGGAGATTTTTACGAAACATTTGGTGAGGATGCCATTAAAACAGCAAAGATTTTAGGAATCATTTTAACAAAACGTGGTGCTGGTTCGCCTTCAGAAATTGAATTAGCAGGATTCCCTCATCATTCACTCGATACGTACTTACCAAAATTAGTGCGCGCTGGTCAACGTGTTGCGATTTGCGACCAATTGGAAGATCCAAAAATGACTAAAACCATTGTGAAACGTGGTGTTACGGAATTAGTGACTCCAGGTGTTTCATTCAATGATCAGGTGTTGGATCAAAACAAAAACAACTTTTTATGTGCCATTCACTTTGATAAAAACGAGCATGGAATTTCCTTCTTGGATGTTTCAACAGGTGAATTTCTCGTGGCACAAGGAAATAAAGAATACATCGATAAATTAATTCAAGGCTTCGAGCCAACTGAAATTGTTTATCAAAAAAATCGATCGAAGGAATACAACGAGCTTTTTGGCGATAAATATTATACCTTTCGTCTAGAAGATTGGGTGTTTACGGCAGATTATGCGAATGAATCGCTCAATAAACATTTTGAAACAAAGTCATTAAAAGGATTTGGAATCGAAAATTTGGGATTGGGTGTAATTGCAGCTGGAGCGATTTTACATTATTTATCCGAAAATCAACACAGCCGTTTAGGTCATATTACATCAATTGCAAGAATTGAGGAAGAACGCTACGTTTGGCTCGATCGATTCACTGTTCGAAACCTTGAGTTGATTAGTTCACCTCATGAAAACGCCACGACTCTCGCAGACGTGTTGGACCGCACGCGAACGCCGATGGGTGGACGCATGATGAAACGATGGATTGTGTTGCCGTTGAAAGATGAACAACCAATTAAAGAGCGTTTGCAAGCCGTTCAGTTTATCAAGGAAGATGAACAAATGGGCTATGAAGTAGGCGAACGCTTAAAGGAAATTGGCGATATCGAACGCTTGATTTCCAAGGTAGCTGTAGGAAAAGTGAATCCAAAAGAAGTGATTCAATTGAATCGAACGCTGCATCAAATTGATCCAATAAAACAACTGATTGGTAACACGAAAAGCAATTTGCTAAAAAAGGTTTCAGATCAATTGAATCCTTGCTCAAAATTGATTGAGTTAATTGAAGCTACTTTGGTTGATGAACCCGCAGTTCAAGTTGGAAAGGGATTTGTAATTCGTGAAGGTGCAAACACTGAATTGGATGATTTGCGAACCATTTCGTTGAATGGAAAAGATTACTTGGAAGAAATGCAGAACCGTGAATCGGAGCGAACAGGGATCCCAAGTTTGAAAGTGGCCTTTAACAATGTATTTGGTTATTACTTAGAAGTTCGAAATACACACAAAGACAAAGTTCCAGCAGAGTGGATTCGTAAGCAAACATTGGTAAATGCTGAGCGATACATTACGGAAGAATTAAAAGAATACGAAACAAAAATTCTTGGAGCAGAAGAGAAAATCCATGCAATTGAGTCGAAAATGTTTCAGGATTTGGTCTTCGGAATGGCTGATTACATTCAATTAATTCAGCACAATGCCTTCTTAATTGCACAATTGGATTGTTTGGTTTCATTTGCAAGAGTGGCCACTGAAAATAATTATTTCATGCCATCGATTAATAATGGATTCAGTTTGAAAATCAAAGATGGTCGCCATCCAGTTATTGAAAAGCAATTAAAAGTAGGTGAGGAGTACATTTCGAACGATGTATACTTAGACAACGATACGCAACAAATTATCATGATTACGGGGCCAAACATGTCAGGTAAAAGTGCAATTTTGCGACAAACAGCTTTGATTTCCTTAATGGCACAAATGGGTTCGTTTGTTCCAGCTGCTTCAGCAGAATTGGGATTGGTTGACAAAGTATTTACGCGTGTTGGAGCGAGTGATAACATTTCTTCGGGCGAATCAACTTTTATGGTTGAAATGAATGAAACCGCGAGTATTCTGAATAATTTATCGGAGAGAAGTTTAATTCTTTTAGACGAAATTGGGCGTGGAACCAGCACATACGATGGAATTTCGATTGCTTGGGCAATTGCTGAATATTTGCATGAAAATCCAAAAGCAAAAGCAAAAACCTTGTTTGCAACGCATTACCATGAGTTAAATGAAATGACCAAGAAATTTGATCGAATTAAAAACTTCAATGTTTCGGTAAAGGAGATTGGTAATAAAATTCTATTCATGCGTAAATTGGTTGAAGGCGGTAGTGAGCACTCGTTTGGTATTCATGTGGCGAAATTGGCGGGTATGCCATCACAGGTTTTAGCGCGCGCAGAAATGATGCTAAAAGAGCTTGAAAAGTCGCACGAAATCGGCGGAGGTAAGCAACAAATGAAAACGAAAGTAAAAGAGGCAATCGCATCGGAAAATATGCAGTTAAGTTTCTTTCAGCTGAATGATCCTGTTTTAGAGCAGATTCATGAGGAATTAGTTTCCATCGATATTAACACCTTAACACCGGTTGAGGCTTTGATGAAACTCAACGAAATCAAGAAGTTAACAGGAGGATAAAAAAACTTCGAAAAAAATATTGCAAAGAGTATTGTATTTTTAGAAATACTTTATACATTTGTCGCCCGTTACAAGTGAAAGCAACGGCTTTCTAAAGCGGTTTGAAATACTAAATTGCGAGAGTAGCTCAGTTGGTAGAGCACAACCTTGCCAAGGTTGGGGTCGCGAGTTCGAATCTCGTCTCCCGCTCAAGTCCGCTCGGATGGTGGAATTGGTAGACACGCCGGACTTAAAATCCTGTGCCTGTATGGGCGTGCGGGTTCAAGTCCCGCTCCGAGTACAAAACCCTGATGTAATAGTCAGGGTTTTTTGTTTTATGAAACTTGTCAAAGGGCTTCCACCATTGACTTGTAGAGAAATTCTGAGTGTTTTTAATGCTCAGAATTTTTTCATTTATAGGAGTCTCTGCCCAACCATTGCCCAACGCAAAAAAAATCATATTTTTAACAATTATTATGAATAACCTTAAATCTCAACAGTGAAAATTGAAGAATCCTCAGGTAAAAGGACATTTGAAGATTGGAAAAATAGGAAAGTTATTTTACAGTTTGAAAAAAGGGATTTCAATTTAGAAGGAAATATTCCAATACTTAAATACATCGACTTTTCTGAAAACGACATTAAACAAATTAAAAAAGAGAAAGAAATAATATTTCTAAGTGAGCAACTTAGAATATTTAAAGTGCTTTTAAGTCAATACGACAATCGAAAACATACAACAGTCAAGAACCTTTTACAATTCAATCACCAAGAGTTGGCAGAAATAGATGATTACCTTTTTGGCAAAATTCCTCACATCAAAGTGGATAATGGAGGGGTTTACAGTATTAAAAATCAGCGACAGGCACAAATTTTCACAAAAGACAATTATGAGAAAAACTTTGAAGTTGTTGACTTTGATTTTGTATTCGTTGATTATTACAAAAATGATTCTTGTATAAAGGCTTTTGTATATGCTCTTTGGCAACTTAGAACGAAAATTAAGGAAGAAATGAAAGTAAAATTTGACCTTAATGATGTTGTTTTTACTAATTGGGAAGCATATCATTTATTCCTTTCCTTTGAAGGTAAAATAGAACAAAGTAGTGTGTTGAAAAAAGCCGATTACGATTATATATTTTATAAAATGAAAGAGATTGGTGCAATCAAATCAAGTACCTCTCAATTTGATTATGTTTTGTTTTTGTCATTACACTCTCCTCATTTGGGATTCGATATCCCCGATTTTAAAGGTAGAGTTGAAAACGAAAGAAGGGAAGATATTTTCAAAAAAATCTACGAAAAATCATCATATAAACTTTCAGTAGGTGGTGGATTTACCATTTACTGTAGTCTTTGATTCATATTATCGTCAGTTCAAGAAAAGAATAAGCCCCAAGGGAGCCCCTAAAAATTTTTATTTAGCCCCAAGGTAGCTCCAAAAGCAAAGTCAATAACAAAAACATTTCTTTTTCAAGTAGATGAAATAAAATTCTATAACTATCAAATATAGAGTCGATTCACTTTTATCTATTCGTCAATTTTGTTGTTTTGACCAACGTTAATTGGTACAAAAAAAATATCCCATTAATATCCCAAAAACCTCCCAAAGTGAACCTCGCTCTGCTCTTACTTTTGTAAAAAAGAAAAAGATATGACAAAGTGGGAAAAACAAAATGAACAGCCTTATCTTACTCCCAAAGAGGTTGCAGATTTATTGAAATGTTCATTAAAAACTGTGTATAACCTAACTAAAAAAGGCATCCTAAAAAGATATTCGTTTGGTGGACGCAGAATCTATTATTTACGATCAGAGGTGGAATCAGCGATGTTCGGTTTAGATTGATTATGTCACGTAAATTATGTCTGCATAAAGGCTGTGATTGTTGTCAAGCCATGAATGATCTAAATAATAGATTCGATGATTTTTATGCTAAATCCCTATATGATATTTGGATTCCTAAAAAAGTAGTCATGAAGTTTTTCGACTATGGAGAAACACAAATGCGTGCTGTAGAAAAACAATACAAACTTCAAGTTTCGAGAATTAAATCAAGAACATTTTATTCGGCAGAGTCGATTCTGAACCTCCTTGAATCAAGCAAGATTAACTAGAATGAAACAATATTTTCTTTATAAATATGATAACCTATTGGGTAAGTCAGATAATAGCCATAACTACGGACAGACACCGCAACGAGCTAAATCACTAAAGTACTTTGTTAATAGATTTACAGGTGAAATGGTTTTAGTAACAGATTTGCAACAACGCAAAAATAAACGGAATCTTCATTTGGATAATTTTTCAGCAACTTACTACAATCTTCATAGAAAGGGTTTGGTTTCAATTCTAGGAATCGTAGTAAATGTTGCGGAATATAACACAATTTCAAAGTTTCTTGATTCAATGAAGAAGAAACTAAAAAGAAAAAGTATTGAAACCTTGGGGTATGTATGGGTGAGAGATTCAGGAGATAGAAGAGCCATACCTCATTTTCATATAATGATTGCAACCACAAAAATATCTTTGGAAGATTTTAATAAATTATTTGAAAAAAAAAGAC
>JACCDQ011657479.1_pt1 | contig 16928 bp, 15 predicted proteins | sample 7446031 | NCBI WGS metagenome assembly JACCDQ01 (sample SAMN15323442, study PRJNA562643) | freshwater metagenome | isolation source: river surface water | place: USA:Blue River Watershed | collected 2017-08-17
CACAACTAACATCATTAAGAAAATCGAGTTCTTCCTCTTTTTTCCAGGCAGTCAACATCGAAGAAGTTTGCTCATAGCCAATACGTTCTTGACGCTCGTACCAACCTTGAGTCCTTTCCTGGAGAGCTTTGTTATACACCAATCGCACACAGCCCAAGGTTCGGCGCAAGAGATGTTCTTGTTCCGATGTCGGGTAGAAACGGTAGCGATAGGCTTTTTCCATAGCTCACATGGTAGCATTCATATATGTGGCTTTGCTTTGGGTGCTAAAATTTCAGATACCAAGCCGTCCTAAAGGACGGGGTTTCAGATCCATTTTTTCGATGATAGGCGTGTTAGTAGGTCTTGGGTGACGATTTCATCCTGAGCGTCCCCCGGAATAGTTAGGAGACGTTGAGTGCCTTGGTAATAGTCCAAAATGGGGACAGTTCGTTGATGAAAAGCGGTAATCCGATTGCGAATAACCGGCAGTTGATCATCCACCAGCGATCGCGCCAGGGAACGGGTCATCATCGTAGTTTCGCTAATTTCCAGATAGACAGCCCAATGGAGAGGTTGCTTTAGCTCTTCGAGGAGAAAATCCAGTTCTTCGGCTTGGAAGGCAGTGCGGGGATACCCTTCTAAGAGCCAATTTCCCTGTAAATCACTTTTGCTGAGGCGTTGGCGGATGAATTGAATCATCAAAACATCGGGCAGTAATTCCCCCGCTAAAACGTAGGGTTGAGCTTTGAGACCCAGGGGGGACTGACTAGCGATCGCTTCCCGCAAAATATCTCCGGTGGAAATAATCGGTAGATTGAGGGTTTTATGTAGGTTTTTCGCCTGGGTGCTTTTTCCTGACCCTGGCCCCCCCAATATCACTAAACGCATAGATGACTCCACAATTTTGTCTTTTAGTCTATAGCTATTAGCATACCTGTTGGTAAACTTCATCTCCTTAAGGGGGCTGGGGGGATTTTCCTTGCCCTGTTACTTTTAAACCACGTTCATTTTGGGAACTGTCGTTTTTGGAATTTCATGGCCAAGTTCTCTTTTTAAGGCAATGGACTGAGCCGGTCGAAGTGGGAATTTAGGGGGATCGCCACTAATGAGCCTGATGGATGGCTTTGACTGTCTTGTTTTTAGTCTATATTTTCGCTTAGACTGAAAAAAGAAGTGTAGGAAGAAAATATTGTCAAAAGACTTCATAAATTTTATGACTAAGAATGAAAAAATAAAAAAGCCAGACTACTAATTCCTGATGCGGCAAAAAATGAATTTTTCCAGGGAAAAGGATAATTATGAATAATTAATAAACCCAAGAGATAAACATCTAAAAAGACTCTTGTATAATTTAAAAAATAGTCTAAAATTAAGATACTACTGGATAAAAATAGTCCTAAATATAAACAAGTTCCCCAACGAATTGTATGATTATGGCTCGGAAAACGATAGGTTGACCAAAGGGTTAGAATAAACCCTGCAATTAACAGTAAAAAAAGATAAATTTCAAAGAGATTATTCCCTGTCATATCGGTTTTAAAGATAAGTTGAATTTTTTCTATGATCCCTGTCCCAGGAATTCCAAAATTTCCTGTACCCGTCCCTCCTGGTAGCTTTCTAAGCCAAATATAACCGTTCCATAATAAAGCGGGAATCGGGGCAAATATTAGGGGGATTAAAAACCGTTGGCGTTTAAGCAGAATATTATTAATGAATAAGGCTAACCAAATTAGGAAAAGCGTTTCACGGGTTAAGAGAGCCAGGGCAATGAAAAGTGCTGTCAAACGGGGGCGATCGCGGTGTTCTCCATGAATAGCCGCTAGGGTTAATAAACCTCCTAATAAATCCGCCGTCGAAAGGGTAAGAGTAATCCAAATTCCAGGAATAGTCAACACCAATAACGAATTTTGAGGCTCGGCTCCACGACTTTGATTATAAAAGGCAACAACGACGGTAATTAAGGCGATCGCCAGGATATTAATGCCCACTAACGCATAGGGAATCAATTGGGGATTACCTAACCCGAAAAGATAGCCCAGTAAGGGATATAAAATGCGACGATAACGATAACTGGGATGATCTAAAGCGGCGATCGTGCCGTCATTTTGCAGAAAGGGATCTAAGGCAATGCTTAAAAATTGTTGACCATCGTAACCCAGTTGGTCTTTAAAAATCAAAACTTGTTGGGGGTCTAAAAACGGCGATAAGGGTAAAACCGAACCAATACGAAAGAAACCTGTAATGTTGCCCGCAAATTTTTCGATGCCGAGTATAAAGGTGATGAGGATGACCCCACTCAAGGCGATGAATCCATAGTGCCAAGCCACCGGGATTTCCGACCATTGCCAGAAATTTCGCCGGCTCTGGCTACGTCTTCTTCTTCTTTTTTCCATACTTCTTCAAAAACGAAAGACCCGGAGTTCACGCCTACCGTAAGCATCCCGTATTGCTGCTACTTTCCAGTCCTGACAAGATTTGGGCGTTGCGATCGCATGAGTCCGAGTCGAAATCCAGTATAACACGGATCACCCGCTTAATCTTCATCACTGCTAAGAATTTGGGGAACACGGAAGAAGTCGCCTTCGGGCTGGGGGGCCTGGGTGAATAAATCCTCCCGATGATTATAGGTTACTTGGCGATCGCGGCGAGTAATATTACTTAATTCGATTGCCCTGGTGGTGGGAGGAACATTTGTAGTATCTAATTCACTAAGTTGTTCAAAATAGTCTAGGATACTGCTGAGTTGACCGGCAAATTGTACTTCTTCGGTGGGGGTAATGGCTAGACGAGCGAGATGGGCAATTTTATGAACCTGTTCTTGATTAAGCATAGAATAGGGGATAGGGGATAGGGGGTAATAGAGCAATTAAATTAACTATCAATAGGATTTAACAGTATTAAAGTCCTACGAAAGACAGATTTGTTGTAGGGGCACAATATATTATGCCCTTGGCAAAATAGACAAGGTTTGCCTAGAAAAAGACATCAATTTCCGAACGTCCGGTGATTTTTAACCAATTTTGAGCCTCAATATAATTATTGGGAGCTAAACGAATGGCTTGTTTCCAATATTCAGCCGCTTTATCAAATAACGCTTCGGCTTCTTCTTCATGACCGGCTTCCTTGGCCCGTTCTCCCTGATAGTGGTAGATCACGGCCACATTATTCAACGCTGAGGGCATTTGGGGATTTAAGTCGATCGCCTGGTGATAGGACTCTAAAGCTCGTTCATGTTCACCGTTACTAGCATAAATCAGAGCCATATTGTAGAGGATATAACTGCGATCGTTGGGATTTTCTTCTAGGGTCAGTGCTTCCTGATAGTTTTCCAGGGCTTCGGCATATTCCCCTTCCGCCTGGGCGGACATCCCATCTCGATAATAAACAAAGGCTTCCTTCGCTTTTTTGTTGGTGGGCAGTACCTTAAGGATAATATCTGCCATCACCGTAAAACTTTTATCAATAAAGTTATCGTTGCGTTGAGTTCTGGGCATAGTTGCGTTGGGTGAACATCCGAAAGTCTAAAAGTCTTGGCTTGATCCTAGCAAACTTCCGTCCCAGGCTCCTAAACTCAACCAAAATCTAGCGGGTTCCAGTCTCGGCTTGGTTAGGGCCTCAGTTACCGAAAAATTGGGTTTAAAGCCCCGTCCCTTCGGCAAGCACTTCGACAAGCTCAGTATGGCACTCAGGACAAACCTTTAGGACTACTTTTAAATAAATGATGGTTTATCTGCAACTTTTTTTAATAAAATTAAAGAATGTTAATCAGAAAAAATAAACTGTTAAATAGGACAAAAGAGCGATACCGGTCTCTTAATGAGGTTATATATACTGCTCAATTTATCAGAAATAAAGCGGTTAGATACTGGATGGATAATTAAGGAGTCGGTAAAGCCGATTTGTATGTGCTATGCAAAGATTTAGCCGGCGATTAAGCAAGCCCGAAACGTAGTGGCATCTAATGATGTCGTGGTGTATGAATAAGAATCCTCTCGCTTTAGCGAAGGGAGTATGTCAAAAAGCCAGGCACAAACAATGGGAGCAGTGGGGTAAATCGCTACAGATTGTTGGCAACGCTTCTGAGACAATCGTGGGCTAGAAAATTTTCAGCGATGGAAGGCTAGGGGTCAGTTATGAAACCCTCAATTATTGTGTGCGGGTTAGGCAAAACGGGGTATCGCATCTATAGTTTGCTCAAACAGCAGGGGGCCAACGTGATTGGCATCGAGGCCCAGCCTTTACCCCAGGAAGCCGGCAATCGTATTGTGGTGGGAGATTTGCGATCGCCCCAGACGTTAATGATGGCTGATATTCAATCTGCCCATACCCTGGTCTTAGCGGCTGAGGATGACGCACTCAATTTAGCGATATTAGCCCAGGCAAGGGTTTTAAATCCCCAAATTCGCATTATTAATCGGCTCTTTAATCAAACCCTAGGGGAACGCTTAGACCGCACCTTGCCCGACCATGTGAGCATGAGTGTTTCAGCCCTAGCGGCTCCGATTTTTTCCTTTGCGGCCCTGGGTAATAAGGCGATCGGTCAACTGCGCTTATTTAATCAAACCTGGCCCATTCAAGAGGTCATTATTGATGCCCAACATCCCTGGTATGGTTTGCCTTTGAGTGAACTTTGGGATGATCCCCAACGGATGTTAATTTATTATCTTTCGGCGACGGAGGAGATGGATTTAATTTCGGCTGTTCTTGACAATAAAACCCTGGAAAAAGGGGATCATTTAATTATTGCTAGGCAACCCCAACGTCAGCCAAAACGACGATCTATTTTTCCCAAATTGTCTAAAATTGTCACGAATCTACGGCAGTACGAACGCTATGTCCGGCCCGTAATTTGGGTGTCTCTGTGTTTAGGGGTAATGATTTGTACGGCAACTTTTATTTATATTTGGGTTAATCAAAAAGTATCCCTTGTGGATGCCCTTTATTTTTCTGTGGGGATGATTACGGGAGCCGGCGGGAAAGAAGAAGTTGCCGAAAAAGCACCGGGAATTGTCAAACTGTTTACGGCGGTGATGATGATTGCAGGGGCGGGCGTGATCGGGATTTGTTATGCCCTGTTAAATGATTTTATTTTGGGGAGTCGTTTCAAACAATTTTTAGATGCGGCAAAGATTCCGACCCAGGGGCATTATATTGTTTGCGGCTTAGGGGCGATCGGCATGGCTATTATTGAGCAGTTACATCATCAGGGTCACGAAGTATTAGCCATTGAACAGGATCACGATAACCGTTTTCTGCACGCGGCGCGTTCCCTGGGGGTTCCCGTCATTGTGGAAGATTCCCGTTTAGAAGCCACATTACAGGCGGCTAATTTAAGTAAGGCCAGTGCGATTTTAGTCGTGACCAGTAACGATATGGTTAACCTCGAAATTGCTCTCACGGCCAAGGCGATCGCCCCCCATCTCCGGGTGATTTTGCGGAACCAAGATGTGCAATTTAGTGAATCGGTACAGACAGTTTTTGAGTTTGAAACGGTGTTATGTCCGACGGAATTAGCGACCTATTCCTTTGCCGCCGCGGCCCTGGGGGGACGAATTTTAGGGAATGGGATGACAGATGATTTGTTATGGGTAGCCCTAGCAACTTTAATCACTCCGAATCATCCTTTTTGTGGCAAAGTTGTTCAAGACGCGGCCAGGATGGCAGATTTTGTGCCTCTTTACCTAGAGCGGCAAAACCAAACCCTTCACAGTTGGCCATTGTTAAATATTGAACTGCGATCGGGTGATATTTTATATTTAACAATGCCCGCGACGGAATTAGAACAACTCTGGCGTACTCCCCTAGAAAAATTCAATCTAACCGAAGAAAGTTTAGAGCAATTTCAGTCTTTTTAAGGGTTAATTTTGTTCCTCTTTAATGGTTAAGGGTTGCCCTACTGCTCCGGCATAAAAGACGATCAGTTTCACCGGTACGGAGCCAATATTCCGGCCATTGTGGAGGGTGTTAACGACTTCAGCCAAAGCATCGCCAGCTTTCAAGGTTTTGGTGCGACCATCTTGTAATCGGACTTGTAATTCGCCTTCCAGCAAAAGGCCAAAGGACGGGACAGGATGAAGATGCCAACCAGTTTCTCCGCCGGGGGCAATTTCAATGATCATGCCGGTAATTTCCGCTTGACCCTGGGGATATTGCAGTTTTTGACCATCCCAACTTTGATCGGTTTTGAGAATTGTTGTACTTTTGATAGTCGCTGAGGGTTCGATCGCCTGAACAGTCAGGGGTAAACCGCAGACCAAAGCCATTGTCCAGAGGATGGGTTTCCATAAAGGCTTTTTCATCAGTATATTAAGGTCAGAAGGGGAAAGGCGATCGCGGTTCATGGGGAGAGAATAGGATAACGTTAATGAATTTTACAAGTAATCTGTCTTTTCTGTTAGCATTTAAAGACTTGATAGGTTTCTCTCATTTATTTAACCGATTGAGGTGTTGGTTATGCTAAAAAAACTAATTTTAGAAAATTGGAAAAGTTTTCGTTATGCGGAACTCTATTTTGATCCGTTAACCGTATTAATTGGCACGAATGCCAGTGGTAAATCAAATTTGGTAGAAGCGTTGGAGTTTTTGCGACGGATGGCGACTGGGGAAACCGTTGATGTAGCCTTAAACGGCGATCGCTCTTTACCCCCGATTCGTGGTGGTTCTCAAGGAATAATTTTTAAATCTGAACATGATGAAGCTGGCAATGGCAAAAACTTCACCGTCAATTTATTAATCCAAAATGAACAACAAATTGAATATCTTTACCGACTCAATATAGGTCCGGTATTAACAGCACTCCCACAGAATTTTAATATTCGAGAGGAAGATATTACATGGAATAAAAATCAAAATAAAGTCTCTTTATCGGGAACTAATTTCGGTTTACCTACCAGCACAAGTGGATTGTCTGTGGATTATAATCTTTTGGCTTTAAATGATAAAATTGAAAATCAAGAACTAGTTTCAGATTTACAATCTTTTTTTATAAATCGAGAAGTTTGGGATAAAGCAAAGTCAGAAAAAGCTAGTTTAAGCATATTTATTCTTGAGCAATTAAAATCAATTTTTATTATGAATCCTATCCCTAGTCAAATGAGAAATTATACTCAAATTTCTGAAACTCTTGAACAAGATGGATCAAATCTTGCAGGAGTTTTAGCCGCTTTACCCGATGAACAAAAAGAAGAGGTTGAAGCAACTTTATCCCATTACTTAGAACATTTCCCGGAAGGTGATATTAAAAAAGTTTGGGCGGAAAAAGTGGGTCGTCTGGGAACTGATGCCATGCTCTATTGTCAAGAAGAATGGAAACCTGGAGAAATTACAGAAATTGATGCTCGCAGTATGTCTGATGGAACATTGCGCTTATTAGGCATTTTAACCGCTTTATTAACCCGACCAGAAGGTAGTTTAATTGTCATTGAAGAAATTGATAATGGTTTACATCCTTCCCGTGCGGAACTATTGGTTAAAATCTTGCGAGAAATTGGCACAAAACGCAAAATTGATCTGCTGATCACTACCCATAACCCTGCTTTATTAGATGCGCTAGGGCCAGAAATTATTCCCTTTGTCACCGTTGTTCATCGAGATGCCGAAACCGGTGAAAGTAAATTAACCCTTTTAGAAGACATTGATAATTTACCAAAATTATTAGCAAGTGGATCGCTAGGAAAATTAGCAACGAGAGGCACGATTGAGAAAACCCTCGCCAACTCCCTTTAAAAAATTAAGTCAGATAATCCATGAAAAAAGTTTTGATATTCGACACCGGCATTCTTTGTATCTATTTTAAAATTCCTAAATTTGAATCTTACAGCCCCTCGTCGGATCGTTGGACAAAAGCCAGGATTGACCAATTAATTGCCGACGAAGAAAAAGCAAAAACCACTTTTGTGTTACCTTTAGCGGCGATCATTGAAACCGGGAATCATATCACGCAAGCATTAGGCAACCGATACGCGATCGCCAAGGAATTTTCTCAATTAATGAAAAAAGTAGCAAATGCCCAAGATCCCTGGGCGGCGTTTACGGAACAAGAAAAATTTTGGGAACCGGAAGCCCTGAAAGAATTAGCCGATGAATGGTCAAAAAAAGCCATGGAAAATTTGTCTATGGGGGATATTTCGATCAAAGCGATTGCCGATTATTACGCAAAAATGGGCTATCAAGTGGAAATTTTAACCGGTGATCAAGGTTTAAAATCCTATCAACCGACTCCACCTTCATTAATTCCTAGACGAAGACTTAAATAACATCATCACATTCCGGTTAACGATGGTAAGGTGGGGGCGTAATTCGGAAACGCACTAACTGCTGATCCACTTCTTTTAAGAGAGTAAAATCTTCAGCCGGTAACGGAAAAAATTCTTGGATTAAAAATTGTTTTTCTAGGGATAATTGTTTTTCTAAAAAAGCAAAGGCTTGGCGGAGTTCTGGAACATTAACCGAACAGGGGGCGGCAAAATGAGCGGGAATGACCTGTTGGAGCGGCCATTGCTCGATCGCCTTTGCCCAATCTAAGACGACTTGTGGATAGCGATTTAAGAGTAATTGTTGCAAAATAGGGGCGACGAATAACCGACCATTTCCCCGTAATTGTTGAAAAGACTGGGGCCATTCCGTTGTCCATTGAAACGGATAAAATCCCCAAAAGGCTTTACGACTGCGATCGCTGGCTTTTTGGCAATCCTTTAAGGCTTGTAATAGAGGAGCCACTTGCAGAGAACTAGCCCGAAAGTAGAGAGCAAATAAACAAATTCGTTGCCAACCTTTAACCCGATTTTCAGGGGTATCTTGTATCGAATCTTGGGGAGAATCTTTCGCGTGAAACAGGAGCGGATAGGGATCAAGTTGAACAATGGCAGGGGGAATTTCAGGTAAAGAAAGCAGGGTATCCGTCACCAATAAAGTTTGTGATCGCCGGTGACAAAAAGCCACTTCTCCAAACCAACCCAACTTTAAATCCAGGGGGCCAAGAATGGCATAGTCAAACTCATCGGCAAAGGGAGCCTGGGCAGGATCGGCGGGCAAAACCTGGGTGCGTTGAGTCGGAAACCCTAACCAACGAAGGGGCAAATTGACCGGAAAACTCCATTGACCCGGCGCAATATAAATCTGGGCGGTCGGAAATTGTCGAGCAAAGGGGCCAATAAAGGCTTTATGTTCTAATCCTGAAATAGTGGGTAGGATAATATAGCGAACCTTGCCATACTTAGCTTCTAGCTCACGGACTAATCGCACACATTCTGGGGTCGGGGCGATCGGTGCATAGACCCAGAACCCCCCCGTTTCCAGCCGAATCACGGTCATCCGCACAGGAACCACCACATAAAAGATGCCCTGGTACTGCTCAAACGTCCAAATCCAGTCGGGTACAATCTCAAAGCGGAGGGTCGGTTTGTCACCGTAGGGATAGAGCGGCACTAAATACCACCAGGGATAAAACTGGTCAGACGATGGAGAAGCAGGGACACCCATAGACAAGTCAACAAATCATTCCTTTAGTCTAGGGTAACCTTGGCGATCGTCCTATAGCCCTGAATGTTGATATTTTGCACCCAGGTTCTCAGTAGCAGACCAGGCAAGATAACTTGGCGAGGGAAAAAATTACGTTAGAATAAGCAGGCTCTCTATTGCAATAACCGCTTAAATTTCTATGGTTGTGATGACCCTTGGCTTGGATCACCAAATGCCAATTACCCCGATCTTTAACCCCACAGGGGATGATTCTGTAGTCAATCGGACTATCTGGTTTGGTAATACCACAAATTTGATGCAATTGAATGATGTCCGGTATAATTGGGCGGTGGGTTTGTATCAACAAATGCGAGAAAATTTCTGGATTAATTAGGCAGTCCAGACTAAATCCCTTGAAAACGGTGAAACTCTGCGGTCTATCTTACTAAAAAACTTTAAGAATCACAGACAATACCGTGCCAATCTGCTAGAAAAAACAGAAGGTGTAGAGACTATTGAACGGCAGATTCTATCTGACTTAGTAAAGTAGGCAGTAAGCGATTGACTGTCGAAGTGGGGGACTCCTTAAGATGTTAAGGATGATGATATAGTCCGATCCCTGTGGTGACATAGGGCAGCTTGGATAAAGCGGGTTAGGGGTAGCGAACCTAATTGAACATTAATGACCTCAACGTTTAGACATTACTCAGGACGTAACGGATTATTGGAATTTAACCGATGATGAACGCTATGCGTTTGATGGCATTTTGTCCTACTTAACCTTTTTAGATTCTGTCCAAACCTGTAATATTCCTCATTTGAAAGGTTCCATTACTGCCCCAGAAATTAGTCTCTGTATGGCGGAACAAATTTCTCAGGAAGGGATGCACAATCAAAGTTATCAATACATGATTGAGACGATTATTCCCACCGAAAGACGGAATGATGTCTATGATTTTTGGCGGACAGATAAGGTGCTAAAGGAACGCTGTGAATTTATTGCGGGCCTTTATCAACAGTATGTAGATCATCCCACCCAGGAAAATTATTTTGTCGCGTTGTTAGCGGATTATTTACTAGAGGGGCTGTATTTTTATAATGGCTTTATCTATTTTTATAATCTGGCTTCCCGGATGTTGATGCCCGGCTCGGCGGATATTTTTAAGATGATTAACCGCGATGAATTGAGCCATGTCCGACTGTATCAAAAGTTGATCCCGGAAGCGATGGAGGTCTTTATCTATTCGGCGGATCAAATTTATGAAATGTTTGCAACGGCAGTAGATTATGAGTGTCGTTGGACAAATCATATTGTCGGCAATAATATTCTCGGTATTAATGAAGCGAGTACCGAACAATATACGAAATATCTAGCCAATATGCGGTTACGGGCGATCGGTTTAGAACCGCTTTTCCCAGATGCTAAATACGATAAAAGTCCCTATACCCATTTGGAACGATTTTCTGATACTAAAAAAGAGGGTCATACAAAAGCAAATTTCTTTGAGGCTACTGTTACCAGTTATGTGATGTCCTCTGGGGTAGCGGGCTGGGATGAAATTTAGGATCTCATGCAATTTTTGAAGCTCAATCAATCTCATGTTTAAACCCTATCGTCAAATTCCTATTCAAGAGTGCGGCGATCGCCTAGTGCCCATTGAACTGGATACAATTCTGTTAGAAAATCCTCACCCCTATGAGCAACTGGGAGCCGATTATCAGGGCAAAAATCCGTTTTGTCTGCGATCTCAGGTGTTAGCGGCCTTGGCCCTAGCCCAACAATTTTTAGCGGAACAGGCTCCGGGCTGGCGCATTAAAGTCTTTGATGCCTACCGACCGATCGCCGTCCAACAATTCATGGTGGATTACACCTTTCAACAAATCCTCACGCGGGATCACCTAAAGGACGAGGAATTAACTGACCCCCAACGGGAAAGTCTCTTGCAGGAGGTCTATCAAATTTGGGCCATTCCCAGCTACGATCCAGCTACCCCGCCCCCTCACAGTACCGGAGCCGCCTTAGACATTACCCTAGTGGATACCCAAGGCCAAACCGTTGAGATGGGAGGAGCCATTGATGAACTGTCATCGCGATCGCACCCGGACTATTACCGCGAGGCAACGGACGAGACCGGCCAGAGCTTTCATGCCCACCGGGTTTTACTGAATGACGTAATGGAAAAAGCCGGTTTTTTGCGTCATCCCGACGAATGGTGGCACTTTTCCCAGGGGGATCAAATGTGGGCTTGGCAATACCGCTTACGGCATCCCGACTCCCAGGCGATCGCCCAATACGGGGGTCTTTAACCCTGACTCGGTTCAATCGGTAATAAATCTTAAAATTAGAACCTAACCGACGATTTCACGGCACGATAAACATAGAGCCTTAAGACTTTTTGGGGCCGCCCCTCATTCTGAATTGCTATGTTAGAGTTCGATGTCGTGATCATTGGTGGTGGTTTAGCGGGTTGTCGCGCCGCCCTCGAAATAAAACGCCTGAGTCCCACTGCAACGGTGGCCCTGGTAGCCAAAACCCATCCCATTCGTTCCCATTCCGTGGCCGCCCAGGGGGGCATTGCCGCAACCTTGAATAATGTGGATGCCGAAGACAGTTGGGAAGCCCATGCGTTTGATACGGTCAAAGGCTCGGACTATCTAGCGGATCAGGATGCGGTGGAAATTCTGACGAGAGAGGCCCCGGAGGTGATCATTGAATTGGAACACCTAGGGGTTTTATTCTCTCGCTTACCGGATGGCAAAATTGCTCAACGGGCCTTTGGGGGACATTCTTTTCGCCGGACTTGTTATGCGGCAGATAAAACGGGCCATGCGATTCTCCACGAATTGGTGAATAATCTGCGACGCAACGGGGTCATGATTTACGATGAGTGGTACGTGACTCGCCTAATCTACGAAGACGGGGAAGCCAAAGGGTTAGTCATGTATCGCATTGAGGACGGCCATTTGGAAGTAGTACGGGCTAAGGCGATTATGTTTGGTACCGGGGGTTACGGGCGCGTTTATAACACGACTTCTAATGATTATGCTTCGACGGGGGATGGGTTAGCGATGACGGCGATCGCTGGGTTGCCCCTGGAAGATATGGAATTTGTGCAGTTTCATCCGACGGGGTTGTACCCAGTGGGCGTGTTAATTTCCGAAGCAGTACGGGGTGAAGGAGCTTACCTGATCAATAGTGATGGCAAGCGATTTATGGAGGACTATGCACCCAGTCGCATGGAATTGGCTCCCAGGGATATTACCTCCAGGGCGATCACACGGGAAATCCGGGCGGGCCGTGGGGTTAACCTCGATGGCAGTGCGGGCGGCCCCTTTGTTTATCTGGATTTGCGGCACTTAGGCCAGGAAAAAATTATGAGTCGGATTCCCTTCTGTTGGGAAGAGGCCCATCGGTTACTAGGCATTGATGCGGTGAAAGAACCCATGCCCGTGCGGCCGACCGTTCACTATTGTATGGGCGGCATTCCGGTCAATACCGATGGTCGAGTGCGACGCGATGCTCAAACTTTAACGGAAGGCTTTTTTGCGGCGGGGGAATGTGCCTGTGTGTCTGTCCATGGCGGCAACCGTTTAGGCAGTAATTCTCTGTTGGAATGTGTGGTCTATGGTCGTCGGACAGGGCGGGCGATCGCCGAGTATATTGCCACTCGTAACCTACCGACTTTTGATCCCCAACCCTATCTCCAGTCAACCCAGACTAAAATTACCAGCTTATTGGCCCAGCCGGGAACACTCCGCATCAGTGAACTGCGCCAGGAATTCCAAGATTGTATGACCGATCACTGTGGGGTTTTTCGTAGCCAGAGTACCATGGCCGAAGGCTTAGAAAAAATTCAGGAATTAAAGGCAAAATATCACGACATTTTCCTGGATGATAAGCAATTACTCTGGAATACGGAGTTAATTGAAGCCCTGGAATTACAAAATATTATGGTCGTGGGAGAAATGATTTTAACCTCGGCTCTCCAACGTCAAGAAAGTCGCGGTTCCCATGCCAGGGAAGATTTTCCGGACAGGAATGATGAGCAATTTTTACAGCATACTTTAGCCCGTTATTCGCCGGAAGCGATTACCCTGGACTATATGCCCGTTGTCATTAACCGTTTTTCGCCCCAGGAACGCAAATATTAAGGAACATAATCCTTTAGCATCTACATCTTTAGTGTACCAGTTAAAGTGCCAAGCCGCATCTGGCGACTATGGTATGTTGCCAATTGACGTTGCTAATCCAATTTAGCCCAAAAAATTAGGCTTCGTACTAGGTAATTATTTTTATCTGAAATGCTTATCAGAAAAGGACTATAGCTGTTTAAAGGTATTATGGAGATGTGTATTGCCTTTTTCAGATTATGTTAACCAAGCTCAACATGAATCACTGAATTTTCTTGCTTAAGGATAATTGATTTCCACAGGTATTCCAGTGGACATGATCAAAAATTTCGTGGAGAATACATAACCCCCGACCATTCTCAGCATCCTCTGGAGGGATTAGATCTTCAGGGACGCATTCTCGATTTTCCTGACAGCAGGAACTAAACCCTTCACCCTGATCCGAAATTACCCAAGAAAAACTTTGATGGGACGTTGAAAATTGTACGACAACCGATTTACTTGGATCAAGCTTATTACCATGTTTGGCCGCATTGACGAGGGCTTCCTGAAGACCTAACCGCACTTCATCTTTCACGGTTTCAGGTACTTTCATCAACAATAAGTCCAGAATCGGACACAGATACAGGGTTGAAGAAAAACTGAGGGTACTCCAGCTACGTTTAGCAGGGGGAAGGGAAATTGAAATCACGCACCTTACCTCAATGGCTAAAATAACAAGGACTTCTGGGATTCGGAACTATCCAGGCGTTTGGGAAACGCGATCGCGGTCATTAGCGACTCAGACAAAACCAATTATCGGAAACATGGGTCGTAGTCTAAAGGTAGGGGAGAGATTTTTGCTCCACGTTGGTATTATAACCCAATCCTTGAAGAAGGACTGTCTCCAATGCGATCGCCTCTGGGGAGGGTCTTCTAGCCCTTAATCTCCTAATTGCCAAGGTTTTAAGCCGAGTTGAGTTTCCTACGCTAGACTATCTCTGTGAACCCCAGCAAACGACTTGATGAGGGAACACCGTCCTTTTTTTTTGATGTTGGGTTAACCGATGGATTGCCGCTCGATTCAATTTTCCGTTGATAAGGCGTTGATTGATTACCCTCAATTACAGGTTTTGTTTAATCGCACGGCTTTTTGGGCCAGGGAACGACAGATTACTGACCTACAAACGGCGATCGCCCATAGTAACCCTGTTGTCACGGTCTGGAATGCAGAGGAACTCATTGGCTTTGCGCGGGCCACTTCCGACGGGATTTATCGAGCCGTGATCTGGGATGTGGTGATTGATCCTCGTTTTCAAGGGGCAGGTCTGGGACGAAAATTAGTGGAAACGGTCTTAGCCCATCCGGCGGTCAATAAGGTCGAACGAGTGTATTTAATGACCACCCATCAACAATCGTTCTATGAACGTATTGGGTTTGAATCGAATTCTACGACCACCATGGTCTTACAGAATCAGTCCCTGGAGACGGACTTTGCCGGGACATTGATTTGGGAATCGGTCAGTAGTTAATCCTTGTCTTTCTGGAAAACTGGCATTTTAGCCCCCTAGCCCCCAATTTTGGGGGAATGATTGAGAGATTTCGGGGGCGATCGCTGAACAATGAGTTGACGGTTAGAGGCCATTTCGGATGACAATGGTGATTACTGTTAACAATCCTGTGGTGATCCGCTTCTAGGCCATGCCTGTCCCCTATACTCCCCATTACCAATCCCATCAACTGATTTGTGGAGAGGGTCAAACGGCTCTGATTACGGGCTGGACAGTACGACAGGCGATCGCCAAGCATTTAGAGCCCAGGGAATATGCCGTGATTGGGAATCTTTACAGTCCAACGCGGGGCATTAGTCCCTTGATCCGCAATTTGTTGGCGAATCCCCAGGTGCGGTATATCGTCATCCTCTCAGCGACGAAAGAAGATCACAATGCCGGCGGTTGTCAATGTCTTTGGGACTTTTTTCAACAGGGATTTCAAGCCGGGCAAACGGATACAGGCCACAGGTGTTGGCAGATTCACTCCTCGGTAATTGGCTACATTGACCCCGAAATTCCCCAGGCAGTCCTAGAAAACCTCCGGCAAGCCTTGTCCTGTTATCAGGTTACGTCTTCTGCCGATGCGATTGATTGGGTAAAAAAATTAGCCTCCCAATCCCCTTTGCCGCCCTGGGGAGAACCCAGCTTATTTCCCCTCGCGGAAATTGTCCCGACAGTTTTACCCGGCCCCCGTTATGGTCATCGCATTGAAGGTCAGACCATTGCCCAAACCTGGGTCAAAATTTTGCATCGCATTAAGACCACCGGCACCATTCGACCAACCCAGTACGGCCCCTGGCAAGAATTGATTGATTTGACGGCCATTGTCACCGCCGAACCTGATGATTTTTATTTTCCAGAACCCAATTATTTACCCATTCAACGCGCTTTTATTCAAGATTATTTGGCCCAAATTTTAGAAGATGCTCCCTATACGGAAACCGTTAAATATACCTATGGTCAACGCTTACGTTCCTGGTTTGGCCGGGATCAAATTCAACAGGCGATCGCCAAGTTAAAGCAAGAGCCGGATTCTTCGCGGGTAGTGATGTCCCTCTGGGATGTACAAGATTATGAAAACACCGATAGCCCACCCTGTTTAAATCATCTTTGGCTGAGAATTGTTGCCGGGGAATTATCTCTCACAGCTACCTTTCGTAGTAATGATATGTTTGCCGCCTGGCCCGCGAATGCCATGGGGTTAAGGGCCTTACAAAAACACATTTTAGAAGAAATTCAAACGGAAATTCAATCAGAAATTCCAGGCGACCACCCCCTAAAACTGGGGCCATTAATTATCATTAGTCAGAGTGCCCATATTTACAGTGATTGCTGGGAACACGCCGATCAAGTCATTCAACGGGAATATGCTAAATTAACTCAACACCGCGATTATGATGATCCCAGTGGCAGTTTTTTAATTTCCCTACAAAATCAGACGATTGTGGTGGAACATCTCACCCCCGGCACGGGAGAAGTGGTTAACTGTTATTCCGGAAAATCAGCCCGTAGTCTTTACCAACAAATAGCGGCGGCTTGCCCTAGTTTAATAGTTGAACACGCCCTCTATCTCGGCACCGAATTACAAAAGGCGGAAATGGCTCTTAGGGATAACAAATACCGCTACCAACAAGACCAAGGACTAAAAGAAAGTTGATTTTATTCTTCTAAATCCCTCTTGGTAAGCTACTGTTTACATATAACCTACATTCCGCAGGTTGCAGTCCAAAGATAGTAATATACAGATATTGAAACGTAAAACAAATAAGGAGTGAGAACCAAATGGACGTAAAGGTTGAAAATCTAGACCACTTGGGAATTGTA
>JACCDQ012097967.1_pt1 | contig 16926 bp, 11 predicted proteins | sample 7446031 | NCBI WGS metagenome assembly JACCDQ01 (sample SAMN15323442, study PRJNA562643) | freshwater metagenome | isolation source: river surface water | place: USA:Blue River Watershed | collected 2017-08-17
GAGCGGTTAGAAGAGGTTGGCCGCGCGCGGCCCGCCGGCGACGGCGGGCGAAATGGAAAGGTAGGAGTGGTTGCGTGGGTTCTCGGCGAGCGAGAACCGTATGACTTTGAACCCGACGAGGACGATTAACACCAATGTTGCTCAAGGACGCAGTTGCAGAGAGTACTATTTCCGCAGCGCGCGGTTACACCGCCGAGGGCAAGTGCGTGTGCTCCGTTGCGTTTTACGGCGGAACCTATCAGTGGATTGACGGCTCTGGCGGTTCGTGGTCGGCAAAGTGGTCCGAGATTCCAGAGGCGAAAACCGAATACTTGTCAACTCTTGATTTCCGCCCGTCTGGCCCACCGGTTCCGAACGTTGCAGAGGCGAAGGCGGTGTTCGCGGGCGTTGAACTTGAACAGGCGGAAGATTCCGAGGAAGACCTCGTGACCGGCCTGGCGTTCTATGATCTATCCAATGACGCAACGGAAACTTCCCCTTTCGGAAGCGATTCAGCTTAGCAAGACACGGGAAGCGACGGCAACGTCGCTCGTGCTCGGCGGAATCTCGTGTGTTGGAACAGAGGCTGGCGTTTCGATTAGCAATACCGGCAGGACTTGGACTGCTTATACTTGGCGCAATCTTCCGCCTGCACTCCTTAGTCTGACTAAACAAGACGTGTGGTTGCCGGTTGATCCGTATGACCCGATAGAGTTTCTGGCGAAACTTTGGTGACCGCTTGGAAAAGGAACCACAACCGAAGCAGAAGACGCGTCCACTTGCACTCTTAGCGGACGGACGATTAGTAGACGTTTACGCTAAGGAGACGCCACTTCGGTTCAACGGACACGTGTACACGTATTCCGACGACCACGTTACGCTCGCACCAGTACGCGGCGTCACACTTACTACGCGTTGCGAACTGGTCTCAATTACGATTGACGACGCGTTGCGGCCTGGTCGCAGCACTCGTCTCCGTCTCAGAGCGGACGACCAAATTCTTACGCTGTATGACGGACCAGTGCGCGCAGGCGACTTGAGGCCAGGCGCGCGTCTTCTCCCGTTCTACACAAGAATGCGCGGAGAACATGTTGAGTATTTCGAACCTAGCTTAGAGTTCGTGGAGTCCGCCAACACGCCCACTGACAAAAACCAGTGGCGCAATCTTTCGCGCGTTACCGCGGAATACAAACTCAAACGCAGATTACAACCGGACGACGTAGTCAAGAACGTAACCGACGATAAACTGAACAACGGTGTGAATTCGATAGTCGTGCGGAAACGCAAGACTGAACTCGACGTGGCACTTGACAGGGGGCGCAAACTGCTTCAAAGTATCAAGCTAGAGAACCCCTACCTGGCAGCCATGGCAAAAGCCCGCGAAGAACTAAACCACAAAGTCTTAGTGGTGGAACCCGCGAAGTGTTTCGCCCAGGGTTCAATGCTACTTGTAGTGGAGAACTCTGTCATCAATCCGGTTCCAATTGAGCGACTTGCAATCGAAGGACCGGGTCGCTTCGTGGTCGGTTACGACTTGGCGCGCAAACTTCTAGTCAAGGCACAAGTCAATAACATTTGGTTGACGAAGCCAGCCGCACCCGTTCTAACAGTCAAGCTGAGTAACAACCGCACGCTCCGCGTTACACCAGAACACAAAGTTCTGAAGATAAACGCGACTGACGGGACGTCAGTCGAATACGTGGAGGCGCAAACGCTCAAGCAGGGCGACCGCGTCGTCGCGTCACACCCTGGTTTGTCGTTCACTGACCAAACCATGTTGACGAATCCCGGTCCCGGTTCTCTTTGGGTGACGGCAGACCCAAAGCCAGACTCTAAGCCTTACAAGGTTTACGACTTGGAAACTACGACTAAGAACCTTGTGGTTGACGGCGCAGTGTGCCACAACTGCACGCTTACACGGAACCTTTTACTCGCACCGGGTGTAAACTTCATGGCTGGCGGTGTTTTCATTCACCAAGCACCGAGTCGCTAGGGCGGGCTGGACACACATACTATGGGTCTACGAGACACGGTCGTAAAGTCGCTTCGCTCGCTCTTCGACGCCGATCGAATTGAGCGCGCGAACGCAGACTCGCCCAGCGGACAAGCGTTGCGCGCCGCGCCCGCAAACTCAATCTACTCAGTTTGGGGACGAGAAGACGTCGGCGGATTACTTGCCGTTAGCCAAAACCTCGTGGACCGTTATGCGGACTACGAAGCCATGCTGGACTATCCAGACATTCGCACCGCCGTTCACTACTTCGCCAGTGACGCAACGCAGCCGAACATTGACAACGGAAAAGTAATCTGGACGACAAGTAATGATCGCGCGATCGTCGGGCTTGCCAACGACCTACTTGGACGGCGTCTCCGGCTCGAAGACGACATTTTCAGCCTAGCGTTCGAGCTTTGCGCCTACGGCAACTCGTTCCTTGAACTACTTGTTACGGAGAACGGACTGATCGGAACGAACGCGTTGCCGCCCGCAACCGTTCGCCGCGTTGACCAAACAGACGGCACGCTCATTGGCTTCATTCAGGACATTTCTGGTCGCTTCACTGCTGACCAAATGGACCTGCGACGCATGTTGGCCGGGGAAGTTGAAATTCCTCCGACGACGGCGCTCTTCGAAGATTGGCAGATTAACCATTTCCGGTTGCGCAGCCATAATCGGCGGTCAAGTTACGGGAGCTCGGTCTCAGAAAGCGCTCGCTGGATCTGGAAACGTCTCGTAATGCTCGAAGACGCCGTCATGATTTACAAGCTGTGCTTGGCGGGCGACTCGAAGGTTTGGACGCCAACCGGTTATCAGCTAATCAAGAATCTCTCTGTTGGTGACGACGTTTGGAGTTTCAACCAGTCCGGCGAGCTAGTTCAGTCAAAGGTTACGTATTCCAAGTGCAACGGAGTTGACCAACTCTACGAAGTGCGGAGTGCAAATCGCAAGCTTGTTGCGAACGGAACGCACCCTGTTCTAGTGGAATACAAGGACGGCGAACTGCGTACGCAGCGTTACGTTCCTGTAACAGAACTACAACCTGGTGTTCATTCCTTTGTTACGCCGTCCTTCCCCGAGGAGCATTTCGAAGACGTTGCGCTTGCACACACGCATGTAACGCCAGCAAATTGTCCACAGTTCGTAGACGAAACATTTGCAAGGCTGTTCGGCTACGTATCCAACGCTGCACGCGTCATGTGCACGAATCCACTTGTAATGCTCGACGTTGATAATCACCGCGTGAACGACTACGCGCCCGCCTTCAAGCGCTATCTTCACACGTCTGTCCTCCGTTCATTTGCCGTCACTGACGGACTCTTCGACTTCTGGCGTGTGAACGGGCTCGATTTGGAAATCCGGCGGCTGCCAGAGTGGATCTTTGTCGCGGCTCCACACGTCAAATACGCGTTCATTCAAGGAGTCGCCGACGCACACATTCGCGACGACACAAGCGCAACCATTCTGTCCACGGCGGAATACGTTGCCCAACTACAAGTGCTCGTGCAGCAGCTTGGACTGACCGCCGGCCTCCCTTACGCAGCGGCAGACGGGCTACACGCGCTACACATTTCCTTCGCCGATCACCAGTCGTCCGAACTGATTGAGTCGGTTACCAAAACAGAAGTTGGCGGAATCTACGACATTGGCGTGGACTCCTATCTGCACAACTTCGTTGCGGACGGCGTCGTTGTTCACAACACGCGCTCCCCCGCCAGAAACGTATTTTATGTTGACGTCACAGATATTCCCCCAGCGAAGCGTGAAGCTTACTTAAAAAAGCAGGCCCGTGACGTAAAGAAGAAGTCCCTGGTTGATCCAAAGACCGGTCGACTTGATATGAGATATAATCCGTTGTGCGTTGCGGGCGATACCAAGATTCCACTGCTTGACGGAACCAACCCGACAATTCTGGAAATCATCGACAAACACAACGCCGGCGAGGAGCAGTGGGTTTATTCGGTTGACCGCGACGACGAGTGCAAACTCGTCCCCGGCAAGATCATTTGGGCCGGTAAGACGCGCGCCAACGCTGAACTCGGCAAGATTACGCTCGACGACGGTTCAACGCTCCGTGTTACGCCCGATCACAAAATGATCCGTCGTGACGGAAGTTACGTTGAAGCCAAAGACCTGAAGCCACACGATTCGCTCATGCCGTTCCGGCGGAAGCATGAGAAGCGCCAGGGCTATGAAATGGTTTACTGTCCGAAGAGCGGTCAGTACCACTACACGCACCGGCTGCTTGGCCAGCAACTGCTCGGGAAAGTTGCGCACGACGGAAACGTAGTCCACCACAAGGACCACGTCAAGACGAATAACACGCCGTCCAATCTCGAACTGATGAACAAGTTCGAGCACACGAGTTACCACTTCACTGTCTATAACCAGACTGAAGAGAAGCGCGCCGCAACGTCAATTAAGAACCGTGAGCGCGATTCCGGCAAATACATCCGCGCTTACAACAAGTCTGAAAAGCACAAACTCGATAACGAGATCCGTCGTGACGGCCAACTACAGACTCACCCAGAAGCGTTCATTCAAATCGTCAAGGACGTAATCCGCGCCAACCCGACCGCTGGAGTTCACAGACTCGTTGACGTTCTCCGTGAGCGCAATGACGTGCTTCCTATTCTTGTCGAGGCAAATACGCATCTGAACAGGAATACGAAGTCTGTAAATACGGGAACAATTGCCAAGTTGGCTCGGGATCTCGGATTCAATACCTATCCAGAGTTCCGTCAGTCTGTGCTCTGCGACAACCATAAGGTTGCCAAGATTGAATTCGAGTCTGCTCGTGAAGACACGTACTGCATTACGGTCGACGTTTACGGTAACTTCGCCACTGAGTCGGGACTGTTCGTCAAGAACAGTCTTGACGAAGATCTCTTCATCGGCATCTCCGAGGGGAAGCAACACGCGCGCGTAGAGGTGCTAGCCGGGCCGGATTACCAGTGCCTCGCGGGCGAAACGACGATTGAGTTGCTTGACGGAACAACGCCAACCATTAAGGAGCTTGCCGAACGCGGCGGCGAGTTCTGGGTGTTTGGCTGCACGCCCGAAGGAAAGGTCGCGCCGGCGCGCGGTCACTCCGCGCGTGTGTCAGGCCGCGACGCACCGATTTGGGAAGTTGCGCTCGACAACGAGACAACCGTTCGGTGTACGTGGAACCACCCGTTCCTTACGCAAGACGGTCGGTGGGTGCGGGCGCGTGATTTGGTAATCGGCACTGCGCTCATGCCGCTTGACGGAATGTCTCCACGGATTAGTGTTTCGCGCGTAACCGAGACTGACTCGCGGGAGACTGTGTACGACCTTACGGTTGACGACGTGCACTGTTTTGCAATTGGTCAGGGAGTGTTCGTTCACAACTCAATGAACGACATTCTCTACTTCCAGAACAAAATGCACGGCGCACTCATGGTGCCGCGCGCATTCCTGGGACAAGAAGCGCCCGCCGCCGGACGTGGATTACTGTCTGCGGAAGACGCACGCGCCGCCCGTGTAACCATGACGGTTCAGCGCGAGATTCGAAACGGCGTTGAGCGCATGATTCGCATTGACCAGGCGGCACGCGGATTTCCAAATCCGTGGCAGACGGAGTTCACAGTCAACATGACTGTCCCGTCCGGCGTGTACGAACTGGCCGCAATGGAAGTCAGGAACGCGCGCGCTGATTTGGCAAATCGCATGTTGCCGTTCGTGTCCATGCGTTGGGTGCGCGAACACGTTTTCAAAATGAGCATGGAGGAAATCGACGCGATCGAGCAGCAGGCGGACGCGGAAGCAATGTTGCAAGCCGATCGTCAGCGGAAGCAAATGGAGATTGCGCAGCCGCCACAACCGCCTCCTCCGAACGTTCCACCGGACGGCATGCAACTCCCTGGTGGCGGGCCACAACCACCGCAACTGCCAGGTGGTGGCGACCAACCTCCGCCGCAACTTCCTGGCGGAGACGGAACACAGTTGCCAACTGACGGTGCACCACCGGCGGAAGCGCTGCCACCAGACGCCACCGTAGCGGATACTACGCAACTGCCTCCGTCACCAACCGGCAAGCAACCAGTTCCGCCACCTCCACCAGTTGACCCGAGTGCGTATTACGCGCCCACTCCTGGTTCGTCCATGGCAATGGTTGTTCCACCCGGCGGAACTGCGTTCCCAATGCGCGGCGCGCCTTCTCCATTCGGACGGCCCGCGATTGTTACAAGTGGTCCGAACCAAATCGAGTGGCAACGTATCCGCGATCAGCAGGCACGGCTAGAAGAGCAGCGTGACAAACAGTCGCGCGCTAATCACCAGCAGTTGGTTGACAAGCTGGAGCAACTAAAGTCGGAAGACCGTCGCTTCGCAGACAGACTAAGTCAGGCAGTGCAACTGCTGCAAGAAGTGAAAGCACACGCGTTCGTTGGCGGCAGAGCGAACCCGTTCGCACGTCCACGTTGATTTCCAAACCAATCACTCGTAGCTGATAGGCTTATATCTATGGCTTCCAGTCTTAAACGCTCCGCCAGTGTAATTGAGTCGTTGCGCACGGTTCGCCGTGCAGACGAGTCAGTCGCAAAGTTGGGCAAGCACTCCTTTGAGGAACACGTTGCCAACGTGTCCCGTTTGGTTGCGAACTCTGACTGGCGGTTCGGCCCCGCAACACTTGTCAGCACGCACGTCAACTCTGCGATTGCGAAGACTGCGGACAACAAACTTGTACGCGTTGAGTGGACGTTCAACCAAGCGGACGGCGCTTACAAGATTGGCAACGCGAAAGTAATCGACTCGTCTTCTCCCGCGTCTGACCTGGGAACGGAAGTGTTCGAGTCGGCGCGCGCAGCGGTTCACGCGTTGCTCGACCATGACGACAACAAGGCGGACATGATTAACCGCGCGATCGGTTCTTCGATTGAAGAAATCGACGGCGAACTACAACGCCGCCTCATGATTGACATTGCGCTGCGCACAATTTCGCGCGCCGCTAGTTGGCATGAACAAGTCGAACCGGACGACGTAACCAACAGTGCAATGCCAACGCGCGATCAACTTGTGAACGAGTTGTCTAATTTGTCACTCGTCGCGGAATCTTCATACAATCAAGTTCCGTGGGCGCAGTCGTATGCGCTTGACCTGCGGAGTGCGCTCGTTGCGCTACTCAACGTGGACAACAACGACGAACAAGAAGTTCAACAAGTCGTGGAGGCCGTCGCGTCGGTTTCTGGTTACTTCACGGCGGGTGCGCGTAAACTAAAGGCAAGTGCCGGAAAGTAAACCACTCCGCGCGCCTCCCCAACGCCTCTCTCCCCAGGAGACACACATTTGACGATTGGCCGATGTTAGACTGAAATACCAGACGAACTGATCACTCGTATGGCGTGCGGCGGCGACACTTTCACGAAAACCAAGTGTTAGTGTAAATCTGCCGGCCAATTACGGGTGAGACGTTTGTCACCAGGTTGGACGGTCTTTCACCAAGGAATCAACAACTACCCAAGGCTATTGGGGAAGTAACGCTTGTGGACATGGATAGCTCTACGATTTTCGGATCGCAACTACCGTGATTGAAGCAAGAACTGGCACAATAGGCATGCGTGCTTATTGCGCAGAAGGCAGACACAAAAATGCTTTACAACCGGCCGCCTACTACTTCTCTCCTTGAGGACCTGAAGGAGCTTAACCTCCTGGCAGAGGACGTTAGCACGTCTCCTCCCCAGGTGAAGCAGCCCGACGAGAAGGGCGGCGACTATGTTGGCCCGCCCGACGACAAGAAGGACCGCGAGCCCGGCTACGTGCGCCCTGTTGGCGACAAGGCTGCCGGCTCCCGCCACGAAGTAATGGTTCGCGACGACAAGCCGTCCAACAAGGAACCCGCCAAGGTTTCCGAGAAGGAACTCCAGGTTAGCTCTGTTCAGCCCACCGGCCCTGCTCTCTCCGAGTCCAAGCACCGGCCTATTCCCGGCTTCATGAAGCAGAAGTTCGCCGCGAAGCAGGTTGCCGAGGAACGTAAGGTTCAGCAAGAGGCAGAGGCCGCGCGCACTGCAGTGGTTGACGCAGCCATGGCGGTGATCGAGGCGTTCTATCAGGAGCCCGACGCACAGCTCACCGAGTCTGAACTGCGCTCGGTGATTAACGCTTACTCGGTTGTTACTGACCAGTATGACACCGTGCTTGAGAGCGTGACGAGCGCCCTTGAGAACGTTCTCGCCGAGGGTGAAGACGAAGACGCTCCGGCCCCTCCTCCTTGTGGCAAGAAGCCCAAGGGAGTCATGATTGCTCTTGGAATGGGTGCTCCTAAGCCCGCCGAGGACGAAGACGAGGCCCCTGCCAAGAAGTCCAAGAAGCCCGCCGAGGACGAAGGCGCGGACGAGGATGAGTCAGAGGATAAGGCTGAGGAGTCGCTTACTCCCACGATCGGACGCGCCCGTCGGTTCCTTGAGTCCACCACGCCAGCCGCCAACAAGGACAAGCTTGTTTCCGAGCTGAAGGAACTGGACAAGCCGTCGCCCGCTGAGGAAGCGGTTAACCGACACCTTGCGATTATCGAAGGATACGAGGAGCTTCGTTCCAGAAGCGACGCAATCTGCGGCAAGATTCTGAAGGTGGTTGCGGAGAGCCAGGGCGTCAGCGAGTCTGATTGCCAGCTCGACGAGGCAGACGATCGCGTGCGGATTGGCGCTTACTTCGAGTCGATCATTGACTCCGCTGAGAAGTATCTCACCGCGCTCGCCGAGGGCAAGGTGGACGACGACACCGCCGCCTCTGACCTTGAGAAGGTTGTTGCCGACTTCAACAAGGGCCTGGACGCAATGAAGCAGGTTAAGGCTTAGTCAAGCAACTAAGCGTGTAGCCTACGCGATTTCACTGTTAGTGTACGCGTAGGCTACGTAACCCATTCGTCCAACCCACGTGACGCGAGTGAACATGTCTGCAACTGAAAAGCGCGAAGTCCTAGTCGAAAACCTCGGCCACGTTCAGCTGACGTTGGTTGAAGGGAAGGAACAAGGACAAAAGCTAATCGTCGAAGGCAAGATCGGCCATTGCGATCAGCCGACTGCAAACGGACGAGTTTACCCGCGTCACCTGGTTGAACGGGAAGTGCGGCGACTGCAGGAGCGCGTGAACGCGCGCTCACTGTTCGCAAGCGTTGACCACCCGTCAGACGGACGCTCCCGTCTTCGCGACGCAGGTGCAATCTGCGTTGGTCTCAAGGTTGAACAGAACGGACACGTAATCGGCAAGTTCGAAATCATTGAGGGAACCTCCGCTGGCAAGGACTTGGCGGGCGTGATTCGCGCGGGCGGTTGCCCAGGAATGTCGAGTCGCGGAATCGGTTCCACTCGTACCACACCGGACGGTTATCAGACCGTTGGCGAAGACTTCAAACTCTACACATACGACTTCGTCAGTGACCCTGCTTGCGGCGACGCGTATCCAAAGGTGTTCGCGGAGTCGGTCGACCCAACCACCGTTACAGAGCCTGCACTCCGTGCGCAGTTCCCCGCGCTCATTGAGTCAATCGAATCCCGTGCGCGCGCACTTGCACAAGAAGTGCTAGACGAAGCGCACGCACAAGAACTTCAGGATCTGAAGAACCAACTTCCCAACGAACTGCGACACGTAGTCCGCAAGGAACTTGAAGAGGACTTCTCAGTTTCTCTCCTTAACGCGTTGAAGCGTCAGCGCGGCGAAGTTGAAGAGCAAGTTCGCGCAGAACTTCTCGCAGATCCGTCAGTCGCTGGCGCAAAGAAGACGTTGGAAGACGTTGCCACTCTTCTTCGCCCGCTTCTTGGTGGCTCAACACAACTGGTTGACGACGTCGCTGTCGCACACCAACTCGATCAACTTGCCGGACTACGTAACCAAGTTGACGAACTCAACCAGCGAATTAAGGAACTCACGGAGCACGCGGCTACACAAGTTGCAGTCACCGAGGAGACTCTTAATCTCAAGCTCAAGTCACTCTCCGAAGCGCGCGACCACGCAATCGCAAAGGCGAAGGGTTACGGCTACGCACTCCATGTTGAGCGGGAAATCGCAAACCGCCCCGACAAGGAAATGTTGCGCGAAATGATCGGCGACGCGTCCGCGTTCGAAACGATTGACGACCTGCAAGCGTCTATTCGACTCGCCTTCGAAATGTCCGACAAGGCGCTCATGGAGTCAAACAAGGCGACCGACTCCCGAGTGAAGGTCGAGCAGCACAAGGCAGAGTCCTTCAAGAAGAAGGCGGAAATCGCCGAGGACAAGTCCAAGAGCGCACTCGTGCAAGTCGAAGAACTTGCCACCCGTTTTGAGCGCGCACTCGAAGAAAGCGACACGAAGTTCGCGCGCGCACAGGAAAAGATTTCCAAGCTTGAGCGCCAACTGCAAGAAGCCAGTGAACGCGTACAGCAAGCAGAGCTTTCCACGTATGTGGAGCGGCGCACCCTTGGTCACCCCAAGCGGGACGAGATCCTCTCCGCCGCCCGCACTGGCAAGCTTGCCTCACAGGACCAAGTTGACAACCTCGCGGAATCCCTTGACGTGAAGGGAATCGACCAAGGTGGCGCGCACGAACGTGTTCGTCGCTCGCTTGGCCGTGGCCGCGAGACTCTCTCAGAAGATACCCACAACTCACTCTCTTCCCGTGGACGATCCGCCGAAACTTCTGCCTACGACGAGCGGGGCGTTCTCCCAGACACGGTGTCAATGTCCGAGCTTAAACAACTCGCAGGCATTGGCCGCCGAAAGTCATAAGAAATATCGTAGGCTAGAAGTTACACAACCGCCGGAGGGCGCAATACCGTGCTCCAGTCTCGCCAAATGTTTACCGAGTCGGTCCAGGGCTGTGCCCTCTCCGACAAGAGTCTCGTCAGCCAGTTCTCCAGCAAGTGGGCACCACTGCTTGAAGGAATTGAGGACGAACTTGACAAGTTTGCCCCCCGTGGCCAGGCGGATTATCTCCGCGCGGTTACGTCGGTCATGCTTGAGAACGAATCCAACTACCTCCGGCGCCTCTCGGAAGAGACCCGCGCACTGAGCGTTGGCCCGTTCATGAAGTTCGTTCTCCCCGTCGTGCGCCGCAGCGCCGTCCGTCTGGTCGCAACCCAGATTGCCAGCGTTCAGCCCATGACCGGCCCAATCGGCGGCGTCGCCTTCTTCCGTCCGCGTTACAACAGTAACAAGGGCTCGGTTGCCAAGGGCACCGAAATGAACAAGGTGCTGAACAAGTGGTACTCCAGTAACTACATTGACGGCGAAAGCTTCGGTGTTGGTAACGGCAGCGCCGTCGCGTTCAACAAGCAGGTCGACTACCCCCGAATGATCGCTGGCTCGGTCGTTCTTCAGGTGAACGGCGTGCAGGTTGCAACCGACAACGGCAACGAAGGCTGGACGAACCTCTCAGGCGTCGCCCTCGGTGGTGGTGGCTCGCTCAACTACCAGAACGGTCAGGTCAGCTTCACGTTCGGAACGGCACCCGCCTCCGGCCACGCAGTCGTCCTCCGTTATCGCTATGACAACGAGCTGAACAGCCGAATCGGCGAAGTCGGCCTCGACATTAGCGTTACCTCGATTCAGGCCGAGAGCCGCAAGCTCAAGAGCCTCACCTCGGTTGAGGCCGCAGACGACCTGCGCTCAATGTGGGGACGTGACATTGACGCCGACCTCGTCGCGCAAATGTCCGACCACCTCACCGCTGAGATTGACCGCGAAATCGCCGGTACCGCCTTCCAGGCCGTCGAGCCAGGCGCAATCCTCAAGTGGGACCGCCAGACGCCAGCCGCCGTTACTGAGATGGACCACCTTCAGAGTCTCGTGGTTCGCATGTCGGAGGCCAGCCACCTGATCCACCGCCGGACTCAGCGCGCCCCCGCTAACTGGTGCATTACCTCCTCGGAAGTCGCAGCGCTCCTCGACACTATGCCCGGCTTCAGCTCGGTTGACGACGGCCACGTCTACCAGGGTGGCGTGATGAAGGGTGGCGTTCTCAACCGCAAGTGGGTGATTTACGTAGATCCTGAGTTCCCCAGCAACGAAATCCTCATGGGTTACCAGGGACCAAGCATTCTGGACAGCGGCCTGGCCTATTGCCCCTATGTCCCGATCGAGTTGAGCCCGATGTTCTACGATCCGAGCGACCAGTCGATGCGCCGTTCGATTCGTACGCGCCACAAAGTGCAGCTGTTGCGCCCCGAATTCTTCTCGCGCATTCAGATCAGCGGTCTCAACTAAGACTGACCAACTCAGTCGGTTGACGGAAGGGACGGGCAGCGCAAGCTGCCCGTTCTTCGTTTCCAGTGACGCTTATCGCAATGCGCGACAAGCGTTCATGGCGCAACAGCTGCACGCTGAACGTTACGTAATTGGCGCGTCGACCTGTCGCTCGGATTGAGCATTACAGTGCCGTTTAACAGCCTTCGCGCTCACGCCAAGCGCTTTCGCGATTTGGCGGAGCGTGTATTTCCCAGTGGTCGCCATTTCCGCAATTCGCTGCTTTACTTCGTCCGAAATGTGCGCAGGTGGCGTAGTCGGCTTCGCTAACCCCGCACGTTTCAACACCTGACGGACGTGTGCATTTGTTACGCCGTGCGCTTCCGCTGTTTTGGTTACGTCGTCGGTCAAATTGAACGTTTCGAGGATTGCGGGCGTTAATTTCGCAAGTGCGCGCCATCTACCTGGAGTGAAGCCGTCGACAATTACTGCCTCACCGTATTCTCCTCGGACGATTCGACCAAGCTCGTGCGCGTTCACACCTGTCGCGCGGACGATTTCAACTGGCAGTGCCCCAGCAACAACCATTCGTTTAACTGATGCGACTTGGTCGTCGTTTGCGATCTCACGTTTTGGGTTCTTACCGACACCTCGCACAGTTCTCATTCGGTCTCTAACGGTTGGCTCGTTGAGTCCTGTTTGCTGCATTAGCTGGTTGCACGTTAAGCCAGTGAGGATTAACGCGTCGAGCTTTGCTTTTGTCTCGTCGTCCAACTTGTGCAATCTACGAATGACGGGAACGAACCCTGGCACGTCTACGTGGTCGCCATATTGGCCAACGCGGATGTAGTCGATTCGACGCCAATAGACTTTGTTGTCTACGAGTTTCAGCAAATCCTCTGTTGACGCCTGCGGGTCGGCAACCAGTGCCAGTTTTATTTTCCGAATATCGTCATCAGTCAATTTCGCGTTATGGCGTGAACCGTAGAGGCTTGGTTTCTTCTTACCGGAGTCTAGTTTGCTGTGTTCAGCAGGCGTGAGTTCGCGCAGGTGGTCCGGTCGGACACACCGAGGTGTCTGGCAGACATGTGCGACGTGCTTCTCCTTGTCTGGCCAATTACCGGATTCAAGCCACAGTGACACGTGGTGCGCTAACCGGTTGCCTTTAATGAAGAAGGAGCCGTAAGCCTTTCCAGAACCAGTCCATAACCAGCAAGTGTCCGTCTTCCTCACGTTCGCGTAAAACTTCTCGCGCAACTCGTCGGTTACAACCAATTCTTCACGAGGCGCAACGCGGTGTGGCTTGTAGGGCTTCGGCGGCGGTAGCGCCAACCCGTGTTCCTCCGAGAACTTTCTCCAGCATTTTCCTCTGCGCACTTGTTTCACGGTTGTGGTCGGCACGCCGGTCGCGGCAGAGATTTCACCTTGTGTCTCACCGCGTTTTATCCGCTCAACCACTTCTAGCATTTGCTCTTCTGAGTAGACTGCGCATTGGTGCTCGTGCGCTTGTCGTTGAACAAGCCGTCCGCGCTCGGACGCTTCCGCAATGTTTTCCCTACGTGTGCCAATGCGCAAGTGCTCGCGGGAAACACAGGAGCGGTTATCGCACGCATGCAATATGAACATTCCGGCGGGCATTTCACCGTGGTAGTAAAAATACGCGAATCGGTGCGCGTCGTGAATTGCGCCACTCTCCGCGCGGAACATTCCGTATTGGCCCGCTCGCCGTTCCGTCTGTGGCCAATTCAGGCAGCCTGACTCGGTTGCTGTTGCCTGCTCTAACTTTCTGGCAAATGCTCGCCGGTCGCCCTCCGTTACGCCTTCTGGACTTATTCGCTTCGGATCGTAAAACGCCATTCCAACGTCCTTTCGTGGCCAGCACCACCTTGGTGCTTTACAGAATGGTATACCGGTGTCAGACTGAGAGCAAAGCAACCGGAGAACGTATTCGAGACCTTCGTGCCGGTCGTACGTGGCGAGGCGTGGGTAGAACCGCGTAGACAGGAGACGAGCAATGGCCACAGAATTCAAAATCGAAATCAAGTCGGTCAAGCCAACGACGCCCACGCATTACGCGATTTTCGTAGAAGTTCCGTGGAGTTCGGTTGACGACTGCCATAACCTCCGCGACGATTGGACTTGGACAATTGCAGCAGAGAAAATTGTCGCGTATGGCTCTGCACTAAACAAATTCACCGTGAAGGCGTTCTGGGGCATGATAATGTCGCCGGTTGGCTTCCTCGAAGCAGCGGCAGGCTGTTACCGGTTTGCGACGACGGTTGAGATCGGTGATAACTTCGAGCCTGTTCGTGTGCTGCGCGTGTTGCGCGACTACCTCGAACGCGACTTCGGGGTTGACGCATTGGACAACGAGGCTCTGTTGTCCAGGTTTATTGCGCCCGCGACGACTATAGATTTGAAGTTTCCGGCAAGACCCGTGAACCACATGCTCAGTGGCGAACCAATGTTGCGTGTGTAACCAGTGACAACTCTCGACGACAAGTTCTGGTCGAAGGTCGATCGCGCAACGTTGCCAGACTGTTGGTTGTGGACTGGTTGCACGGATCGTCGTGGTCACGCGACGTGCCGCGTTGGCAACACAACCGCCAACGCGGCACGCGTTGCCTACGAACAATTGGTTGGTCCGGTTACACCGGGCAACGTGTTCCGTCCGGCATGCGGCACGCGTAATTGCGTTCGACCGGAACATCAACAGATTGCGTCACGCTCAGAGGTGCATCGAGCAGCGCTTGCAGCCAAAGGTTGTGGGCGTAAAGCGCACGGGACGCGCCGTAAGCAGACGCCAAAAACCGGCACTAAACCGATTGGTGTTGTCACACAACAAGACGTCGAACGGTTTTGGAGCAAGGTCGACCTGGCACACGACTCAGGTTGTTGGCTGTGGCGTGGTAGCGAGAATGATAATGGCTACGGCTCGATGCGGCTGCGGTCGCGTAAAGCAGTTAGTGCACATCGGTTAGCGTTCGAACTGGTGCATGGGCCGTTGCCACCTGACAAGATTATTCGGCACACATGCTCTAACCGTCTCTGTGTTTGCCCGACGCACCTGGTTGCCGGAACACATGTTGAGAACACGGACGACTGCGTTCGCGCGGGACGGTTGCGCGCCGGTCGTCGTCACAAGGTATTGAAGTTGTCAGACGAACAGGCTAGTGCTATATTGGCGCTGTCGCAGACTGGTGTTTCCAACAAGGAGTTGGCAACACGGTTCGGCGTGTCACCCACGACTATCTGCGACATCAAGTTCAAACGCAGGAAGATTAACCAATGACTGAGGCTCACTAGGACAACCATGTTGTGCGCGAAGCGACCGACCGAATGGCGGACGCGGTTGCACAGTTTCGCCAACTGCTAGTTGGAATCAACACTGGCCACGTGCGACCAGAACTACTCGAAACAATCAGAGTAGACGCGTACGGTGAACTTGTTCCGCTTTCCCACATTGCGACGGTTTGTGGCGGTGCGCGCGCACGCATGTTGCGCGTCAGCCCGTTCGACAGTTCACTGGTTGGTGCGGTTGTGAAGGCGATTCAACGCGCCAACCTCGGGTTGAATCCGCAGGCGAGTGGCAACGTAGTCGACGTAGCGGTGCCGATGCCGGATTTGGAACAGCGCGAGAAGTTAGTGGCGCGTGTGAGGTCGTTGGCGGAACAGCAGCGCATTGCAGTCCGCAACATTCGTAAGGACGCGCGCAACCGGGCGAAGCGGTTGGATTACGGGCGCGGTGTTGAGAACAGAATTGAAGAGCAGTCACAACTGGCGCTGGCGGCAATTGACGAGTTGGCGGGAGAGAAGATTCACTCGCTGCAACACTAACTATGTGCAACCAGACAGCGCTCTTGGTAACAGCAACTACGGACGTTAGTTACGAAGCAACGCCGCAGCGTAGTGGCTGGTGGGCACTTTCGCCGCTTTCGGACGTCCGAGTTTTTGTAAGTCATTGGCATTGCTGCGGATAAATGGGTGGGCGCTGACATATACTTAGCCATGTAGACGTGCTACAACATAGCTATGTCCACAACTGGAGGTTGTATGTCTGAGTCTCAACCGAAACAACAGCGCGGAATGGCGCTTGTGCCGAAGGCTACGAGGTCACGTATTGCAAAGGAAGCTGCAGCGAAACGCGCAACACGTGGCGTTCCGAAGGCTACACACACTGGCGTTATCACAATAGGCCAAACGTTGTTGCCGTGCTCAGTTCTTGAGGACGGTACGCGCGTTATCTCCGAGAACAAGTTCATGGAGGGGATTGGCCTTTACAGAAGTAGTAACCAATTGTCTGTGATCAACACACTCGCAGCAGAAGACGCTGCGTGGTCGGCTCTTCCTAGATTTCTCGCCTTCATGCCGTTGATACCGTTTATCGCACCGCATTTTGCAGCTATTCCGAATAGCATGGTCGTTTCTTACGTTACGTGCGATAACCAAGTGGCGCGAGGAATTAAGGCAGACGGCATACTTGGAGTCTGCCGTGTGTGGATTGACGCACGGAACGCAGGCGTCCTATCTGAAACACAGAGGTCAATCGCCGACAATCTTGAGACTATTGTCTACGGACTTGCCACCGTTGGCATTGTGGCGCTGATCGACGAGGCGACTGGTTACCAAAAGACACGCGCAAACGACGCGCTTGCGACGATCCTTGAAAAGTTCATCGCCAAGGAGTTGCAGCCATGGACTAGAACGTTTAACGAGCGGTTCTACGAGGAACTCTACAGACTTCGCGGATGGGAACTTGGCAAGTGGAAGAA
>JACCDQ010612922.1_pt1 | contig 16924 bp, 12 predicted proteins | sample 7446031 | NCBI WGS metagenome assembly JACCDQ01 (sample SAMN15323442, study PRJNA562643) | freshwater metagenome | isolation source: river surface water | place: USA:Blue River Watershed | collected 2017-08-17
GCCGCGCCTGTACAAGGAGGCGCGACCGGGCGCCGACTACGCGCACTCGCTCAAGCTGCTGAAGGACTTCAAGGCCCGCTTCCCGCACATTCCGACCAAGAGCGGCCTGATGGTCGGCCTGGGCGAGACCGACGAGGAGATCCTGGAGGTCATGCGCGACATGCGCGCGCACGACATCGACATGCTGACCATCGGCCAGTACCTGGCCCCGAGCGGCCACCACCTGCCGGTGCGCCGCTACGTCCACCCCGACACCTTCAAGATGTTCGAGCAGAAGGCCTACGAGATGGGCTTCACGCACGCCGCCGTCGGTGCCATGGTGCGCTCGAGCTACCACGCCGACCAGCAGGCGCACGCCGCGGGCGTCTGACGCCTGCGCGCTCAGCGTTCCAATCAGCAAGGCCATGCCCGCCAGGGCATGGCCTTTCGTCCATCTTCAGTCCAGCGGATCAGCGCGCACCCGGTTTGCGGCTCGGATCCTTACCGGTCGGAGCCTTGCCGCCGGACGCCTTGGTGGCCGGAGGACTCGCCTTGGCTGCCGACTCGCCCGACTTGGGCTGATAGCCGAGCGGAATGATCGTCACCTCGACCCGGCGGTTCTTGGCGCGGCCCTCGGCAGTGCGGTTGTCGGCGACCGGCTCGGACTCGCCGCGGCCCTCGGCGCGCACCTTGCCGGCAGACAGGCCCTGGCTGACGAGGTAGCTCTTGACGGTATTGGCGCGCCGCTCCGACAGCTTCTGGTTGTAGGCATCGGTGCCGATCCAGTCGGCATGACCGATCACGATCACGACCTCGACGTCGGCCCCCTTGATCTGGCCGATCAGGTTGTCGAGCTGCTCCTTGCCCGCCGGCTTGAGCGTGGACTTGTCGAAATCGAACAGCGCATCGGCCAGGAAGGTCACACGGGTCGGAGCCGTGCGCGAGACCTGCACCGGCTGCGCAACGGGCACCGGGCGCGGAGCCGCTATCGCCTTGTCGACCTGGACGATGTCGGGCAGATCGAAGGGGCAGAGCTCCTCGGGCTGCAGCAAGGGATTGCGGTCCTGGCCGGCATCCTGCAGGCTGGGCTGGCCGGGACGCCCGACACCGAGCGCGGCGGTCAGCTTGCCCATGCTGGCCAGCGTGCGCGCCTGCGCGATGATCTGGTCGTGGCGCGCGTTGATGTGGGCACGGTTGGCCTCGAACAGCTCGTTCTGCGTGTCGAGCAGGTCCAGCAAGGTACGCTGACCGATGTCGAACTGCTGGCGATAGGCCTGCATCGCCTTGTCGCTCATGAGCCGGTGGGTGTCGAGGTAGCCGAGCTGCTCGTTGAGCTTGACCATGTCCTGGTAGGCGATCGCGAGCGTCTGGCGCACGTCGCGGCAGGCCTTTTCCTGCAGGTCACGGGCCTGGTAGCGGTACTCGATCGCCTGCTTCTCGCGGGCCTGGTCGTAGCCGCCACGGTAGAGGTTGTAGTTCAGGACGACTTCGGCCACCTGGTCGCGGCGGCTGCCGTCGATGCCGTCGAGGTGGCGACCCCAGCTGTCCCGGATGCGGAAGTCCACCCGAGGCCAGTAGGCCGACTTGCGCGAATCGATGTTGGACTGGCTCGAACGCACGTTCTCGTAGGCCGCGTTGATCGTCGGGCTGTTGGGCAGGCCGGTCCGGATCGCCTCGGTCGCGCTGGCCGGCAGTCCCTGCAGCCTGAAAGCCTCCGGCAGGCGGGGCATCCTGACGGGGGGCTTCTCGCCGGTGATGCGCAGATAACGTGCGCTGACATCGTGCAGGTTGGAGATCTCGGTCAGCAGGTTGGACTCGGCCAGCGCGAGCCGGCCGTTGGCCTGGTCGAGGTCGACACGGCGCCCCACGCCGGCGTTGGCCTTCTGCTCGAGTTGCAGCGCGACGGCCTTGTGCTCGAGGTAGTTCGCACGCGCCTCCTCGACCAGTTCGGTGCGCCGCGCCGCGTCGGCGTAGGCCCTGATCGCCTCGAGGCTGATGTTCTCGGACGCCTCGAGCAGTTCGTAGTAGCGCACCAGCTTGGCATAGCCCAGGCGCCGGACCTCGCTCTGCGTGAAGCGGCCATCGAACAGCATCTGCGTCAGCGTGAGCGCGCCGCCGGTGCGCGTGAACTCGGTCGCGCTGCCAGCGGGCGCCGTGCCGGGATAGTCGCGCCATTCGCGCCCCACTCCCAGCGTCAGGTCGACCTGCGGCCTGTAAGCTGCGGTGGCCGACTCACGATCGGCCTCGGCGCCAGTGAATTCCCGCCAGCGCGCCTGCACTTCGGGGTTGCTGACGATGGCTTTTTGCGCCACGGCCAGCAAGGGCCCGGGCACAGCCTGGGCCATGGCCGCAGCTGCAGTCATTGTCATCACTGCACCGGCCACGGCGCTCGATATCAGATGCATTTTCATTCTCTACCCTGTTTCATGACATGACGCGCCTCATCCCGTTCGCGTCCAAGACTATTCAAGCTGCCAACCACTATAGCGCAAATCCAGATTGACCATATTGAATCCATGACAAATGGCAGCAGACTGGCAAGCCGGCCTGCTGCTCGAGCACGTGAGGCGATCAAGGATCCAGTTTCAGATTGCCCTGTTCGACCAGTTTTCTGATGAGTTCGCTGTCGGTCGTGCCCGCATAGCCCGCCAGGGTGCCGGCCAGATCGGCCGTCGTGGCAAACTGATCGAAAACGATCTTCTGCGTGACGCCGCCAGCACCAGCACCGTCAGGGTCGACCCGCAGGGCCAGCTGGCCGCTTTCAGTTCCGAAACTCAGGTAATCCGTGAGGTTCCAGTCGGCCCCATCCGTGGCGTGCTCACCGACCAGCAGATCGCGCAGATCCAATGCATCCGCTTGGAGGGGCGTGAAATCGACCCGATCCAGCGCCGGGTCAGCGGCCGTCCCCTGATCGCCCAGCTTCCACTGGAAGACGTCTGCGCCCAGACCGCCGCTCAGCGTGTCGTCTCCCGCACCGCCCGACATGTAATCGTTGCGGTCAGTCCCGGTCAGCGAGTCGTTCCCCGCAGTACCGACCCTGGCGTGATCGACAAAAGTGAAATGCGATGCCGTACTCGTGAACAGCGGCACGCGAGCCGAGAGCTGCAGGGCATCGCCATCGGCATCGGTGCGCTCGAGGTGGTATTCGAGCACCACGGGCTGCCCGCCATTGGCGAGCGTCAGCACGGCGCTTTCGACACCGCTGACCTGCACCGCGGCATCGGCGCCGACCTCCTGGAACTGGGTCGTGCGCAACTGGTAGACCGGCGGCTCCCCGCTGGCGGCCGTGTTCACGATCGCGATCTCCAGCACCTCGGCGCCAGTCTGACCGCCTTCGCGTCCGACGATGGCGGAACCGCCTGCACGCTCCTCCAGATAGAGCCAGACCGTGTCGCCCGTCGCAGTCCGCAGCCTGGTCGCGCGGCCCGTCGTGCCGATTTCGCCAAACATGAAACCGTCGAGCACGGGCCGATTCAGCCCATCAGTCCCCCAGCCCGTCCGGTGTCCGGGTTCGTCGCTACCCCAGCTGCCACCCTCCGTGAACAATGCGCCGAGCCCGCCGGCGATCGCCGTCGTGTACTGGCCCTGTTCCGGCACCAGGGCATCGAGCTGTCCCAGCTGGCTCTGGACTGTCCCCAGGGTCGACGCCGGGCCATCGTCCTGGATGCCGAACATGCCGGGAGCCAGATTCGGGCCCGCAGCGCTCTGTCCGGCCAGGTTGACTGACGCCTGGCTGGTATCGCCATCGGCATCCCTCACCGTCTGCGTCAGCGTCAGCGCGGCATTGCCGCTCTCCCCCGTCGGGCTGAGATACCGGATGTCGTCCGACGAAAGCGTGTCTTCATGCCAGACGTTCCTCAACTGCTCGAACGTCACCTTGCCATCCGCCGCCGCCACGCTGATCCTGAAGTAGACCTCCGTGCTGCTGAAGGAGGTCCGGCCTTCGATTTCGCCCTGTGCGCTGCGGAACAGCAGGATCGGATCGCCCTGGCCGAAGCCGTCACCGTCGTCAACCGAGACATCGGCGGAGTCGAGCGCATGCAGGCCGCTGTAGACCACACCGTCCTCTGGCATGTCGGCACCGGACTGCGCCGTGAGGCGGAGCTCATAAGCCACGATGCTCCCAGGCCGGTCGGTGCCGACTGCCGGGATGACCGGTGCCGAGCTGGACAGGTCCGGATCGAAGTAGAGCGAGAAATCGCGCGTCGCGCTGCGCAAGCCGTTGCCGTCAGGCGACAGCGGGGACTCGTCGAGCAGCAGCGGAGCCGGACCGCCCTCTGCGCTGGGCCAGGGATGCACCGTGGCGAGCGGCGGACCGTCGTCCGCGATGCCGAACAGGCCGGGCCGGATACCGCCCGCCAGACTGGCCGAAGCCGCGCTCGTGTCGCCATCACCGTCGGTGACGGTCCGCGTCAGCAGCAGCGCATCGCCATCGCCGAGGGTCAGGAATTGCACATCGTCGGGATCGTTCGCATCCCCATGCCAAATGTTCTGAAGCGGATTGCGCGTGAACTCCAGCAGGCCCGTGTCGGCATCGACCCTGATCGTGAAATACAGGATGCTGCCAGTTGCGTTCGCCTCACCACCGACACGCCCTTGCACCGTCGTCGCGTCCGTACGGTAGAGCAGGATTTCGGCGCCCTGGCCAATGCCGTCGTCATCGGTGTCTGCCGTATCAGATCCATCGAGCGCGTAGAGACCGCTGGCCACGGCCGTGGCGTCCGGCACGCCAGCTTGCGTCAGGCGCAGGCCGTACTGCACGCTGCCAAGGCCGTCGGTGCCGGCGTCGAACGGCTTGAACAGGATGTCGGCATAGTTCACCGGATTTGCCGGATCAGACCTGTCCCACCCCCAGGCAGTGGCCACGCCGTCATCAAGACCATCGTCCTCCACGGGCGGCATCAGGTCCAGGGAAGACTCGTCCAGGATCAGGGCGGCCGGATTGCGGAAGGAATCCTCGCCGGCCATCGGGCCGTCATCCTCGATCACGAACAGCCCGGGAGCGACTTCGGCGTAGCCCGCCAGATTGATCGACACCGAGCTCGTGTCGCCATCGGCGTCGGTCACGGTCTGGGTCAGGGTCAGCGCATGGCCAGCGGCCTCGAGTTCCATCAGGAAGGTGGCATCGTCATGATCGGACAGGGGATCGGAACCCTGTGCGGGGTGCCAGATGGCCAGACCGGGCGAACTGGCCGGGCCCGGCAGTTCGAAGCCCACGACTCCGCCCGAATCGACGCTGAGCCTGAAATAGACATCGGTGCTGCTGGCCGAAGTCCGACCTTCGATCTCGCCCAGGGCGTTGCGGAACAGCAGGATTTCAGCCCCTTTGCCATTGCCGTCGGCAGCGTCGAGTGCGAACAAACCGCTGGCGACCCCGGCCTGGTTGACCTGGCTCACGGCACCATTGCTGTCGGTCAGGGTGAGATCGAGCCGGTACGACCAGCTGCCGGGGCGGTCGGCGCCATACGCGATGCCGCCGGCCGTGTTCGAGTCGGTCACGAAGTAGGCCGAGAAGTCCGCGTCAACCCGGCGCACGCCGTCGTCGATGCCGTCGCTCTCGACCGGTTGATCTGCGGGTTGAGCCGGGTCTACGGGTGACTCGTCGAGCCGTAGTGCGGCCGGCGGCGTGACCGTGCCGGGGTCGATCAGCATCGCCTGCGGACTGTCGTCCTCGATCACGATGGAGATGGTGCCGGTGTCGGGCGCGTTGAAGCCATCGGAGATCCGGACTGTCAGGTTCAGGACGGCACTGTCCTCGCCAGCCGTCCCCTGACCCGCCAGCGCATGCTGAACAGGCCTCGACAGGATGACGCGGTAGGGAAGCCCACCCGAATCACCGACGTCAACCGATCCGCCATTGAGCGTGACCCGGATGACTTCGCCCGCGGGGTCAGAGCCGATCAGCACCGCCTGGCTGGTGCCATGAGTCCAAGTCAGTTCTGTCGTACCCAGCCACGACGAACCAGGATTGGCCAGTTCGATCGTCAGGGGCACAGTGCCATTGCGGATGATGTCCAAGCTACCCGCCAGATCAGCGGCAGAATTCGTGTTGTCGTTGCCCGGATGGTGCTGCGAACCGACCAAATCGGCGATACCTGCGGGCAGCCCCTCTTCGGAGACATATGACAGGCCGTCCCTGACCATGGGGGTGGTGTCGTCGTCCACGATCGTGCCCGTCGCACTGTCCTTCGCCCCGATCACCGCACCGCCCGCGGCCGTGATCGTCGCCAGCACGGTCTCGTCGACCTCGTCGATCGCATCCGGCGTCGGATCCGCCACGAAGTCCACGCTCAGGGTGCCGGCCGGGATCGTCACCGTGTGCGTCACCGTCCCGCTCAAGCCCGTCACGCCGTAGTCCGCGTTCTCCGTCGCCGTGCCGCTCAGCGCGATCGTCACTACCGTGTCCGTCACCGACGCCCGGTCCAGGCTCACCTGGTACGTCAGCTGGCTCGCGCCATCCTCGTTCACGCTCGCCGGCGCCACCGCAATGCTCACCACCGGCACGTCGTCGTCCACGATCGTGCCCGTCGCCGCCACCCCCCCCACGCTCAGCGTGTAGGTTTCACTGCTTTCATCGACCAGGTCATCCAGGGTCGGCGTCGTGATCGTGAAGCTCGTCACCCCCGCCGGGATCAGCAGATTGCCCCCCACCAGCGTCACGCCGTCGCTGAACGCCGGCGGCACCTGGTAGTCCGCCCCTTCCGTCGCCGTGTTGCCGTCGAGGCGGTAGGCCAAGCTCAGCTCGTGATCGGCCGCCCCGCTGAGCATGACCTGGTGCACCAGCGACACCCCTTCCACCCGCGTGTCCGGGGTCACCGACACCACCGTCACCGTGTCGTCGTCCACGATCGTGGCCACGCCGCTGTCGCGGTACTCCACCCCCAGGCTGCCCAGCGTCGCCGTCAGCGTGAAGCTCTCGTCGGCTTCGTCCAGCCTGTCGTTGACCGTGTCCGTCCTGACCAGCACCTGGCTGTCGCCGCGGCTCACCCCGAAGGCCGTGCCTTCGCCCGCCGGGGTCCACGTCGCCCCGTCGTCCAGGCTGTACTCGAAGGTCGCCGCCTTGTAGTCGCCCCCTTCGCTCGCCGGCCTGGCCCCGCTCGGGTCCAGGCCCAGCGTCAGCGTGCCACCCTCGGCTACCCCCGTGAGCTGCACCGCGAACACCGCCAGCTGCCCTTCGGGCACCACGATGTCGTCGGTGTTGCCCGCCGCCCCGCCCGGGTCTCCTACCCGGACCGTCGGCACGTCGTCGTCCACGATCGTGCCCTGAGCCGCCACCCCGCCCACGCTCAAGTCGTAATGCTCTTCTGACTCATCGATGCCATCATCGAGGCTGGTGATCCAGACAGTGAAGCCCGACACCCCTGCAGGCACCGTGATCGTGCCCGCCTCCGCGTCATGACTCACGCCGTGGCTGAAAACCGGTGTACCGTCGTAATCGAGGCCGAAGCTGGCCGTGCCACCTCCCAGGCTCAGGCTGTAGGTCGTGACAACCGAAGTGGTCCCGCTGAGCGTGACCTGGTGCTCCAGCACCTGCCCCTCATCTTTCCGGTCAGAGCTCACGTCCAGCACCTTGACCTCGACCACGGCAGCCGCGCCTTCGAGCAGGACATCCCGGATCTGCGGCAGCTCCCCGAGGCCGTACTCGTAGGACAGCGGTTCGACCCCCTCGACGATGCGCAGCAGGCGCACGAAGCTGCTGCCATCTCCGCCACCGCCCGCTCCAGGACCAGCGCCCGGATCCTCGAGCTCGTCATCCAGGTTGCCGCCTTGCTCCAGCGCCTGCAGCACGGCTTGCGCCGTCAGGGGCTGGACCGCCGACTCCTGGGCAGTCGGAGTCTGCTCGGTCTGTGCCATGCTGTCATCGACGCGCAGATCCTGCCCGGGTGCTACGGTCAGCAGCTGGCCATCGTTGGTCAGCAACTCGACGCTCGCGCCCGCGCGCAACAACTCGCCCTGCTCGATCATGTCGCCCAGCTTCAAGGTACGGGTCGTGCCATCGCGGCCGACCACGACGGCATTTCCGCTCAGGACCACGACTTGTGCAATCTGTGCCAATTGGGCTCTCCCTATTCAACCTGACGACAGCTTAGCGCGCCGGCCGGGATCTGCCGATTGGACTTAGGTGCATTTTTTCATCACGAATATCCCAGGACAATCCCAGGAGATCAGGCCGGGCTTTGCGACAACTGCAGCACGAGTTGCACGCGGTCACGCACGCCGAGCTTCTCGAACACGGCGCCCAGATGCGCCTTGACCGTGCGCTCGGAAATGTGCAGCTGCTCGGCCACCTCCCGGTTCGTGTGGCCGCGGGCGACGGCGCGCGCGACCTGGAGCTCCCGCATGGACAGCAGCGACAGGTCGATGGGCTCCGCCTGGGGGGCCAGGCCTTGCTGCAGCAGCCCGCGCGTGGCAGCGACCAGGCGCTGGAGCAGTTCGGGGCCAACCCAGAGCCCGCCCAGCCCGACCACCTGGGCCACTTCCCGCAGCAGAGTGGGCACCGCCAGCAGATGACAGTAGCCACGGGCACCGGCGTCGAGGGCGCGCAAGCCCTCGGTTTCGCCTGGCGCAGCGCTGAGGACCACGACCCGGCAGCCGGGCTGCAGCCGCAGCAGCGCTGCCACCCGGGACAGCCAGTCGTCCTGCGTCACCGGCACCCAGACCATATCGCGGGCGTCGACTGCCTGCAGCAATGTGCTCCAATCGACCGCCCAGCTGTCCGGAAAGGCCTGTGACCAGCGCCCGGGCGGCAAAGTCCAGGCAGCGCCAGCATCCGGCAGCAGAAAATGGTGACGTCCCACCTCAACGCTCCGACAAGGCGTTGGCCTTGGCACGCAAGACCGGCTTGAGCAGATAGGACAGCACCGATTTCTTGCCGGTCATGATGTCGACCTGCGCCATCATGCCCGGAATGATCGGCAGGTTCTCGCCCAGCGCGGCCTTGCGGGTGCGCAGGCGCACGAGGTAGAAGGCATTGCCTTTCTGGTCGACCACCGAATCGGCGCCGATGTTCTCGACCACCGCATCAAGCCCGCCATAGATGGCGAAATCGTAGGCGGTGAACTTGACCATGGCGCCCAGGCCCGGGCGCAGGAAGGCGATGTCGCGCGGCGCGATCTGCGCCTCGAGGATCAGCGCCTCGTCGAGCGGAACGACCTCGACTACTTCCTTGCCGGGCTGGACCACGCCGCCCACCGTGTTGACCAGCAGCCGCTTGACGGTGCCACGCAGCGGCGACTTGATCTCGGCCTTGGCCACCTTGTCGGCCAGCGCCCGACCGCCTTCGTTGAGCGCCGACAGCTTGCTCATGGTCTCGGAGAGCTCGGCGCTCATCTGGTTGCGCGCGCTCAGCTGCACCTCGTCGACCTTGCGCTGCGCCTCGGCGATCGCCGCCTGCACGCGGGAACCCTGGGCATCGGCCTGATCGCGCTCGCCGCGCAGGCGCGCGAGGTCGCGCTCGAGCCGCAGGATCTCGACCTCGGACACCGCCCCGGTGCGCACCAGCGGTCGGGTCGCGTTGAGTTCCTTCTGCAGCAGCTCCATGCCGCGCTGCGCCTGCACCTTGCGCGCGCGCGCCTCGTTGAGCTCCTGCCTGCGCTGCGACAGCTGGTTCTGCGCCATCGAGACCTGGGCTGCCAGTTCCTCGCGCCGGGATTCGTACAGACGACGCTCATGGGCCACGATGTCGGGTGCGTCGCGCTCGAGCTCGGCGGAAGGGTTGAAGGCGCTGCCGCGCGTCAGCGCCTTGAGCCGCAGCGCCTTGGCCTGCAGCGCGTGCTGGCTGGCGCGGCTCTCGCCCAGGTTCGACTGGAAGCGGGTCGGATCGACGCGCAGCAGCAACTGTCCGGCCTCGACCACCTGCCCCTCGCGCACCAGGATCTCCTCGACCACGCCACCGTCGACGCTCTGGATCACCTGGAGCTGGCTGGTCGGCACGACCTTGCCCTCGCCGCGCGTGACCTCGTCGACCTCGGCCAGCGCGGCCCAGACCAGCAGCAGCAGGACCAGCCAGGCGGCGAGGCGCAACAGGGCACGCGCTCGCAGGGGCTCCTGCTGCAGCTGCGCCCAATCGGCCTCTCCGGCCCAATCGGTCGTTTCGCGCTCCAGGCCGGGCGCCATGCGTGCGAGCAGTCCGCCGAAGCAGCGCTGGCCGGTACGCTGCAGCACTGCGCTACAGCGCACGAAGCCCATCAATACCTTTTGCTTGCGTCCAGTCATCATGCCGCCTTTCCGATCTGCCCCTGGCGCAAGGCGGTCACCACCTGCTCCCTGGGACCATCGGCCACGATGCGGCCGGCGTCGATCACGATCAGGCGGTCGACCAGATCGAGCAGCGAACTGCGGTGGCTGACCAGCAGCAGCGTCTTGCCGCGCGCATGGTCGGCCAGCTTGCGCTTGATCGCCTCCTCGCTCGTGTGGTCCATCGCCGAGGTCGGCTCGTCGAGCAGCAGCACCGGAGCATCGCCCAGCACGGCACGCGCGATCGCGACGCCCTGGCGCTGGCCGCCGGACAGCGACTCGCCACGCTCGCCCACCAGCATGTCGAAGCCCTGCGGATGCTGGTTGACCAGATCGAGGATGCCGGCGATCCCGGCCGCCCGGATGACATCGGCGTCTTCGGCCAGCGGCGACGCGAGCGTGATGTTCTCGCGCAGCGTGCCGTAGAACAGCATCACGTCCTGCTGCACATAGCCGATCTGGCGCCGCAGCTCGGCCGGATCGAGCTGGCGCTGGTCGATGCCGTCGATCAGCACCGCGCCGCCGGTCGGCCGGTAGAGGCCGAGCACGAGCTTCTCGATCGTCGTCTTGCCCGAGCCGGTGCGGCCGAGGATGCCGACCTTCTCGCCAGGCTGGATCCTGAAGCTGACGTTGCGCAGTGCCGCCACGGTCTGGCCCGGATACTGGAAGCTGACGTCGCGGAACTCGATCGCCCCCTGGAGGCTGCCGCGGGCGATGAAGCCGGCATCGTCGGGGCGTTCGACCTCGCGCTTCATCATCCCGTCGAGCGAGGTCAGCGCGGTGGAGGCGGTGTGGTACTGCACCAGCAGCCCGGCGACCTGTCCGAGCGGTGCCATCGCGCGCGAGGCCAGCATGGTGCAGGCGATCAGCCCGCCCATGCTCAGCTCGTGGCCGGCGATCAGCCAGACACCGAGGATCAGAACAGCGAGATTGACGAGTTGCTGCACGAAGGCCGAGGCGTGGCTCGCGCTCGACGACAGCAGGCGCAACTGTGCCCCCACGCGCGCGAGCAAGGCAGCGCTCTGCTCCCATTTGCGCTGCAGCGGCGACTCGGCACCGAGTGCCTTGACGGTCTCGAAGCCGACCAGGCTCTCGACCAGCGTCGCGTTGCGCTGCGCGCTGGCACGATAGCTGGTTTCGGCGAGCTCGTGCATGCGGCCCTGCACGGCCAGCGCGTAGAACAGCAGCAGCAGCGCACCGAACGCGAGCGGGATCAGCATCGGCCAGGCGATCCAGCCCGTCACGAGCAGGAAGATCAGCGCGAACGGCAGGTCGATGAAGGCGACCACGGTGGCAGAGCCGATGAAGTCGCGCACCGACTCGAAGGCGCGCAGGTTGGAGGCAAACGAGCCGGCCGAGACCGGACGCTGTTCCATGCGCATGCCGAGCACGCGCTCCATGATGCGGGCCGACAGCCTGACGTCGGCGCGGCTGCTCGCGAGATCGACGAAGCGCCCGCGCAGCACCCGCAGCACGAGGTCGCCGACCAGCACCAGCAGCAGGCCGACCGAGAGCGCCGCGAGCGTGTCGAAGGCCTGGTTCGGCACCACGCGGTCATACACGTTCATCGTGAACATCGGCAACGCGAGCGCGAACAGATTGGTCAGCAGGGCCGCCAGCAGCACGTCGCGGTAGAGCGCGCGGTTGTCGGCGATCACGCTCCAGAACCAGTGGCCATGACGACCGGCCTTGACCTCGGGACTGCGCGCATCGAAGCGCTGCCTTGGCCGCGCATAGATGGCACGGCCGCTGTAGCTGGGCTCGACCTGCCCGACCGGCAGCGACACCGGCGCCTCGCCGAGTTCCGGGTGCACGAGTTGCACGCTGCCGCCGTCGGCGGAGCGGCCGACCAGCAGACAGGCCCGGTTGCCCTGCAGCAGCAGCACGACCGGAAACAGTTCGGCCTTGAGCATGGCCAGCGGCTGGCGCACCACGCGGCTGGCCAGTCCGGCGCGCTGTGCGGCACGCTCGAACAGCGCAGGCGTCAGCCGCCCCTGCTCGAGCGGCAGGCCCGCCAGCAAGGCATCGGCGCTCGCCGCCTCGCCATGGCTGCGCGCCAGCAGCAGCAGGCAGGCGAGCAGCTCGTCGTCGTCAAGACCCGGCCGTCCTGCAGCGGACGGCTGGCTAGCTATCGTCATGAATCCCCCTCGGCCGGCACCCTAAGTTCGCGAGATGCTATCCGGCCCCCTGATTTTTTCCAGGATGATGAGATTCAGTGTAACAAAATCAGACGATGGCTCCAGCCATGTGCGCCGAAGGCTCTTCGCTGCCCGCCACCTCCTGTGCCCAGGCGCGCAGCTTGCGGGTATCGGAGCGCAGGATCTGCTGCTTGACCGCCAGGATCTGGGAGGGATGCATCGAGAAGCTGCGCAGCCCCAGACCGAGCAGGAGACGGGTCATGGCCGGATCCCCCGCCATCTCGCCGCAGACGCTGACCGACTTGCCCTGTGCCCGGCATTCGGCGATGGTGCCGGCCACCAGCTGCAGGATCGCGGGATGCAGAGGGTCGTAGAGGTGGGACACGCTCTCGTCGACCCGGTCGATCGCCAGCGTGTACTGGATCAGGTCGTTGGTCCCGATCGACAGGAAGTCGAAATAGCGCAGGAACATCGGCACCGTCATCGCGGCGGCCGGTACCTCGATCATCGCGCCGAGCCTGACCGGTCCATGCACCTCGCCGCGCAGGTCGAGCTGCTGGCGCGCCTTGGCCACCATGTCCCGGATCTGCAGGATCTCGTGCCGGTGCGCGACCAGTGGCAGCAGCAGGTTGATCTTGCCGTGCGCCGCCGCGCGCAGGATGGCGCGCAGCTGGGTCAGGAACATCGCCGGCTCGGCCAGGCTCCAGCGGATCGCGCGCCGTCCGAGCGCGGGGTTCAGGTGATCGTCACGAGCGTTGCGGTCGAGCGGCTTGTCGGCACCGATGTCGACGGTGCGGATCGTGACCGGCAGGCCATGCATGCCGTCGACCACGGCACGGTAGGCCTGGTACTGCTCCTCCTCGCCGGGCAACTTGCCTGCGCGCCCCATGAAAAGGAACTCGGTTCGGAACAGGCCGACGCCGACCGCGCTGACCGCGAGCGCCGGCGTCGTGTCGCCCGGCTGCTCGATGTTGGCGAGCAGCTCGACGCGCTCGCCGTCCAGCGTAACGGCCGGCGTGTTCTTGATGTGCGCGAGCCGGCCACGCTGCAGCATGATCTCGCGCTGGCGGAACTCGTACTCGGCGCGCACGGTCGCCGAAGGATTGACGATCAGGATGCCGGCGTCACCATCGATGATGACCCAGTCGTCCTGCTGCACCAGCTGGCTCGCGCTGCGCGCCCCGACCACCGCCGGGATGTCCATGCTGCGTGCGACGATCGCGGTGTGCGAGGTCTTGCCGCCGACGTCGGTGGCAAAGCCGGCGAACACGCTCTGCTTGAACTGCAGCATGTCGGCCGGCGAGAGGTCGTGCGCAACCAGCACCAGTGGCTCGTCCTGACTGACGACCGGTGCCCCCTGCGTCACCGGCGAATCGGCGCCGAGCAACTGGCGCAGCATACGTTCGGTCAGCTGCTCGAGGTCGGCCTTGCGCTCGCGCAGGTAGGGATCCTCCATCTCGTCGAACTGCTTGGCGATCTGCTCCAGATGCGAAGTCAGCGCCCATTCGGCGTTGTAGTGGCGCTCGACCACCCAGTAGGAGACGCCTTCCTGCAGCTGCTTGTCCTCGAGCAGCATCAGGTGCACGTCAAGCAGCGCATTGAGCTCGTGGTGCGCTTCGCGCGCCTCGGTCTTGAGCAGGCTCTGCTGCGTGCGCTGCAGTTCCGCAATCACGCGCGCCCGCGCGTCACTGATGCGCTGCAGCTCGGCCTCGACCTGCTCACCCGCAATGAAATAGTGCGCCACGTCCAGCCGGCTGGACGCCACCAGCACGGCGCGGCCGATCGCAATGCCGCGCGAGACCGCCTGGCCATGAACCGAGAACGTCACTCGCCTTCTCCGAACTTGTCGTCGATCAGGGCCAGCAGCGCGTCCATCGCCTCGCGCTCCTGCTCGCCGTCGGTCTCGAGCACGACCTCGCTGCCGAGGCCGGCCGCCAGCATCATGACGCCCATGATGCTCTTGGCGTTGATGCGGCGCTCGCCGCGGCTGAGCCAGACCTCGCAGGGAAAGCTGCCGGCGAGCTTGGTCAGCTTGGCCGATGCCCTGGCGTGCAGCCCCAGCTTATTGCTGATGGTCGTGCTGGTCTTGATCATGAGTGGTCCTGCGTGACTGGTTCTGCGGTGCCGTGCCCGCGACGGAAACGACACCTTGGGAAGCTCCCATCATAGCCCGGCCTGCCAGCGATTCAAGCGCCTCGTGCCGGTAGGACACCGCTCGCAGCAGCATCGGCAGGTTGACTCCGGTCAGCAAGCGGCTGTCGATGCCATCGACCAGCTTGCTCGCGACATTGCAGGGCGTGGCGCCGAACAGGTCGGCCAGGATCAGCGTCTGCTGCGTTCCGAGCTGGCGCAGCAGTGCCCTGGCCTGCTCCAGCGTCTGTTCGGGCGCTGCCTCAGCCTCGACGTCGAGCGCGACCAGCGCGCTGCCCGCATCGGGAAAGACATGCAGCACGCATTGCCGCAAGGCCGTGGCCAATGGCGCGTGAGCGATGATGAATATGCCGTTCATGGAAACGGATTATCGGCGCGGATCGATAATAGGCCCATCATGACGATGCACAACCTGAATCCCGCCATCAACAGCCGCCGCCAGGCGCTGACCCTGGCCGGACTGGCGATCGCCTCGCTGGGTCTGGGCGGCCTGGCAGGCTGTGGCAGCCGCGATCCGGCTCCCGCCTCGCGCTTCCTGCTGCTCGACGGCAGCACGCTCGACAGCACGACGCTCAAGGGCAAGGTCACGCTGGTCAATTTCTGGGCCACGACCTGCACCAGTTGCGTCGCCGAGATGCCCGAGCTGATCCGCACGCACCAGAAGTTCCAGCCACGCGGCTTCGAGACCGTCGCGGTCGCGATGAGCTACGACCCGGTCGAATGGGTACTGAACTTCAGCCAGAGCCGGCAGCTGCCGTTCAAGGTGGCGCTCGACCGCAACGGCGAACTGGCCAAGAGCTGGGGCGACGTCAAGCTCACGCCCACCACCTTCCTGGTCGACAGGCAGGGACAGATCGTCAAGCGCTACGTCGGCGCGCCCGACTTCGCCGCTCTGCACCAGCTGATCGAGCAGTTGCTGGTCCAGGCTTGATGCTGCCGGCCGAGGTATAAAAGTGGCCCATGAGTGAGCACACCGCCCCGCAGCCGATCTGCGAGATCATCGTCGTCAGTTCAGCACCCGAAATGGAGCCGGTGCGCGAGCTGTTCCGCGAGTACCAGCTCAGCCTCGACGTTGACCTGGGTTTCCAGGGCTTCGAGCAGGAACTGGCCACGCTGCCCGGGGAATACCGGGCACCCTACGGCGCGCTGCTGCTCGCCTTGGTGGACGGCGCGCCGGCCGGCTGCTGCGCGCTGCGGCCCTTGCTCAACAGCGACTACCCGAACGCCTGCGAGATGAAGCGGCTCTACGTGCGCCCGGGCCTGCGCGGCCTGCGGCTAGGCCGGCAGCTGGTCGAGCAGATGCTGCTGCTGGCGCAGCAGGCCGGCTTCGACACCATGCTGCTCGACACGCTCAGCGACATGGAGGCCGCGCGCGCGCTGTACCAGGACTGCGGCTTCGTCGAGATCGCTCCCTACTACCACAACCCGCTGCCGGGCGCGCACTACCTCAAGGCAGAGCTCTGACTCAGGCCGCCTTGGCCTGGGCCAGCAGCGTGGCCGCGTCGCTGACCGCGAACTGGCCCGGGCCCTCGACGTTGAGCGTGACGACCATGCCGTCCTTGACCAGCATCGAGTAGCGGTTGCTGCGCAGACCCAGGCCCTTGCCGTTGAGGTCCAGCGTCAGGCCGGTGGCCTTGGCAAACGCCGCATCGCCGTCAGCCAGCATGCGCAGCTTGCCGGCGGTCTTCTGGTCGCGCGCCCAGGCGCCCATCACGAAGGCATCGTTGACGCTGACACACCAGATCTCGTCGACGCCGGCGGCCTTGAGCGCTTCGGCCTGCTCGACATAGCCCGGCACATGCCTGGCCGAACAGGTCGGCGTGAAGGCGCCAGGCACGGCGAACAGCGCGATGGTCTTGCCGGCGCTGGCCTGGGCGACGTCGACAGCGTTGGGGCCGAGGCTGCAGCCTTCGCTCTCGACTTCGATGAACTCCATCAGGGTGGTGGCGGGCAGCTTGTCGCCGACTTGGATCATGGTGATTTCCTTGCAATGGGTCAAATGCGACCCGGCTGGTGAAGCCCGGCGCAACCATGGATAGCGCGCCAGGACGAAAAAAAACGACCGAGAGGATTCTCGGTCGTTTTTCCATTTCGCGCCCGAGGGCAGCGAATAAGGCTTATACCAGGGCGGCCTTTTGGACCAGACGGGTCACGACCCAGTTCTTGGTCTTGGACAGCGGACGGCTCTCGGCGATCTCGACGATGTCGCCGAGCTTGAATTCGCCGTTCTCGTCGTGCGCGTGGTACTTGCTCGACTTCATCACGATCTTGCCGTACAGGGCATGCTTGACAGCACGCTCGACCAGCACGGTCACGGTCTTGGCACGCTTGTCGCTAACGACCTTGCCGATCAAGGTGCGCTTGAGGGAGGTTTTGGCTTCCGTCATGGTCACTCCTTACTTGGCGGCTTGCTTTTCAGC
>JACCDQ010307722.1_pt1 | contig 16923 bp, 14 predicted proteins | sample 7446031 | NCBI WGS metagenome assembly JACCDQ01 (sample SAMN15323442, study PRJNA562643) | freshwater metagenome | isolation source: river surface water | place: USA:Blue River Watershed | collected 2017-08-17
GCCATCGGCCCCCAAAACACACTGCGCGACAACGGTATCATGGCCAACACGGCGGCGGCCGCTGTGAGCACAATCGGGCGCAAACGACCCACTGCGGCCTCCACAATCGCGTCCCAGGCCGTCATGCCCGCTGCCTGGTTTTGCTCGATCTGGTCAATCAAGATCACCGAGTTGCGCATGATCATGCCCATGAGAGCAATCACACCCAGCAGTGCCACAAAGCCGAATGGGCGGTTCAGCATCAGCAACGCGGCAGCCACACCAGCCATGCCCAAGGGCCCAGTGAGGAACACCAGCATCGCACGGCTGAAACTGTGCAGCTGCAACATCAACAGCGTGAAGGTCACAAACAGCATGACCGGCACGCCTGCCGCTATCGACGACGAGCCTTTGCTGCTTTCGGCCACGGTTCCGGCCACCTCGACCCGGTAGCCAGCCCCCTGCTGGGCCCATTGGGCCTCCAGCGCACGTATGGCCGGCAGCAGTTCGTCGGTCACGGTAGCACCTTGCTTGCCAGCCACAATGTCGGCCTGCACCGTGATGGCGTATTCGCGGTTTTCGCGCCACATCACACCGGGTTCCCAGCCCAGCACCGGTCGCGCAATTTGCGACAAAGGAATGACTTTGCCGCTGGCCGTGGGCAGGTAGGCCTGCGCCAGGTCAGACACGGCTTCACGCTCTGCCAACGGCTGGCGCAGCACGATATCGATCAACAAATCACCTTCACGGTATTGGCCGATGGTGCTTCCGCTCAATGCGGTGCGCGCGGTTTGAGCAATCGAGGCACTGCTCACGCCCAGGGCACGTGCTTTGGCTTGGTCCACCTGCAAACGCACCACCTTGATGGACTCGTTCCAATTGTCGTTCACGCCCCGGGTGTTGGGGCTTTGCCGCATGACCGCCTTGACCTGATCGGCACGTTCACGCAACACGTCGGGGCTGGCGCCAAACACGCGGAACTGCACCGGATAGGCCACGGGCGGGCCGTTGGCCAGCAACTTCACACGTGCCCGCACCTCGGGGAATTCCTGCACCAGCATGGCGGGCAAGCTGCTCATCAACAGGTCGCGTTGCTTGAGGCTGTCGGTCATCAACAACATTTGCGACACGTTGGTCTGCGGAAATATCTGGTCCAGTGGCAGGTAAAAACGCGGCAAACCAGACCCCACCCAGGTGGTCACACTGGCCACACCGGGCACTTGCTGCAGACGCGCTTCCAGCCGTTGGGTGATGGCTTCGTTGGATTGGAAGGTGCTGCCCTCCGGGAGCCACACATCCAGCGTGATCTCGGGGCGGTTGGAATCCGGGAAAAACTGTTGCTGCACGACCTGCATGCCCCCGAGACCGAGTACAAACGTCAACAAGGTAACACCTATGGTGGCCCAGCGGTGCTGCACGCACAGGTTCAACAAACGCCGAAAACCTCTGTAAAACGGGCCGTCGTATACCTCATGGACGGGGCCGGTGTGGGGTTTGATTTTGAGCAAACGCACGCCCAAATAGGGCACAAAAAACACCGCCACCACCCAGGACAACACCAGCGCCGTGGCCGTTACCGCAAAAATCGCAAAGGTGTATTCCCCCACGGTGGATTTGGCAAAACCGATGGGCAGAAAACCCGCGGCTGTGATCAGCGTGCCCGTCAGCATGGGCATGGCCGTCACCTCCCAAGTGAAGGTGGCCGCGCGCAGGATGTTGTGCCCCTCTTCCAGCTTGCGCACCATCATCTCCACCGCGATGATGGCATCGTCCACCAGCAGGCCCAACGCAATGATCAGGGAACCCAGCGAAATTTTGTGCAGGCCTATGCCCCAGAACTGCATGACCAAAAAAGTCATGGCAAGCACCAGCGGAATGGTGATGAACACCACCATGCCCGGACGTACGTCCAACGTGTAACGGCGCCAGCCACGGCCCTGCGGGTTGCGGTGCAGCCCCAGGCTCAGAAAGCTCACCAGCAACACCACCACCACGGCCTCTATCAACACCTGGACAAATTCGTTGACCGATCGCGATACCGCCACCGGTTGGTCTTGTACCTGCTGAAGTTCCATGCCTGCGGGCAACTGGCCACGCACGGTGATCAGGGTGGTGTTCAACGCCTGGCCCAACGCAATGATGTCGCCTCCCTTGGCCATGGACACCCCCAACGCCACGCCCGTCTGACCGTTGTGCCGCACCTTGACTTGGGGTGGGTCCACGTAGCCACGGCGTATGTCGGCAATGTCACCCAGGCGCAAATGGGCGCCGCTGGCCCCACGAATCGGCATGGCGCGCAGTTGATCGACCGATAGAAAAGCACCGTCGACCCGCACGGCCACGGCATCGGCCGGGGTTTGCAGCACACCCGCCGGGGCCACCGCATTTTGCTGGCCCAACTGATCCAGCACCTGGTTCATGTCCAGCCCCAGTGTGGCCAACCGGCGGCGGGAAATTTCAACAAAAATCTTTTCGTCCTGGGCCCCAAACAGCTCCACCTTGGACACGCTTTGTACGTTTAGCAGCACTTGCCGAATGCGCTCCGCTTCTCGCTTGAGTTCTGCCGGACTGTAACCTTCGCCCTGCAGGGCGTAAATCACGCCAAACACGTCTCCGAATTCGTCGTTGAAAAACGGGCCCTGCACCCCTTGCGGCAGGGTGCCACGCATGTCGCCTATCTTTTTACGGGTGGTGTACCAAACCTGCTGGATGTCTTTCGGTGGTGCAGAATCGGCAATCTGAAAAATCACCAACGCTTCACCGGGCTTGGTGTAGGTGCGGATGATGTCTGAGTGCGGCACCTCCTGCAGGGTTTTTTCCAGTTTGTCGGCCACCTGTTCGGCCATCTGCTGGGCGCTCGCGCCAGGCCAGTAGGCCCGCACCACCATGGCGCGGAAGTTAAAAGGCGGATCCTCGTCCTGCCCCAATTGAAAAAAAGCTGCGATGCCGAGCACCATCAGCACCACCATCAGGTAGCGTGTGAGGGGCTGGTGATTGAGCGCCCATTCGGACAGATTGAAGCCGCTGCGTTCGGCCTTGGCGTTGGAATTGGACATGGCGTGTCGACAACCTTATTTCGACGCCGAAGGGGCGTAACGCAACACCTTTTGGCCTTCGGACAGAACGTGCGCGCCCACCGACACCACCTCTTCACCCAGTTGCAAGCCACCTGCCAACACAACCTGATTGCCATTGAGTCCAGCCACCTGAACCGTTCGGGCCTTGACGGTCTGGGTGCTGGCATCGAACACCCAAACTGCCTGGCCACCCCCCTGCTTCCACAATGCAGAGCTGGGCAATTGGATGGTTTTGACTCCTTTGGCCGCCACCGCTCCCCAACGCACCGTCGCCGTCGCGCCCAGTGGCGGTTGGTCGGTACCGCTCAGTGACACCTTGACCGCATAGGTGCGGGTGGCCGCATCGGCACTGGCCGCCACCTCACGCACCTGCCCAGACCGCTCGACCCCGGCTTCGCCCTCGGACCACAAGCTCACCGCGACCGTTTGACCGGTGCGAACCTGGGCCACCACGCTCTCAGGCACCGAAAACACGACATCGCGAAGACCATTGTGGGCCAAACGCACCACTGAGGCACCGGCGGCCAGCACCTGGCCAGGCTCGGCCTCGACAGCCACCACCACGGCGGCTGCATCGGCCAACAAACGGGTGTACGTGCTCTGGTTGGTTTGCACACCCGCTTGGGCCTGGGCCTGGGCCAGCGTGGCCTCGGCCGCCCGCAACACGGTCTGGCGGCGCTCGATGTCGGCATTGCTGACAAACCCCTGATCGCGCAGCGTTTCATAACGCTTCAAGTCGGCGGCGGCCAAATCCCGCTGCGTTTGGGCCGCGCCAACACCCGCTTGTGCCGCCTGGACCGACAATTGAAAGTCCTGTGGGTCCAGCACTGCCAGCAGTTGCCCTGGCTGCACCGACTGCCCCACGTCGACCACGCGTTGCGCCAGCTTGCCTCCCACCCGGAAGCCCAGCCGAACTTCGGTACGGGCCTTCACCTCGCCCGAAAATTCCTGCACCCCATCAACGCCTACAGCTTGTACCGTCATCAATTTGACGGCCCGCACAGGCTCGTCGGTCGGGGCCGATTGCCCGCAACCCACCAGCACCCACAACGGCAACACCGCAAGCGGCAAAGAGCGGAATATGTTCATGGCAAAAATTAATGACCAGTTGGTTATTAAGCAAATCATAACCTACATCGAAATATGGCACCATCGACACCCATGCAAGGTGTGGATCATTATGAGAATTTCCCGGTAGCGTCGTGGCTGTGCCCCCCCCGGTGGCGGCCACCGATTGCAGCCATCTACCACTTTGCGCGCACCGCTGACGACCTGGCCGATGAGGGCGAGGCCTCTGCCTCGGAACGTCTACAGGACCTTGAGCAGTACCGGGCTGATCTGCGCGGCGCCTTCGAAACGGCGCCTGCTGCCAGCACACGCTGGCCCCAGGTGTTTGGGCCACTGGCAGTGGCCATAGCGACACACCACCTGCCGCCCCAACCTTTGTTCGACCTGCTGGACGCCTTTGAACAGGATGTGCGCTACACCGAGACGCAAACACCCTACGCGCACGAAAGCAACCTGCTGGATTACTGCCAGCGCTCGGCCAACCCAGTGGGGCGGTTGCTGCTGCACCTGTATGGCGTGACAGACGAACACTCGCTGCAGCAAAGCGATGCCATTTGTACGGCCTTGCAACTGATCAATTTTTGGCAGGATTTGAGCCAGGACCTGCAACGCCAACGCCACTACCTGCCCACCGACGTGCTGCACAGGCACCGTTTGAAGCTGGCAGACTTGAACCAGCCCACGCCACCACCTGCCACTGTTGCGGCTGCCGGCACCATGGTGAGGGAGCTGTGCGATGCCGCCCGCATGCGCATGCTCGAAGGTGCGGGCTTGGCCGTGCGCTTGCCGGGACGGGTGGGCTGGGAATTGCGGCTGGTGGTGCAAGGTGGCTTGCGGGTATTGGATCGTATTGAAAACCTGCAGCACCGCTCCTGGCAAGTGCGCCCCCAACTGAGTGCGCGAGACCTGCCTTTGCTGGTATGGCGCGCCTTTCGGATGAAAAACACATGACCCCACAAGACTACGTTCAACAAAAAGCCGCCGCCTCGGGCAGCAGTTTTTACTACGCTTTCTTGTTTTTGCCGCCCGAACGCCGTGCCGCCATCACCGCCTTTTACGCTTTCTGCCGCGAAATAGATGACGTGGTGGACGAAGTGCGCGATCCGTCGGTTGCCCAGTCCAAGCTGGACTGGTGGCGTCAACAAGTGCGTCTGGCGTTCGAGGGCCCACGCACGCCCGACCACCCCGCGCTGCAAGCGCTGTTGCCACACGCGCCTGCCTATGGCATCCAGGCCCGGCACTTGCTGCAAGTGATCGACGGCTGCCAGATGGACCTGGATCAGTCGCGTTATCTGGATTTTGCCAACTTGCAACGCTATTGCCATCTGGTAGCCGGGGTGGTGGGCGAAGTAGCGGCTCAGATTTTCGGGCAAACCACGCCCCAAACCACCGCCTACGCCCACCAATTGGGATTGGCGTTTCAACTCACCAACATCATCCGCGACGTGGGCGAGGACGCCGTTCGTGGCCGGATTTACCTGCCCATCAACGAACTCCAGCGCTTTGACGTGAAAGCCCATGAACTCATCAAGCGCGGCGCGGGGCTGGAAAACACAGACTTCAGCACACGCTTCGAAGCCCTGATGCGCTTTCAGATCGAACGTGCCCTGCAAACTTATGACAGCGCCCTGGCCCTGTTGCCCAGCGCGGACCGCAGGGCCCAAAAACCGGGACTGATGATGGCCAGCATCTACCGCACCTTGCTGCACGAAATTGCGCGAGAACCCCACCTGGTGCTCAACCGCCGGGTGAGCCTGACCCCCTTGCGCAAGCTGTGGCTGGCCTGGAAGGTTCAAGCCTTGGGACGGCTTTGATGGGCGCCCCCACCAACCCGGCAGGCCTGCGGGTGGCCGTGGTCGGTGCCGGGTGGAGCGGCCTGGCGGCGGCTGTGCGCTGCATCGAACGCGGTTGCAGCGTGACGCTGATGGAAGCCGCCCACCATTGGGGTGGCAGGGCTCGGTCCCTGGATGAGCCACTGGCCGAACTGGACAACGGCCAACACATCCTGATCGGTGCGTACAGCAGCTGCCTGAACCTGATGGAACGCGTGGGTGTTGCACCACAAAAAGTCTTGCAAGCGGTTCCGCTGGCATTGCGCTTCCCTGATGGCGGTGGCCTGGCCATGCCACCCTGGGCAGTGAAGTGGCCCACACCGTTCAACCTGCTGGCGGCCATACTGACCGCCCGGGGATGGAGCTGGGCCGACCGCTTGGGCCTGCTGCGGACCACCGGCCAGTGGCAGCGACAAGGCTTCCTCTGCCCAGAGACACGCACGGTCGCTGACCTCTGCCAGCCCTTGCCCCAGCGCGTGGTGCGTGAACTGATCGAACCGCTTTGTCTGTCGGCCTTGAACACCCCCCTGCATCAAGCCAGTGCATCCGTTTTCCTGCGGGTGTTGCAAGATGCGCTGCTTGGCCCGGGTTGGGGGCCGTGGCGAGCGTCCGACCTGCTGCTGCCCTCTGCCCCACTGGGCGACTTGCTGCCCAGCGCTGCGGTGCGATGGCTGGAGCGGCACGGTGCGACGCTTCGCCCGGGACACCGGGTGCTGGACATGCAGCGCGCGCCCGCTTCGCCCGAGCCGCATGGCTGGCTGCTGGATGGCGAACCGTTTGACCGCGTGATTCTGGCCTGTACCAGCACCGAAGCAGCACGGCTTTGCACAACCGCACGTGCCACCGCAGCACCCGAGCCCGCACTGGGCAACGCCCTGGAACGCTGGGCAGGACAGGCCCAAAGCCTAGCATTCGAAGCCATCGCCACTGTTTATACCCAAAGCGCCCATCGATTGGTTCAGCCGGATGGGTCCCCCACCCCCCTGCTCGCTTTGCGCGATGGCCCCACAGCACCTGCACAGTTTGTGTTCGATCGGGGCCAGCTGGGTGGCCCTCTGGGTTTGATGGCATTTGTGGTCAGCGCCAACAAACTCAGTTTGCGCGAACTAGAACCTTGGGTGCTCGCGCAAGCCGAGCAGGCCTTGGGCTGGACCCACCTTCGCATCGTGAAAACCGTGGTGGAAAAGCGGGCCACCTTCGCATGCACAGCGCAGTTGGCCCGCCCGGCTTCGAACATTGCGCCCGGTTTGTTTGCGGCAGGCGACTACGTGACCGGGCCCTACCCGGCCACCTTGGAGGGGGCGGTGCGCAGCGGCGAACATGCGGCCAACAACCTGCCCCCCTGAAAAACAGTTACCCCAAGACCCGGGCCCGGCGGTACGCCGGTCGGTCCAAGCAGCGTTTGATCCACTGGGCCACATGGGGAAACTCGTCCAACACCTTGGACGCACGCACCCAGTTCACCACGCTGGCCACACACACGTCGGCCACCGTGAAGCGAGGCCCTGCCAGATAAGCCTCTGCGTTCGCACCGCAATTGGCCACACGGTGCTGCACATGGTGCTCCAAAACACGCAAAGGCACGCGCAAGCGGCGTTCGGCGGCCTCGGCCAAATCGGGTTTGCGCTGCGCTTCTGGAAGCGTCCGACGATGGGCCAACACCGTCAGGGCGTCTTTTTCCAGCTCGGTCACCGTCCAGAAACCCCAACGCAGGGCTTCGGCTTCTTCACCTGCATTGGCGACCGAAATGTCGCTGCCGTCGTGCCGCCCATGCAAGCGAGCCAGGTACAAGGCACACGCCATCGACTCCCAAACCACCACGGGACCCGCGCCAGCTTGCTCATCCACCAACACCGGGATGTGCCCATTGGGGTTGAGTTGCAAAAAATCGGGGGTGCGTGTGGCACCGCCCTGGTAAGGCGTGGGCACATGGCAAAAAGGCAGTGCCAGCTCGCAAGCGGTCCAAAGTGGCCGTATGGCCCGTGAAGCGGATATGCCGTAAATCGTCAGGTTCATTTTGCAGGCAAGGCATCGAAAATGGTGTTGAGCAAGGCGCTGATCAGGCTTTTCTGCATGAGCGAGAATACCCCATGCCTTTTCAACCAGAACCCCAACACACCCATGGGCAAGCACCCAGCACAGGTATTTTGCTCTGCAACTTGGGTACCCCAGACGCGCCGACTGCCCCCGCGCTCAAACGCTACCTTCGGCAATTTCTGAGCGACCATCGCGTGGTGGAAATTCCCAAGGCGATCTGGTGGCTGATCCTCAACGGGATCATTTTGAACGTGCGCCCCAAAAAATCGGCCGCCAAGTACGCCACGGTGTGGTTGCCCGAGGGATCGCCTTTGAAGGTATGGACCGAACGCCAGGCGCAAGGACTGGCCCGAGCCTTGGGCGAACGGGGCCATGTGGTGGCGGTGCGCTACGCCATGCGCTACGGCAACCCTTCCGTGGCCGCACAGTTGGATGCCCTGAAAGCAGCCGGTGCCACCCGGATACTGATTGTCCCGGCCTACCCGCAATACAGCGGCACCACCACCGCCAGTGTGTGCGACGCGGTGTACGACTGGGCCCGACGCATCCGTAACATCCCCGAATTCCGTTTCATACAACGCTACCACGACGACAACGGATACATCCAGGCCTTGAAAACATCGATTCAAGCGCACTGGCAACAGCATGGCCGCCCGGACAAGCTGGTCATGAGTTTTCATGGTGTGCCCGAACGCACCCTGCAGTTGGGCGACCCCTACCACTGCGAGTGCCACAAAACCGGGCGTTTGCTGGCAGAGGCCCTGGGCTTGGACAAGTCCGACTACCTGGTCACATTTCAGTCGCGTTTTGGCAAAGCCAAGTGGCTGGAGCCTTACACCGAACCCACCCTGATCCAACTGGGGCAAAGTGGCACCAAACGGGTGGATGTGGTCTGCCCGGGCTTTACCAGCGACTGCCTGGAAACCCTGGAAGAAATCAGCCAGGAAGCACGCGCAGCGTTTTTGCGCGCGGGCGGACAAACCTTTCACTACCTACCTTGCCTGAACACCGAACCGACCTGGATTGCCGCGCTGGCCCAACTCACAGAACAACACCTGAGCGGTTGGCCCACACGCACACCCATCCCCGATTCGGCCTTGCAAGCGAGCCGCGCGCGTGCGATTGCCATGGGCGCGCCCAACTGAGTGCTTGCCATGCCCCCGTCATCATCCTCACCCCCCGAAAAGCACCGCTTGGACAAATGGTTGTGGGCAGCACGTTTCTTCAAAACCCGCAGTCTGGCCGCCGACGAAATCGAAAAAGGTCGGGTCAAAGTGAATGGGCAACCTGCCAAAGCATCGCGCGAGGTCAAGCCAGGGGACAAGATCGAATGCCGAGCAGGCCACGACACCCGCACCGTCACCGTTCTTGGCTTGAGCAGCGTGCGTGGCCCGGCACCGCAAGCGTCCTTGTTGTACGAAGAAACCGCCGAGTCCCTGCTCGCTCGGCAACAGGCCACCGAACACCGCCGCCTGGCGCCTGAACCCGCCCACGCCCTGAGCCAAGGCCGCCCCACCAAGCGGGACCGGCGACAATTGCAGGACTTGCAAAGCGCGGACCGGCCCGATGCCTGGAACCAACGCTGGAGCGCGTCGGTCGACGACTGAAGGTGCGCCGCTGCCTCAGCTGCCCCAGGCCTGTCCCAACAGACGGGTCAAGTCCGCAGCGTGGCACGGCTGGCAATGCGGTGCGCCCTGACCGGCCCACAAGGGCGTGAAGTCACTGGAGCCCAAGGACTCAGTTGCGGCCCGCAAGGGCCCCCAGGCGGTGGTGGCCAATGGAAACGCGGGCGCCAAGGGACTGATACACGAATGGCCATCCCCCAACGCACGCATGGCCCGGTTGACAATGCCACGTGCTGGACGACCAGTGAACACGTTGGTCACTGCGGTTTGACCGGCCTGCGCCGAGACCAAGGCCGCTCGGTGCAGCGGGCTGGTTTGGGATTCGGGACACCACAAAAACGCCGTCCCCACTTGAACACCATCGGCCCCCAGCGCACGCGCGGCCCGCACGCCTTGAGCATCGACTATGCCCCCGGCTGCCACCACCGGCACCTTAACCGCCTGAACCACCTGCGGCAGCAAGGCGAACAAGCCCATCTGGGTGGCCAGGTCATCGCTCAAAAACATACCACGGTGCCCGCCAGCCTCCCAGCCTTGGGCGATCACCACATCAACGCCATGAGCTTCCAGCCACATGGCCTCGTCTACCGTGGTAGCGCTGGCCAGCACTTTGGCACCCCAGGCCTTGATCCGTTGCAGGCTCTCGGCTGCTGGAAGCCCAAAATGAAAGCTCACCACCGGGGGCTGGAAACCCTCCAGAACCGCCAAAGCGGCCTGGTTGAAGGGCACCCGCGCAGCCGATGCCGGACCCACAGGAAGGGTCAAACCCGCCTCCTCGTAAAACGGTGTCAAAGCCTCGTTCCAGCGCGCTTCGCGGGCGGGGTCCACCGGCGGCGGCGTGTGACAAAAGAAATTGACGTTGTAAGGTCGACCAGCCAGTCCTTGCAACACCCGCAGTTCCAGCGCCAGGGCGTCCAGCCCCAACGTGGCAGCGGGCAACGAACCCAAACCACCGGCGTTCGACACAGCCGTGGCCAATGCACTGCCCTGCGATCCCGCCATCGGTGCCTGTATCACGGGCCAGGACAGGTTCAGCAACTCACACAAACGGTTCATGTCAAGGTTTCTTTCAAACTGGAACGTTGCACCCGGCAGGCGTTATCCTCCTGGCTATGCGACTGAACTTGATTTTTGCACAAGCAGCCAACGGCATCATCGGCCACAACAACACCCTGCCGTGGCATTTGCCCGAAGATTTGGCCCATTTCAAACGCCACACCCACGGGTGTCCAGTGATCATGGGGCGCAAGACGTGGGAATCGTTGCCCAACAAATTTCGCCCTTTGCCAGGGCGACTGAACATGGTGCTGAGCCGCGATCCGGCGCAACATGCTCTGCTGCAAACACAAGGAGCCCTGCCTTTCGCGGAGTTGTCAGAGGCACTGGCGCACTGCAGGCAGCTGACACCTCCACCCGCCGAAGTGTGGGTGATGGGCGGTGCCCAAATTTACGCGCTGGCCGAACCGCTAGCTACCCGTGCGGTGGTGACACATTTGCACCAGACCTTTGACGGGGATGCGTACGCACCGGCCCTGACCACCGGTTGGCAGGAAACCGAACGTCAAACCCAAATTGCCAGCAACGGCCTGACCTTTGATTTTGTGACCTATGAACGCCAACCTTGAAGCTCCCCCTTCCCTGCACCTGGCCACCTGGAACGTGAATTCCCTGGGGGTGCGTTTGCCACACGTGCTGGACTGGCTGGCCGAGCACCCCACCGAGGTGCTGGCGCTGCAAGAACTCAAGTTGACCGACGACAAATTCCCGGCCGATGCGTTTGAACAAGCGGGCTACCACGCCGAATGGTTCGGTCAAAAAACCTACAACGGTGTCGCCCTGGTGTCACGCTTGCCCGCGCGCGATGTGGTCAAAAACATCCCCGGTTTTGTCGACGAACAATCCCGCGTGATTGCTGCCACCTACGACACCGTGGCCGGTCCCCTGCGGGTGATTGGCGCTTACTTTCCCAACGGACAAGCCCCGGACTCCGACAAGTTTGCCTACAAAATGCGCTGGCTGGCTGCATTGACGGCGTGGCTGCGCAGCGAAGTGGCACAACACCCTCAAGTGGTTTTGATGGGTGACTACAACATCACCTTCGACGACGCCGATGTGTGGGACCCGGACGGTTTGCGCAATACCATCCACTGCACCCCGCAAGAACGCGAACACCTGCAAAACCTGATCGGATTGGGCCTGCACGACAGCCTGCGCCTGTTCCCCCAGCCCCCGAAAACCTTCAGCTGGTGGGATTATCGGCAGCTGGGCTTCCAGAAAAACCGCGGCCTGCGCATCGACCACATACTGATCAGCGACGCCCTGCGCCAGCGGGCCCGGGGTTGCCATGTGGACCGTGCACCCCGAAAAAAGCCCCAGCCCAGCGACCACGCCCCCGTGGTGCTGGCGCTGACGGTTTGACCGCGATCACTCCAGGTTCAATTCCTGGATTTTTCGCGTGATGGTGTTGCGGCCTATGCCCAGTTTCTGCGCCGCTTCGATCCTCCGCCCACGGGTGTTGGCCAACGCGGTCTGAATCAAACGGGTCTCGAACCGGCGGGTCAGCACATCCCACACCTCCGGGCAACCATCGGCCAGAAGGGCCTGCGCTTCGGCCTGCAAACCCAGTTCCCAGTTGTCGCTGTAGGCCTGCGGCAGCGCAGGCACATCCAGCGCGCGTTCTGACAAACGGTCCGCCAGTCGCTCTTGTGGCGGAAACACCGTTGGCCGGGGCGGAGAAACATGGACCGCTCCGGACGCGGCGACCGGGGGCGGGTCCACCGCCACAGGTTGCAATTGCAGCACTTCGGGCGGCAGGTCTTTGACTTCAATCACCTGCGCGGGCGCCATCACCGTCAACCAGTGGCAGATGTTTTCGAGCTGACGCACATTGCCCGGAAAGTCAAAACCGCCCAAAGCCTGCAAGGCCGCATCGGCAATGCGCTTGGGCTCCACATCGAGCTGCTTGGCACTTTGTTGCAGAAAGTAGCGGGTCAGCATGGGCACGTCTTCACGCCGCTCACGCAAAGCCGGCAGCCGCAAACGGATCACGTTGAGGCGGTGGAACAAGTCCTCGCGGAAACCGCCTTCCTTGACCCGCTGCTCCAAGTTCTGGTGGGTGGCGGCAATCACGCGCACATTGGCCTTGACCGCGCTGTGCCCACCCACGCGGTAAAAATGCCCGTCGCTGAGCACCCGCAGCAAACGGGTTTGCAAATCGAACGGCATGTCGCCAATTTCGTCCAGAAACAGGGTGCCGCCTTCGGCTTGCTCAAAACGGCCGCGGCGCATGGTCTGGGCACCGGTAAAGGCACCGCGTTCGTGGCCGAACAGTTCGCTTTCCAGCAAGTCTTTGGGAATGGCCGCCGTGTTGATGGCCACAAACGGACCGTTCGCACGCGGCGAGTGCTTGTGCAACGCACGGGCCACCAACTCTTTGCCCGAACCCGACTCACCGGTGATCAGCACGGTCACGTTGCTTTGGCTCAGGCGTCCGATGGCCCGGAAAACGTCCTGCATGGCGGGGGCCTGCCCCAGCATTTCGGGCGCGGCGGTCAAACGTTCTTCCGCCACCTGTTCGCGTTGGCTTTCTTCCACCGCGCGGCGAATCAGCTCAACCGCCTTGGGCAGATCAAACGGTTTGGGCAGGTATTCAAACGCGCCGCCCTGGAATGCCGAGACGGCGCTGTCGAGATCGGAGAACGCGGTCATGATGATGACCGGCAAACCCGGCAAGCGTTTTCTGACTCTTTCCAGCAAATCCAGACCCGACCCCCCGGGCATGCGGATATCGCTCACCAGCACCTGCGGGCTGTCGGTTTCCGAAGCCTCGTCCAGTGCCTCCAAGACTTCGCGGGGGTTGGTAAAACTGCGCGTGGGCAGGTTGTCCCTGAGCAAGGCTTTCTCTAGTACAAACCTGATCGATTGGTCGTCGTCCACGATCCAGATGGGCTTCATGCGCTGGTGTCCTCTAAACGATTCCCCTGCGTTGTAATTGTGTGTCACCTCGGGCGCCCCCTGTGGTTCCGGTTTCAAGGCAAGGGAATCAGCAACTTGAAATCGGTACAGCCCGGCTCGCTGTCGCACTCAATCAAGCCATGGTGTTGTTGCACAAAGGTTTGTGCCAATGTCAACCCCAAACCCGACCCCCCATCCCGCCCAGACACCAGCGGGTAGAAAATCCGGTCCTTGATCTCGTCGGGCACGCCGGGCCCGTTGTCTATCACATGCAATTCCAATGCCAGGCGATAGCGCTGTTTGCCAAACGTGACCTGGCGCGCCACCCGGGTTCGGAACATGATAGAGGCGTCACCTGCTTCTCGGCGATCGCTCAGGGCCTGGGCAGCGTTGTGTGCGATGTTGAGCACCGCCTGTATCAATTGCTCGCGGTCGCCCCGGAATTCGGGAATGGACGTGTCGTAGTCCCGCACGACGCGCAACCCCTTGGGAAATTCGGCCAAAATCAGGGACCGCACCCGCTCGCAAACCTCGTGTATGTTCACGTCACCCACCACATGGGGGCGGCGGTGGGGCGCCAACAACCGGTCGACCAAAGACTGCAAGCGGTCGGCTTCATGCACGATCACCTGGGTGTATTCGATCAGTTCTTTGGAGTCCAACTCCATTTGCAGCAACTGTGCCGCACCGCGTATACCGCCCAGCGGGTTTTTGATCTCGTGGGCCAGGTTGCGGATCAACTCTTTGTTGGCCTGTGCCTGGTCGATCAAACGTTCCTCGCGCTCCTGCCGGGCTTGCTGCTCCAGCGGGATCATCTCTACGATGACCTCGCCGGGCACATCGGTATGAGCGACCACCACATGCACTGGCAGCGGTTCGTTGTTCAGGCGTTTGAGGCGTGCATCGTAGCGAATCACCGCGTATTCCACCCCGCCCGTACCGGCCAAGGCATTGCGCAACGGCGCAGGGTCCAAAAACCAGTCGATCAAAGGGGCTCCGGCGATGCTGCGGCGGGATATGCCCAAGGCATCTTCCAAGGCTGCATTTGCAAACAGCACGCCACCACCGGCATCCAGCACCGCGACCAGGGTGGCCAGCAAATCGAGCGACTGGAATCGCAACACGGCATCGGGCTGCACAAACGAGGGCAACGGGGGATTCCTCATCGGAGCACCGCACCTGCACCCGCCGCAGGTGCCGGCACCGCCAGGCGCGCCAATTCACGCCGCAAACCGGCCACATCGCTCTCGGCCCGCGTCAAGGCCGCCTTCAAGTCGGACACACGTTCCAGATACCGTTGGTGGTTGCGAAACTCGTCGCCGCGCTTCTCGGGTTCGCCATTGGCGTATTCGGTGCGCAACTCGCCCACGCGGGACTCGGCCTTGCGCAACTCAGATTCCAAAATGGTGCGGGCATCGCTGTCGCGCGCCCTCTGTTCGGCGTTGTCCACCCGCTCGCTGCCGTTTCGGGCACCACTTGCAGAGCTGCTGACAGGTGCTTTGCCACCGCTGCCGTTGGTGCCTGCCCCATTGCCCGCTCGGGGCTTCAAGCCTTCAACCACGGTGATGTTACCGCCCTCCACCAATTTGCAACCACGTGCCTGAGGGTTCTGGCCGGGGTTGTTGGTGTACTCGTTGCCACAGCGGTAAATGCGCTCTTGCGCCTGAGCAGCGGACGTGACGCCACCGCAGAGCGCCAGCGCTGTCAGCCAAGGCACACAACGCATCCACCCCATGTTGGCGTCATTGGCACCCATTCGCCACTTTTGTTGCATCAATCTCACTCCGTGCAAAGCTCTATGCCCCCGTGTAAACCCGGACAGTATCGCGCAAAACCAGGCCGGAGTCGCCTTTACCCCGTACCGCAAAACAAAAAGGGACGGTTACCCGTCCCTTTTGCTGTCATCCGCGGTCTGTGATCACAGGCTGTAGTACATGTCGTACTCAACCGGCGACACTTCCACGCGGCTGCGGGTGACTTCACCCATCTTGAGTTCGATGTAAGCATCGATCCAAGCGTCGGTGAACACGCCACCCTTGGTCAGGAAGGCACGGTCTTTGTCCAAGCAGTCCAAGGCCTGGTCCAAGCTGGAGCAAACGGTCGGGACCAGTTTGTCTTCCTCTGGGGGCAGGTGGTACAGGTCTTTGGTGGCAGCTTCGCCCGGGTGGATTTTGTTTTCCACGCCGTCCAGACCGGCCATCAACAGAGCAGCAAAACCCAGGTACGGGTTGCACAGCGGATCGGGGAAGCGGGCCTCCACGCGACGTGCCTTGTCAGAGGCCACGTTCGGGATGCGGATAGAAGCCGAACGGTTCTTGGCCGAGTAGGCCAGCTTGACCGGGGCTTCAAAGTGGGGCACCAGACGCTTGTAGCTGTTGGTACCGGGGTTGGTGATGGCGTTCAGGGCACGGGCGTGCTTGATGATGCCACCGATGTAGTACAGCGCAAAGTCGGACAGACCGGCGTAGCCATTGCCTGCAAACAGGTTTTTGCCGTCTTTCCACACCGACTGGTGCACGTGCATGCCGGAACCGTTGTCACCGTGGTAGGGCTTGGGCATGAACGTGGCGGTCTTGCCGTACACGTTGGCCACGTTCTGAATCACGTATTTTTGCAACAAGGTCCAGTCAGCACGTTCGACCAGGGTCGAAAACTTGGTGCCGATTTCGCATTGACCTGCGCCAGCCACTTCGTGGTGGTGCACTTCAACGGGCACACCCACGGCTTCCAGAATCTGGACCATTTCGTTGCGCATGTCGATGGTGCTGTCCACCGGTGCCACGGGGAAATAACCGCCTTTGGTACGCGGACGGTGACCACGGTTGCCGCCTTCGAGCTTGGCACCGCTGTTCCATGGGGCTTCGTATTCTTCGATTTGGTAGAAGCTGTGACCGGGCTCGTTGCTCCAGCGCACTTCGTCAAAAATGAAGAATTCGGGTTCCGGACCAAAATAGGCGACATCGCCCAGACCAGATGCCTTCAGGTAGGTTTCAGCGCGCTTGGCAATGGAGCGCGGATCACGTTCGTAGGCCTTGCCGTCGGTGGGTTCGATGACGTCGCACACCAGCACCAACGTCGTTTCTTCCACAAACGGGTCCACGAAAGCACTGCTGGCATCGGGGGCCAGCAACATGTCGGAGGCCTCAATGCCTTTCCAGCCAGCAATCGAAGAACCGTCGAAAGCCTGGCCTTCTTCGAATTTTTCTTCGCTGAACTGGGAAATAGGAATCGTGATGTGTTGCCACTTGCCACGGGTATCGGTGAAGCGGAAGTCAACGAACTTGACGTCGTTGTCTTTCACCATCTGCATCACGTCTGCGACGGTCTTGGCCATCAAAAAATCTCCTGGAA
>JACCDQ011774702.1_pt1 | contig 16919 bp, 18 predicted proteins | sample 7446031 | NCBI WGS metagenome assembly JACCDQ01 (sample SAMN15323442, study PRJNA562643) | freshwater metagenome | isolation source: river surface water | place: USA:Blue River Watershed | collected 2017-08-17
CTATTAAAAATTTCAGCCACCACATGTGGTATCAAGAAGATGATGGAATCATCACAATCGGAATCAATGAAGAGGGCTTGGCTGATATAACTGAGATCACTTCTTTGGATCTTCCTCCCGAGCAAGAAAAAGTTGAGCCAGACATGCCAATTGGAACAATCGAAACTGATGACGGCCCTCTCGATATTTTTTCTCCGGTTGAAGGAGTAGTTATTGAAGTTAATGCCAATGTTTTAGAAGACCCATCTTTGATTCAAGAAGATAATTATGAAGAAGGATGGCTTTTACGTATTGAAGCCACTGACGACATCGATGAAGACGATGAGGACGAAGATGATGAAGATGATGAAGATGATGATGACCTCGATGAAGATGAAGACTACGAAGAAGAGGACGAAGAGTAATTGCTTATTCGTCCGTTCTTACCTTCAGATGTAGAAGCCGTTAAAAAATTCACAGATCAGCAGATCGGAGACGGCTACTATTCAGTTTCGGAACTTCTAGAAAATCAAAAAAAATCCATTAGCATCGAAGGCAAAATTACTTCATTTGTTTTAATTGAACCCGCAACAAATGAAGTGAAAGGCTTGCGCTTAGCCTACCCACCCGGAGCTTGGGCCCATGGAAAGGGATCTAAGTTGCGACCAGATTTGTGGCCATTTGCTTTAGAGAAAGCTGGTTATTTTCAAAGTTTATTTTTATCAGCAGATGCCCAAGGACAAAACTGGGGCCCCCAGCTATCTCAGAAATCAATAGATATTTTTCGTCAACTTGGCGCTAAGGGTATTATTACTCACTGCTGGAAAGAATCTCCGAACAACAGCTCGTTTCGATATCTTGACAAAGTTGGCTTTCATAAAGCCATTGAACATCCAAATTACTGGATCGACGTTGATTATGTCTGTACACGGGATGGCAAACCTTGCCGATGCACTGCAATTGAAATGTACTTAATGCTATGACGATCTCGTACTGGCTCGATGAAACCCAAAAAAAGACTTTAAACTATGATGTATTAATTGTCGGCGCGGGCATCTCTGGTCTTTCAACCGCTTATTGGTTAGAGAAAAAAGACTCTTCTTTAAAAATTGCAATTATCGAAAAGCATTCTTTGGGTTTTGGCGCTTCTGGCCGCAATGCTGGGTTTGTTACTTGCGGTTCAGCCGAACACTTTAGCAAGCTAAACAAAAAATTTGGCTTAAATAAAGCAATCGAGATCTGGAGATTTTCAGAACAAAATCGTGAGCTACTAAAATCAGAAATTTTTCACGATGATCCGACTAGTGTAGATTTCTATTCAACTGGATCATGCACGGTCGCACCAAACGAATCAGACTGGGCTCGATATCAAATTTTAGAAAAAGAAATGTTAGATGCAAAAATAGATGTTGAACTGATTGATGAGAATTATCTAACCAAACACTATGGAGTTCAAAATTTTCGTGGGGCTATTCAGTATAAACACGACGGCATCATTCACCCGTTAAAGCTTCTTCAAAAAATGAAATCAAAACTGCGAAATACTACCTTCTTTTTCGGCGAAGAAGTTTTTCGCTTGAACAGCTCAAGTACCAAAATCGAATTGCAGACACAAAAAAATATTTTTTCAGGTAAAAAAGTTTTTGTTTGCCTAAATGGTTTCATTTCCCAACTGCTTCCAGAGCTGAAGGAACATATCAAACCTCAAAGAGGTCAGATTGTTCTTACAGAAAGCTTACCCGCATTCGTCAAGGGCCCTTGCTACTTAACAAAACATCTTTGCTACTTCCGACAACTTCCATCAGGCGAGCTTTTAGTCGGAGGTTTTCGCAATCATGATTCGGAAGCAGAAAACACTTCTTTAGATGAAGCAACGGTGAAAATACAGACTGCTCTTACAGAGTTTGTTTCAAGCTATTTTAAAAATTCTAAAAATATTCAAATTCAATATCGCTGGAGCGGAATCATGGGCTTTTCAGAGGACGAGCAAATGCTGATCGGAGAACATCCCGAAAAACCCAATGTCTTTTTGATGGCCGGCTGCTCAGGGCATGGGATGGGTCTTAGTTTTAATGCAGCTCGTGTGATGGTGGAGAATGCCTTTGGATCTGCACTACCACAGCATTTAGATATTAAAAGAATTTTTGTATAAGAAATGGATACAATTTCATTAAACTTACGCCTGCTTTGACGTAAATATTTATTTTAGTACATTCTTAAATGAGAAAATCGCGTTTAGTTGTAGAATTTTATTAACCCTGTAAGCTGATTGATGAAATGCTTAATTCAAATTCTGGAAATTCACTTATTCAGATTGTTATTTCTATCGGACTCATGTCGATCTTAGCGGTTATTTTTGCTTCGATGATGGAATCCCAGAATAAGCAAGTTAAGATTTTATCAGAAAAACTTCTTATGCAAGAGATAGAAACTTCGATAAGAAGCGTGTTTCTAAATGAAGACTACTGCAGCTGTCTTTTTCGAAACAAAACATTTGATACTGGAAATAAAACCTGGAGCTCTGGCATTACAAGCTTACCCAACTCATTTACAAATGTTCCAGTTTTTCCAAACGCGTGCATAGCGGCGACAGAAAAATTGTTCCTTCAATCAATCAAAATCTAGCAGGCTCTTCAATTATCGTCGACTCAATTGAGATAATTGATATTATTGAAACATCTCCGAATTCTGGAATGTACACTGGAAATTTAAAAATTGGATTTAGAAATCAAACTCGAGCTCTGCGACCTGTAGAATTAAGAATACCATTTAACGTTGATATCTCTGCAAATACAGCCAGCAATAGGCCATTTTTGTACTGTGGAAAGCAAAATATCGCATCAAATCTAGTTTGGGGAGTAGGATATGCTTCGGGACAAGATATACAGGGTGTCGTTCTTAATTGTCCGGCCGGAAAAAAAGTTACAGGATATATCCCCCGAGTACCATCGGTATGGCCAGGACATGGTTGCTACGGTGGATACGCAGTACCTTACAGGCAAGGTTGCAATATAATCTCAGATACATCAGCAAGATGCTATAACGTTTATTCTCCGGGACAATGGGACAATTGGTGCTGGGGCGGAAACTGGGATGAAGGCGGCTGGCTTATTTGCCAGTAGTAGAATTTACCAATTTTTCGCAAGTTTTTGTATCGAATTGCAGCGTCACAAAGTACAGATTGCTTTGTTCTAAAGAAATCCTGAACTTTCTTTTTTCGTAGGTTTCGCCTTCGTATGTTTCAGCCACTTCAGTTGTAGTTAATCCAAATGATTTAATTCCCTTAACAGAAACTTTGGCTTCGCTACGACAGCTGATGGTGAATTTTTGAGAATCAACTTGGCAAGAACTTTTAGGCCACACAAACGCGAACGAATCGCCTAGCTCTTTTAAGTCTTCACCCTGCATTTTATTAAATGAGATATTAAAGACCGAATTCGGACCATCAAATTGTGGCATAAAACTATAGCCCGATGGATTCACGACTAGAACTTGCACTTCATCTTTTTGCACGAGCACTTGCATTCGCGTTTCACGCATTGAAGGCACGCAATGAAAACCTTCGTATGAAAAAGCTGTCGATGACAAAAAAAATAAGATTGTGAAAATTAATTTCATTTTAAAAGATCCTTTTCTAAAAGAATTTTAAGACTCTTCGTATCTTTAAGTGTTCCTACGATTTCAAACCCTTGCGCTAAATTTAAAGCGATCATTTGACGGAAGCTATTTCGAGTGCGCGTCTCGATAATTTTGATTTCTTGCTGCCGACACCATTTGTGTTGAAGACGCATCAATTCAGAAGCAATTCCTAAACCTTGATAGTCAGGCAATACAGCACCCAACCAAGAATAAAAACGGTCTTGATCTAAGCGATACCCAATTTTAAAACCTACAGCTTTATTTTCATCGTAAGCCACTAAGATATGAAACTCTTTGTGCAGTTCAATTTTTGAAAAGTATTTTTTTTCGTCCAAAGCCGTTCCAAAGCTGGCTTTGTAGATCTCTTTGAACTGAGTTAACAATTCTGGATTAAATTGCGAGTACGATTCAAAAGTAAATTGAATCGGCTGAAATCGAGCGCGTGATTGCCCTTCAAGCACAATGTTTTCGAAAAACATTTCTTTCGGGCGAACCCACATCTTTCCGAGTTTGTTTTCATACAAGGTTTCGTACAAAGCCATCTCTTCTAAGGTTTCAGAGTGGCGAACAATTCCGAGGTAACGATAAGGTTTATTTTTATAATGGCGAAAGAAACGGGTATTATATGGATTCATACCTTCGTTTTATATCAAAGGCCTAGAATAAACCAGCTCCAACGTTCACTAGATTTTCAGCGTCATATCTGTGCTTGAGTAAGCGAAGATTTTCGAACTGTTCAGGCACTAGAGGCAACGCGAACTGAGACGACAATTGCGACGCATTCAATAACGGGCTGTGCGGCAAATGAACTTTTCCACCCATTTCAAAAATTTTGGGCAATAGTAGCTCGGCATTAGCCTTAAGCATAAGCTGATGAACTGACTGACCTTCGCCCGTTTGCACCACGCGTTCGATTCTAAAATGAGCCGTTAAACCCTCGCTCGCGAACTGAAAGAAAGGTCTTTTGAAAACCTGATTTCGAAGTGGCGCAATTTTTATAGTTTGGGCTCCTAAATTTGCGATCTGGGTTTTCTGAACGAATTCAGTCATCTCAAGACTTTTTTCGTAAGGAATAAAAAAAGATAAATACGGATGAGGTAACTTATTTTGCCCTTTCGATATCTGGTGACGCCAAGCTTCTGATTTACGATCTGACCAATCGTAAAAACTCATTTCATCACTATCGCCTAAAGGTACCGACATAGACTGCAACCAAGCGGGCTCTTGATCGTACCAGTGTGCCACTTCAAGCAGATAACTGAAAGTTCGACCATCATCGTTGCGCACAAGGTGTCCGTCGATGGCTCCGTAAGATGGGTTCTGCGTAAGTGTCTGCAAATCATTTAGATAACAGTAATCTAAACCATCATATTTGTATCTTCTAACATGCACTTTTGAAGGTGCGGCCATTGTTCTTAATACAATTCGTGTCATGAAGCCCAATTGCCCCATCGAACCTAGGGCAGCCTGAAACAAATCGCTATTCACATCTTCATTGCAAGTCAGCTGCACCCCTTCAATCGTTATCAAATCAAATTCAACAATGTAATCGACGATTGACCCGAAACTAGAGCTGCTGCTACCTATACCACCTGCGTTCGCATGGCCACCAATTGTTGTTATCAACGTATCTGGCATCACATAAGGAGCGCGATTACTTTGAATCGTGTAATCTAAAATTTCTTTCCAGGTTGCGCCCGGTTCGATCTGAATAAGATCTTGCGAAAGCCACATCATGCTTTTCATCGAGCTTGAATCGATAATAATACCTTCTGCTTGTTGAGCTTGGCCATAGGCCGATCCACCAACCCCACGCATAGTTAATTTTATTTTTTTTTCGAGACAGAATTCTGCGATTTTTTGAATATCCATGCTATTTGCGGGCTTCAAAATCCCAAGCGGCATTTGATGAATCGAATGACCAAAGTCATCTGCAAATAGATTTAAAACATCTGTTTCAATTGTGAAAAGTCCGTCGAACTTAGGAAGATCTTTTAAAAGATTAATAATGTCTAAATCGTTAAATCTACGTACTACTTCTGCGGTCACTTTTTCTCCGAAAAAGATCTGACCTGCAATGACGTACGCAAGACTTGAAGCGCCGAGCTTTAAAAGCTCTCGACGAGAAATAGACATAACGAGCTCCCCCAGGAGTGGGCTTATAGCCTATTTCAAAGGAAAACGACACTTTCTGGCGACTGACAAAAGTTTTGACGGATACTTATTTCACTTCGGTAACTTTTTTTGCCACCAGAATTTGGCGATTTAGCTGACTTTTCGATTTTCTTGTAGATGCGATATAAGCAGAGAAACAAAAATGCTCATCTTTAAACCAACTTCAAGATCACTCATCGTGAATTTCTGATGATTTTCTTTATCCAGAAACGTCATGACACCCAAAATTTGCTGTTCAACAATTAATGGAAATACCATACACGTACCTGATTTCATATCTTGAAAATCTTGCAGATGAGATGTTTCAAATCTGTAGTCTTGCTGAATGTCTTCGATCAACAATGGTCTTCTATTCTGAAGAATATAACCAAACGCGCCTTCAGAGGCAGACTTTTTTGGTTCAAGCTCTTGGGTGTAACCGTGCGCAGAATGCAATTGCAATATATTAGGGTTCGAAGAATCAACTAAATATAAAGATGATTTTTCAGATTTCAGAAACTGATGGGATAGTTTTTGAATTTGTTTTACTTTTTCATTGATCGAATTGGATTCAGCAACAACTCGAGTCAATTCAATAAAAAAGTCGTCTTTTCTTTTATTCAAAAGATTCAATCGCTTTTGCTGAGTGAATTCAAATACGGCTATGGTTACACGTGCAACTGCAAACAGAAAGGTAATTGAAACTCCGGCATCATTAATCCAAGACCTTAAGCTCGAAGAGAAAAAAATATCTGTTTGCGAATTTTTAAACGAGCCTAAAATATTAAGTTGATTGAACAATGTAAACCCTAAAAAAAAGTAAGCTTCTAGAGTGGAGTTCAATTTGTAAAGATTTTTTCGATGAGAAATTTCTTGAACTAAAGCCGTCGTTCCAACAAATGCTATGTAAACCAATCCAGCAAATAGATAAGAATTGTAAACCGTTACAAATTCTTTTGAAGATTGAAACGGATAAAATTGAAAAATAGAAAATATTGAAGACCCAATAACTAGCCCCAATAAATTATTCCAAAAGCAAAATCTGGTTTGGCCTCTAGCAGTTAGGTAACCCGAAAATAGGATGACTGAAGACATCAATAGACAGCTTAATTTCAAAAATCTTAGAAACTGAAAATCAAAGGTTGATGTCACCCATGGGTTATAATAGGCATATCCCAAACAGCCCAATAAAAGAAAAAGAGCACTATAAAATATTTCGTTTTTATTTTTGAGGTATAGGGCATAAGTCAAACTGAGCAAAAAGATGATAAAACTGAACACAAAAAAGATATTTTTCAAAATATAAAATTTAAAATAGTACTTTGATTGCAGTTCAGAAAGTCGTGAAAACTCGCCGAGCTGCGGCTTTACGTCTTCTAATATCTTTAATCCAGGATTTAAATTAGGCCGCATATGTGCTTGAACTACAAGAATATTTTTCTCGGGGAAAGTTTTAATAAACGAAGGATCGATTGAATAAAGGGCTAGATCGCTCAAGTGTTCTGAACCACCAATATAATGTCCGTTCAAATAAGCTCTGTGGCTATCAGAGATAAGACCCAAAATCATAGCCGGTTCTCGTGGCTTTTCATTAATAGAAAATTCTTTTTTAAGTTCATATGAATCTTTGATTAAATCCGCATAACTCCAAGAATGCTTTGATATGTATTCATTCCATTGAATTCGATCTGTAGAATAGGTCCAACCTTCATTAAGCTTAACTTCATCGAAATGAGCCGAGGGGCCTCGCAAAGTGGTGCCCGATTGAAACTGAGGCAAAAAGCCTTTGGCAAAAACAAAAAGCAAGACGGAAAAACCAACCAAAAATAATGAAACCAATGTCCATTGCTCTTGGTTAAACAAAGAACGTGTTAATTTAAAAATACTTTTAAAACGGTATTTTTTTTGAGCGTTCCAAGGAAAATTGAATTTAAAAAGCTCTTGCTCGCCTTGTATGTTTTTAAGTTGAGCTTTTCCTGCTAATGAAAATTTAGATTCGGACCAATTCGATTTAACAAGATCGTAAAACGTACGAGACAAGCAAATGCCACCCGGTTCAGCCAATGCTTCAAGCCTAGCGGCTATGTTGACCCCATCTCCAAAGATTTCTTCATTCTTTTCAAAAATATCACCTAGATGCAAACCTATACGGATTTGAATCTGATTTTCACTTGAACGAATTAAGTTCCGGTCATGTAAAATTTGTTGAATTTCGATCGCACAATTCATCGCTTGAATTGCACTTTTAAATTCTAAAAAAAATCCATCACCTGTAGTTTGTCTTTCGAGCCCATCGCACTTTATAAGACATTGCCTAACAATTTTCTGATGTTCTTCGTTAAGTTCGCGCGCCAACAGCGGATTTAGATTCGTTAGACGACTAAATCCGACTATATCTGTGAACATGATTGCTGCTAAACGCCTACTTTGAGTCAAAGTTTTTTTCCTTAATACCTTCGTATCGGAGAATTAAACAAATGACTAACTAGGAATTTGGTCTAGATATCAGTCTTGTACTTGCTCTTGAGGCCGTATATTTAAATTTTGGTCAACTGACCAAGTTTTATGATTAAAAGTCGCTGTCATTTTGAATTTATCTTGCGTTACAAGGTGGGTTGAAATTTCTAATCCTTCGCACACTCGATACCGAGTTAATTTTAATTCAATGGGCAAAGTTGCAAAATAACCTTTTGATTTGCGAAACCGAACCTGACTGGCGTACAAACTTTTAAGACATGATTTTATCTTAGAATCGTCAGTAGAAAATTCTTTTTGGCTATACAATTTGATTTGATGTGACTGACTGGCTGGCGCAAATTGAGAAAATATAAGAAGTGCAGACACAGTTAAGAAAATTTTCATAAACTCTCCTAGGGCTAGACTTACGCACGGTTTAGTAAACTTAATTTCAGAATAACCAAGCCAACGTGCGTATTTCTAGTCCAGAATGCTCGAAGAGCCGCAACAATGCTGTAAATTACAATTCGCAAGATCCAGTTTTTACTTTTCCTGTCTCTAAGTAGTGATCAACATCTAGGTCTAACTTCAAAAGACCAGACTTACAGTTTGCTTTCAAGGTTGATGCTGCGTCGTTTAGGTTAGCTATCATTTCGTTATAGTCAGTCGCTGTAAACATTAAATTTTGAATAAAAAAGCTCTTATTGGCCGGAGCGGATGCTTGAAATTCCAAAAGCTTTTTATATGTTTTAGGATCCATGTGGCGAATTTCTTTGATTAATCCCGCTGCCTTTACAACATTTGTTTTTGTAACGCCGCAGTCATTATCTTTTAATACCATTGATTTGATTTTGAATGCCTTCTTCCTATTTGGATCAACTAAACCAGCTGCCAAAGCTTTTTCGTACTCAGTTGGATCTTTTTCAATTTGCAATTCATAAGAAGTATCTTCTGCTTTTTCTTTTGCCATGAATGCGGTTACTTCGATTTCAGCAATATTACCAAAACGATCTTGTTGATCCATAATGTGATCCATAATTATAAATTCAGTTGCATCTTTCATCGCATACATTTTTTGAACGTTATCTTGAGTCCATTCGCTGGTAAACATCGCATCCAAAGAACGTGAACTACGAACCAAACCGAACACAATGTTGTTCGATTTAAAAGCAAGCGCTCGGTCAGTGCCTTTTGTGAATAAATCCGAGTAAAATTCTTCTTTCTTTGGATTTACTATCAATCCGCCATAAGATTGCTGACCATCGTCTGTTAACAATTGATCTTTCTTCGCACTTTTCAAACCTTGATTCAAGTTTGACATCAATCCGCTCCATGTTTGATAAATCAAAGCCGTTTTATCTTTGATATCTTTCATCGCATCATTTCCTAATTTCTTATGCGTTTCGATATCCATTGAACGCAAAACTGAAACAGGTACGCGACCTACTTTTCCTAAAATACGTGATAAATGATAGTATCCAATAATCGAAGGGGTAGAGCTGCAGCTAATACTGTTTTTATATTTCGCTAATTTGCTGGCCTCTTTGCAATCGCTATTCTCAACCTGAGATTTACTTTGATTTGACTCTAATTCATAAACATTTACTCCTGGGTTCGTACTGTTTTGCTTAGAACACAAAGCCACTGTCTTGCGACCCTGAGCAGACTCTTCGGGTGTTACATCATAAAAACTAGAATTACAAAGTTCGATTTCTTTCTTAATGTCTTTTTTAGAATACTTAGCACCCGGATACTTTTTAGGAATGACACAGACTTCTTGAATTCCGCGCGGTGATATATGGTAAACGTTTTTTTCTCCGCGCTCAAATGTAGGAGTTAACGTCGCGAAAACTTGTGAAGTTGCGAGAATTCCGCTTAAAAAAATTAAAGTCGAATTGCGTTTCATAAAAATCTCCTCATTTCGGATTTAAAAATCAACGATGTGTTCTAAGCAATTCAATGACCTATTTTGATACGTTTAAACCGCATATATTCGATTAGGCGGGCTCAAAGGCCGTTTAAGAACAAATTTTGCGTCCCTCGTCAATTGATTAGCCGCCCCAGACTTAGGCCCAATTTCAATTTTGATTTTATGTTTTTTACCATTTTCACATTTTAGTAACAGGATTTCATCGAACATGAACTCAAGCTTAATAAGCTCAATCTAACAAGGAGGAAAATATGAAAACAAATGTCATCTTTAGAGGATTTGAAGGCTTCGATCATCTTAAAAGTTTCGTTATTGATACGATCGAACATTCAATCGGAAAACTTGATCTCGGCAATATACAAGAAGTTAAGATTATTGTTGGTACAACTCATTCAAGACGAATCGGTCATCCACCAGATTTTTCGTGCGAAGCAGTAATGAAAACAAAAAAAAGAACGTTCATTGCAAAAAAAATTGATTTAGATTTTCATTCAGCCGTTAAAAAATGTGTGAAGACATTGTCAAAAATATTTATCAACACAAACCGAAATGCTCGCGACAAAAGACGCAATATAGATCGACATCAGTCAGCCTATATTTTTAATAACAAAAATTACAATCAAGTGGCTTAGCCGTAATTTCTTATTAAGAGAGGTAACATATGGAAACTTTAATCGAAAAAAATACAGACTTCACAAATTCATCCCTTGAGAAGTCTGAAAATAATAAAAACGATACTCCAGCTAAAATTGAACTAAACAAACCACATGACAATAAAACCGAAATATTTCTATTTAATCAACAGCAGGAATTTGATCACTTTACCGAAACTATTCACGCCTCTCCCTTCGATACTCCGGCTAATTTAAAAGTTTTGGTGATTGAAGATGACCCAACTGCGCTGTTGATTCTAGAAAGAAGCATGAAGTCTAAAGGTTGCTCGGTTGATTTAGTCAAAAACCCAGAATCTGCTATAGACAGAGTCAAAGAGCAAGAATACGATTTGATAATTCTAGATTGGTGTTTGCCAAACATGAATGGCCACGAGTTTCTTAAAAGAGCGGATAAAATCATTGCCAGAAAAAATCAAGGAATTTTTGGCGCCAAGTCAATTCCACTCGTTATCTGTTCGAGTAGAAATTCGGAAGAAATTAATTTGCCTCTTGTCTCAAATTTTTTATTTTGCGAGTATTGGAACAAGAAATTGCCTTTTTCGACAGTGATTAGTTCTATCGATGCTGCTATAAAAAGTGCAAGGCAACACAAAACGAAAGTGGTATGAAGAAATACAAAATACTAGCTGTAGAAGATGAGGCAACAACGCAAATTCTTCTACAGCGGTGTTTAGGTCTTAAATACGATTTAGTTATTGCGGCTAATCTTGAAAGAGCTAAACATATTTTAGAACATTTTAAGCCTGACCTAGTTCTACTGGATATTTATTTTCCGGACGGGAATGGTTTTGATTTTTTTGAATTTCTTAAACAAGACATAAGTACTCAGTTGATCCCAGTCATTTTTTTAACTTTAGAATCAGGAACTGAAATAAAAGTAAAAAGCTTTTCTGCCGGGGCTTATGATTATGTCACGAAGCCTTTTGATCAATCAGAATTGATAGCAAGAATAGATGCACATTGCGCCCGTTCAACTGAGATTATTTCTGCACATTATGCGCCTAACAAATTTGAAGATTTGCTTTTCAACCGTGAATCTCGTCAAGTCTATCGACAAGAAAAAAATGGCGACAAGCAATTGGTTTCACTTTCACCTATGGAATTTAAACTTTTAGAATTTTTTATGAGCCATCTGGGAAAAACGCTAAGCAGAGAACAAATTGCCAAAGAGGTCTGGAATAGACCTCACTTTCAAAGTCGCACAATCGATCGACATATTAGCTCACTCAGAAAAAAATTAGGCCCAACCGGAAGCTTTCTTAAAACTGTCAGCCAAGGGGGCTATTTACTCAGTTCTCGGCAAGAAACGGTAACAGAAAAATGAGTGATCAAAGCATTTATCAAATTGATCAGATATTACTTTCATTTCCAACTTTAGATATAATCAAAGTTAATGAAGTCATCTCTTATGATCCTAGTCGAGAGCTATTAACTGAACTCGTACAAATATTCGACGCGGAAGTATCTGAAAAAATAACTTATATTAAAAATGAATACAAAGAAAACCATCTCAGCGAGCTGTCTCATTGGGCTCATAGAATTCGCTCGACCAGCTTAAATTTAGGAGCAACCCGTTTAAGCGAAATCTTAAAACGAATCGAATATATGGCACTAGAACCCGATTTGATTCATACTGAAATTGAATTTTTGATCAATGCTCTAGAAAAAGAATTTTCTTCAGCTTCGCTAAAGTTACATATATTACTTCAGGCAGGTGACGCATGACTAAGCAAGATTCAATTGCTTACAAAGAAATAAAATTTGCCGATTATTTTGTATTAGCTCCTGTCAATTTAGTTTTCGCTTTATCTTTTATTTCTTTATTCACTTGGTTCTTCGGTAAGGCTATTGGTAGTCATGAGATTGCTACGCTATTTCGCCACCATTCTTCAATCTCTTTCATGCTTTGTTCGGTTGCAACTTATCTTCTTTGGCTTAAGCCGCAAAAAAAAGTTTGCCTATACCTCGCTAAAATTATTTCAGGTGGAGTGCTAGCCATTGGACTTTTAGCTCTTTATCAAAAGATAACAGTTTTTGGACCAACCGCTGGCCACCCACTTATAATTGATTTCAATAGCCCCGTCCCGGGTCAGTTAAGTCATTTATCGCTTCAATCGGCTTTTTTAATTTCAATTTTAGGATTGTCACTTCTTCTAAATAGCTATCATCGCTTTTTAAATAAAATTTCAACAACGCTAAATGCCGGAGTTTTTTTTGTATCTTTAATCGGCTTAATAGAACTCATCTTTCAAGCCGATTCTTTTTCGCAGATAGAAAGTGCTTTGCGAATAACTGAGCAACCCGCGATTTCAAGTTTATTCTTATCTTTCGCAGGCTTTTTTATCTATCCGCAAAATAAATATGTTTCAATTCTACAAAGCGAAGGGGCCGCTGGGTCGTTTGCTCGACGTATTTCTTTAGCTAGCTTGGTGCTTCCGGTTTTATTTGGTCGCTTAGGAGTTTTTTTCTACTATTCGGGAATTGATACCACTACAACCTATGCAAGCGTTGCGATATCTAGCTTTGTGACTTTAATTATGGTCACTTGGAAAAGCACGACGGCATTCGATATCGTCAATCGCGATCGTATGGGGTCAGAGAAAGAAAAACTTAAATCGACCGCTCAAATAGATTCATTGCTTTCTAGCTCTCCATTTGGAATTGCCTTTTTTGGAACCGACGGCGAACTTATCCGTGCAAATCAGATATTTAGAAAATATATTCAGATCGATTCATCTCAATCTAATATACATCAATTAATTGAATTTAAAAAACTTATTGAATTCAATCCATATGAATCATTCACCGAATTTATTCGCACAACTGGGCACGGTAAGGGTTACGAACTGCGCCTGAATGTAGATGATCAAATTCACTATATAAGTTTAAATTTATTTCCAGTCGAAACAAAAGATAAAGATTTTCTTGGACTAGGAGTTTCATTTTTAGACATTACCCATTTAAAAGGCGTAGAGTCTGAATTGATTGCCGCCCGAGATGCTGCTGAGGTTTCTAATCGTTCAAAATCATTCTTTTTAGCGAACATGAGCCACGAAATACGAACACCGATCGGCATAATCATGGGATTTGTGGATATTCTTAATTCGACCCATTTGAGTGAAGAAGAAAAAAAGCACAACATGGCAATTATCAAAAGAAATTGCCGCCAACTTTTAAATATAATTGATGATATTTTAGATATTTCAAAGGTCGAAGCAGGGCAAATTAAGATTCGCAAAGAATTTATTAATACGCTCGAATTATTGCAAGATCTTAAGTCTATTTTACGATTGAAAGTTGAAGATAAAAAGATCGATATTGACGTCAATATTTCTGGAAAAGTTCCCTCAACGATATTTTCAGATAATACACGCCTACGACAAATCATTTTAAATATTTGCGGAAATGCAATTAAATTTACCAAAGAAGGCAAAGTCTCAATAGAAACTTACTTTAAAGATAATAAAATTTTCTTTCGAGTAATGGATACAGGATTAGGTATCGAAAGTTCGGATTTAGAAAAGCTCTTTAAACCATTTTCTCAAGTAGATTCATCAAATACTCGCGAATTTGGCGGAACGGGTTTAGGACTAGCACTATCTCGAAAACTAGCAAGAGAACTGGGTGGTGACGTCGTTTTAGAAAGTACCGAAATTCAACGAGGCAGTGTCTTCTTGATCAGTGTGGATACAGGACATATTGAAGGTAAAGATCTAGTCGACGGGCAAATCAACGAACAAGATCAGCAGAAAAAAATAAGCGCAATTGGTCTGCTTCCAGATTCAATCAAGAATAAAAACATTCTACTTGTCGATGATTCACCAGATAACCGTCTGTTGATTAGCTTTATGCTTAAAAAGATGGGCCTCAATGTAGAAACAGCCAATGATGGACGCGAAGCTCTGCAGAAGGTGTTCGATCAAGACTACGACTTAATTCTAATGGACCTACAAATGCCAAACATGGGCGGCTATGAAGCCGTCATGAACTTGCGAACTTCTGGCTATCGAAAACCGGTTATTGCACTGACGGCTCATGCCATGAAGGATGAAAAAGACAAATGTTTAGCTAACGGCTTTACCGCCTACCTAACTAAGCCCATTGATAAAGAGCTTTTAATCGCGACGGTTTCTTCGGCGCAGCTTTAGAAAGAAAGAAATAGTAATTCTTTCAAGATGCCATCTAACTTGAAACAAATGATAGATTTTCAAGATCTTTGCAAAACCTTAACATGACTTTGTATCAATCTATGCTAATAAGTCTGAAAAAACAGGAGATCTTTATGAAGCAACTTTTAGCAATTTGTATACTATTGTCACAAAACAGTTTTGCAGGAATCTATCATTCAAATTATGAAACAAGACATTTGGCCGTAATCGAAGAAGCCGTAGGTCGCTTATGCGGAGTTTCTACAGATGCCTTAATTCAAAAATCAGACTCTGCAGAAATTATAAAAGTAGACCAAGGCATCACAGACGTGGCTTACACGACTGTTCTTGAGACTCAAGTTCGTATTGACCAAAATTTTTTCGAACTAAAAAAGATGATCGTCAAATCGAATTTCGCAGATATGTATGACCACCAATCAAAAGAATGGGGAGTCTATTCTGTTGAAGGCATTAATTGCAACGCTGAATAAAATTGCTTAGTCATTTAAAAATAAAAAAGGATTCTCAAGACGAGAATCCTTTTTTATTAGTTTCAAATTCTAACGAATTAGAAATGTTTCACATATTCAACAAGGGCAGCTTTTTCTTCAGGACTCAAACCTTTAGAAGAACTTCCAGCTAAACGCGGATCATATTGAGTACCGAAATAGTGCCCACGATTTACAACAAAATCGGTACACTTACTTGCAGCGATCAATCCCGGAGAAGCGATTCGCATAAATGTATCTAAAGCTTCGGCTCCAACTTTATCTTTTGAAGCTACAATTGCGCGAACTAATTCAGCCACTGCAAAAGAAACTCTTGCTTTGTTTTTTGCAAATTCAACGCCTCGGTCTAATAATTCACTATCAGATGAATCAATCGCCATCTTTAAATTGACGATCAAATTAACCGGAACGCCAGCAGGGATCGGGCCAATATTGTATTCTTCTCCCATTTTTTTCGGATCACTTTCTGCAGACCAACCATATTCGTCACTAGCGACGTCGCGCGTATTTTTATCTTCTTTATTTAATTTTTCTTTGGCAGCAGCGACTTTGGCTTGTTTATCAGCAGGGAAAGTGACGTATTCAACACCTTTTTTTGTAAAATTCTTTTTAGTAAAAAGATTAGATGCAATGATCGGGTCAATAATGGCCTGCAAATATTTCGGTACATAGGCCTTTGGAAGTTTAATAAAACTAGGACGGTCTGTTACATCGATATGCCCAGGTAATCTGTAACCTAAATTTGTCGTGTAATAAACGGATTTAATATCTTTTCCGCTTACTTGCGGAGCATCTGGATTTGCACGCTCTTCAGGATACAAAAGTTTGCGGATAGAATCATTGAAAGAAAGCATACGACCTTCAACAGTTCCGCGATCATCGAACTTTCCTAGAGTATTGTTTTGTAAAAACGGAGCCGTCGACCAAGCGCTAATCAAAGAAGCCGGGCGTAAAAATCCACGACCACCCGCCGGAACATCGATCGTTTCGGTTTTCATTTCAATTCCACCATCTTTAGGAAAGTTCGCAGTAAATTTTCCGACAGAAGGTAAATCTTTATAAGTAGAAGAAGAGAAGTTGTCCCAAATATCTCCTTTTAAGCCATTTGTTGCAATCGGGCTACACAGTTGACTATCAGTCAAAGTAACCGGAATACGCATATCATTTGAAAGAAAGTTATCTTGTAAAAAGTCTTTTTGTTCGACAATTTTATTCATATCTGACTTAAATTCGTCAGTTTGAGTGTAGCTCCAGTATTTATTCCAACACTGTAAATAATTTTTTCCATGACAATCGTTTTTAAAGAAAGAATATCCTTTTTCAGGAATTTTCGTTGAGTGACATGCAGCACAGTTTTCAGCAAAAACTTTTTTACCCAATGAAACTTCAGGACTATTGATATCTTTTAGATATGTCATCCCGCCAGGAG
>JACCDQ012136579.1_pt1 | contig 16918 bp, 18 predicted proteins | sample 7446031 | NCBI WGS metagenome assembly JACCDQ01 (sample SAMN15323442, study PRJNA562643) | freshwater metagenome | isolation source: river surface water | place: USA:Blue River Watershed | collected 2017-08-17
AGCTGCGGATTTTTTAGGTGAAGTACTTAGCCTTTTGAGGTGGTGATTTTTAACCACCACCCCAATGGAGTTACAAATCAAGACGTTGCAAGATTCCAGCGCGAGTTTCATTTTTAGCAATACGTTTTAGATGATGTTCAGCAGTTGATCGGTCGCCCCACATGCGTGAAGCAAATAGGCCTTCAATTTGCTCATCTACAAATGGTTTGTCACCCGTATGCTTTGAAATGAATTTACTCACCTGATAGTAGGCTTCATAAGCATCATGTATGTGATATTCAAAAGCTCTAGCCATATCTAGGGCATCCCGAACTCGAAGAATTGCTGCCGCATGCTCAACTGAGTCAATCCAGTAGATTTTGCGAAAGTAGTGTCCTGTGGCGATGGTTAAAAAGTAACCTACTTTCTTGCCTGTAAGGACAACGGCATGATCTTTGGCGCTCCATTTGCCACCTAGACAACGGTGTATGCCTTTTATGGCTCCCACTCGTTCTTCCATGCTTTTGTTAGTTTTACTAACGCCTTGGATATAGATAGGTGCTTTGCTGGATGTCCAACCTTGAACTGTAGCCAGCGGTGGCATCTCGTACTCTTCATCAATTAGTACATAGGCTTGTGGATACCGCATGGCTAGCTCCTCAAGTTCGCAACTTTAGACACAGCAGAGTGGCCTGCACGCTTAGCTTGGTTTGCGCCCATAACAATGTCGGAGAAGATAGAGCGTGCTGAACCGCGCCCAGCAGTCACTACTTGATCAAGGACAGCATCAGTAGGAGGCGTTAGGTTTGCGTTTGTGTAAACACGGCGCAGGATAGGGCGCCAGTTGGCAGCAGGCGGCACATTCATATCAATAATTACGCTGCGGTTTTGTATCCCTCCATCAATCTGGTCAAGGTTGTTGGTTGTCATGATGAAGATGACGTTGGGCTTATTCATGACTGCCTTGAATCCAGCCTGAGCTGCATCAGTCAAGTTGTCTACTTCATCCATGATTACAAAGTGATTGCTGGAATTGTTCAGCGATATCAACTGCGTTCGATTTTGGATTTGCTGCGTAAGCTGTGCGCCGTTCTGACCTTGAGCACAGGCATAGTGGTCGACGTATGGCTCACTGGTATCAACAATCAAACTGGGTTGAATATTCTGTGAGTTAGGGTCGCTGAGTGCGGTATCAATTAGACCTGGCAACAAGTTTGCCAAGGTGGTTTTTCCTGTGCCATAAAGCCCATACAGAATGATTCCGCACACTCCGTTATCAGGGAAAGGCAAAGATAAATCTAAAATTCTCTCTAGCTTGTATCTGCTGTTTGGTTGCAAGGCAAAGTCATCTAGGCAGACTGGAGCTGGGACTTTGACAGCGTTTTGATTAAGGGTAGCCATATCTATCTCCTGAAGCATTTAGTTGAGTGACTGCGGGCCGCAACCCACAATCACTCTTGGGTTGGAACATCACGTCATGCGGCTTTGAGTGCCGCTTGAGCAGCCATACGATCTTCTTCAATTGCTCGGTTTTCATCTTGCAACTGTTTGGCTTTCTCTTTCTCTTCTCCAACACTGGAGCAAGCAGCCAATGCGCTCTTGACAGCTGAGTTGGATTGAACGAGGCGACGAACCGCAAAACTTCCATCGTCTTCACGAGTGGCAAGCAGCACCACACCCTCTTCAAGGCTTTGGTTAGAGAAGCTGGCATTAAGGCTGTCGCTAGAAATAAAAGCAAGAGCTTCACTGTCAAGCACGGCACGACCTAACTCAACTTTGTCTTTCATGGTCTTAGCTTTGCCAGTGGTAGCTTTACGGCGAACTTCTTCAATGCCGCCTTGGTCCTTGAAGAACTTAGGCAGTTCCATGACCGCAACCTTTTCAGCCATGGCAACACGCAAAGCACTGCTGTAGGCATTGACGCGACGTCGATCAACTCCAAACACGCATTTGACGATCTTGGCGATCAGTGGGCTTGACTCCTTGAATTGATATTTTTTATCTTGGATGTAGTTGGCTAAACCCTTGCGTAATGCCTTGGCTGTTCCGTCAGAGCCAGACATTGCGTTGTTCAGTGAATAGCAATGTTGGAGCAGGGCATACAGCGCATCGTTGCTGCTGGCAAGCTCGTGGTTTTCCCAATGCAGTCGTTGGTCCACCAAGTGGTCGATCGCGTCTCCGATGGCTCGTTCTGGATTGCTTCGAGTCAGTAGATTCCCGATGCTGGTTGCGAACTGATTTGGTGCGGCTGAATTCTTCAGTTCACCCTCGGGATTGATTTCATGTACTTTTTCTTCACTCATGATGAGCTCCTAGTTGGTTTATGGATGCGTGATCTGTTCAAGACAAAGACCACGCATTTATTTCAACTATTTCTTCCGTGCTGGAATACATACAAATTTGAGAACCAGAAAAAGTATGTAAAAAAAGAACGGTCAGCTAGGGTGGAGCGCGACACAAGAACAACAAAGAACAACAGGTTGCCTAGTGCCCCTGCTGGAGCAGATTTGCCATTTGGCAGGTTGTTCTTTAACTACCTAAAGCTCAGTCCGAGCTATGCCGCTGGATGCCATCGCATTGCTAGTGGAGCCAAGGCAAAGCTCAATGCTCACGGCAAGAAAGTGCTCAGCTGCGTTGAGGCGTATGGCGATGTGAATCAGTGCCAATACGGTGAATGGATGGCAGGGCAGGGATGTAAGTGCTACAGCGAGCGGAATGCCGTTGAGGTGCGAACTGCCAATGAGTTAGCTTCAATCTCAAAAACTGATTTGCTCTTGTGCTTTCCCAATGGCGTGAACAGGATGACCGATAAAGTGCTGCTGGCTTTCATCAAAGCCAATGTGCCTAAAGGCGAGGGCAGTAATAAAAGGCTGACTCCTGTAGTGGTCAAGAACCTTTGGAAGAACATTTACCTCAGTTACTTGATGTTCAGCAATCCCGATGTGGAGTTGTGGCGCATTGGTGCTGAAGCTATGTTGGTTGATCGCTTCGTTGGCACCATTGACCCAATGGGTCGCAGGATGAACGCCTCGGAAGACCATGCTCGTCGCCATTTGACGCTCACAGTGGTTCGGCATCACGAGTGGGCTTTCAATACCGCCGAGCACGCAGCCGTGGATGACTTCCCCTGCAAAGCCAAAGTGGGCGAAACCCAAGGATGCTTTGACTTTACGGATGCTTGCCGTGCTCAACAGCTCTTTGCTCAAGGCGCAGAAGAAATGGGCAACGCCCGTGCCGAGGTCATACGGTGTTCAGGGTCACAACGAAAGTTGTCGGTTAAACCGACGCTGCACCATCAGGGCTTACTGTTCTAGGCAGGATTACGCAAGCTCTACCGCACGACGCAGCATGTCATCCGATGCGTCAACATAACCAATCGTGGTCGAGATGTTGCGGTGCCCCATGAGCTTCATCAACACCCGAATGCTCGCGCCTTTGCTACTCAAGGACGTGGCAAAGGTTCTGCGACCACTGTGACTGCTAGCGCCTTCAATGCCAGCACCGCGATATAGATTGAAGAACAACTGTGTCAGCGTGTTGGGCGTAAAGCCTCGGCGTGGATGTTTCTGTGTGTAAAAGAAGGCTGCTTCGGGTGCTCTCGCTGGAATTGAGTTGACGTAGGCTTGAAGCTCTTTGCGTAGCTTTGGGCTGACGTAAACCGTACGGGGGTGTCGGCCTTTGGTTTGGTCTGCGTTCAAACGGATTTCCTCGCGGACCTGCCCGCTGGTATCTACAGCGTCCGACCAGCTGAGTAGGGCGACTTCCCCGACGCGAAGTCCCGCTAGGTGGGTAGTGAGCAGCATTGCCCTGTTGCGTGCTGCATGCGGGCGTGTTGCTATGTAATCGGTTGCGCGGCGTAGCTCAGCCGCTGTGAGTGTTTTTGCTTGTGCCATCTGTGCTCCTAAAAGTAATAAATACAGAGCTACAGTTTGTTTTCTTTGATTCGGTTTGGGCAACCGAAGCCCGTCCATCCTGTCGGGTCAATGAAATCAAGCACTTACGCGATAACTACATGAAATGTGGATTAGCTTTGGTTTTGTTAATGCTTTCGGAAAAATGCAGTTTCAAACTATTTATGCAATTAAAAAGCAAAGAATCACATACCGCGCCACAAGAAAAATTCGTGGATTAGGGTAATTCATAGCCAGATTTTTTGATCGTATGATTGATTCATGAATCGAACACTTTGGTCGCTGATCTTTGCCTTTTTGTTCCAGCTTACAGCTGGCAGCGTTTGGGCCGTGGTCGATTCGCATTCCGCGGTCGGTGCTGATACCCAACCAGCAATTCATTGCCATGAGCAAATGGCGCATGACGATGCTGCTGCGCAAACCAACGTTCAAGTGAGCTCCCATAATTGCTGCGCAGTTGACATAGGCGTAGGGATGCAAGTGCAAAGCTCTGAGCTGCCTCAAGCGCATCCCACCAGCCCACGGATGTCGTGGATTAGCTGGCGTACATGGCCAGACCTGCCGCCTCCCATTTGATTTCCCTAGCTTTTGTTTAACAAGTCTGCACGACAGGTTCGCGCAGCCATTCAAAACACGCGTCTATGGGGCGCATAGGAAAAATCATGACATTTGCATTTCAACACCATCACGCTGCGATGCTGCTCAAGTACAGCGGTATTAGCTTTATTTCGGGTGCTGTGAACCACGGCTTTTTTAGCGGTGAGCGTTCGCTGTGGACGGCGGCGATCGGCATCAGCTTATTTGTGCTGGGCGCTCTTTTAGAACATCGTTTGACTGACAGCGATGACGAGCCAGAGCAAGTCAGCTTGTTGCGCACTTTGGGTATCGGGGCATTGCTCTCGATCGGCTTGGGCTTTTTCACCGGTGGTTTGCAGCACTTCCCAGATTCTCCAGCGCGTAGTGCGTGGGTTGTGCCATTGGGCTTTTTCATTTCAGTTTTGGCATTGGCGCTGAGCAGCAGCTACACGTGGCGTCGTGGCACCAATGTGTATGTGTTGGTGGTGGGTATGTTGGTGAGCGTCGGAAGCTATGGTGCTTGGCAATGGCTGTTGCATCACCCTGAGCTCGCGGCTATAGACGATAGCCACGGCCACTCACACGGTGAGACAGCACATGCGCCATCCGAAACTGGCCTGATTGCTTGGGCCATCAGCCGCAGCGTAGAGGTGCGCATGGATGACCAAATGCGCTTCACTCCTAGCCGTGTGGATGTGCAAGCGGGCGAAACGATTCGCTTTGTGCTGCACAACGATGGCCGAACCACACACGAAATGGTGTTGGGTGACGAAGCGCAAATCAAATCTCATGCCTTAGAAATGCAGCAAAGCGCAGCACACGGAGATGGGCATAGCCATGGTGCAGGTGCAGCTATTTCAGTGCCGGCTGGAAAGAGTAAAGAGTTGGTGGTGAAGTTTGACCAAGCCCAAGCCCAAGCTTTTCAAATGGCGTGCTTGATTCCTGGCCATTACGAGGCAGGCATGCGCGGCACGGTGAATGTGCAAACCGCACCTGTGCAGCAACACAACCCACAACAGCCAGCGACTATCCCTGCCGCGCACCACGACCACACTCAGCACAAGCATTGATTGTGAGTGGGCCGTATCAGCGGCCCTTCTCAACGCCCAGTTTTGCTACTGCCCCATTGGTCCATAAGGCGTTGGTCGCGAGCCATTTCAGCTTCCAACGTGTCTTTTGGTAACTGGCGAAGGCACTCCTCCATAGTTTGCGGATCAAGCTTGGGCGTGGATGGCTGCTCCTTGCGTATTTGCGCAGAAGTACCGTCCCATGCAAAGGGATTGCTAAAGGCTGGCGTGTCAGGCAAGCAGTCGTCCTTGTAGCTGGGTGGGCCGTCGTTGGCATAGGGGGTGAACGAAATCGTTTTCTCAAAAATCAGCGGCTTGCCAGTGGGCGTGGGTGGCAGCGGCGGCATGGACTCGATGGCGCGGCGTGCCAACTGCTCGGCTTTGGTGGACGTGCTCCACAGCGTGTCGAGTTTGGCCAATCGGCCGTCTGGTGCAATTTCAATGCGAAAGCGCACCACGCCTTGATCTGGCCCTTCAATGGCTGTGCCCATCATGCTGCGCACTTGTTGGCCCCAGTTGTGGCGATAGCCTTTGCTGTTCTTGTTGGTGTACTTGGCGGCAAACGCCCATTCTTCGGCGGTTGGCGCTGGTGGTGCCGCCATTGATGCAGGTACCTTGTCCGTAACTGCATCAGCTGGCAAAGGCGTTTGTGTCTTCTCGACTTTTTGAGCTTCAGCAGAACGAGGCGGCTCACTCTTTACAAAAAATATCTCTGCGTCTTGCTCTTGCTGAGCTGGCTTATCTAGCTTGAACTTCAAGTTACCAAGAAGCCCCAGCAATAAGACGTGCGCAAACACGGTAATACCAAGCGCAATAAAGCGCACTTTTCCACGTACAAACTTTGAGTTCACAGTCCCTGTTTAGGCATGCTGCCCGCGACCTTGATAGAAAGCAATTTTTTCATGGAGATGTACTTGATAAGCGATTGCTAATATTATTGTCCAACTGATTCACACTAGGGTATTCCATGCAACCAGCTGATCATTGGGAAAGCGTCTATCGCAGCAAGAGCTTTGACTCGGTAAGTTGGTATGCGCCACATTTGGATGAATCTCTACGACTGATTGAGCAACTGTCGCCAGAAAAAACTGCTGCCATTGTTGACATTGGTGGCGGAGAGTCAACTTTGGTGGATGACTTACTTCGCCGTGACTACACGGATGTCTCTGTACTTGATATTTCTGCAACTGCCATTGAATTTACCAAGCAAAGACTTGGCCCCAGCGCAGTTGATGTTGGATGGCATGTTGGTGACATTACTCAGTATGACTTTGGCGACAAGAAATTTGACTTGTGGCATGACAGAGCTGTGTTTCACTTTTTGACTGAACCTGCAGCTAGGCAAGCATATGTTGATTTAGTTCGTCGTTCGGTCAAGTCAGGTGGCTATGTACTCATGGCAACTTTTGGGCCAAATGGACCGCTCAAATGCAGCGGTCTAGATGTAGTGCGGTATGACGATCAAAGCCTGCATCAAGAATTTGGGGATGGATTCCATCTGATTGGGAGCGAGCTAAACAGCCATGACACCCCTATGGGGACGAATCAACAGTTTTTGTATTGCTGGTGCAAGGCTTAATCTGTAGCAGTCAATACTCGCTGGGCAGCATGATGACCCAATGCAGGCCATCCCAGCAAGCGTACAGAGTGATTTCATCAAGCGGAAAGTCCGTGTACGAGATTTCTTGACGGGCGTGTTCATTGCCGTTGCCATCGTCATAAACCATCGTCGCTCGACTGTCTTTGACAATGACCTTGACTTGTACAAACCAATCGCTTGTGCCAATCTCACTTAGGTGACTGGCGATAGCGTCCATCATCCAGAAGCACTCTGCGTTTTCAGCCAAGTACTTGGTTCCGTCAGTGAGTAGATGCTTGCGGGAGATTCTGTAGTAGCCCGTTGTGCCAATGAAATGTGCGAGTTGGCATTCGTCAAACTGTTTCATAAGAACCTCACAGCTTGGTGCTACTGAGAGCAGACTGTACGTTGGCTAGCCGGTCAAGCCGTAATCCGCTAAGCACGTTGTTGGTTAGGTAATGGATGCACCAGTTAACGGCTGTGGCTTTCTCTGTGTCCGTTTCAGCATCGCGGAACTTCTCAAGGTAGTTGTCCACCTCTTCCGCTGCTCGTTCAAGAGCTTGACGAGTTTGGAGAATGGCAGTCTTTGCTGCATCCCGCTTGTGCTTCGAGCTCAAATAAGCAATGTCGTTAATTTCTAAATCAATCATGAACCGCTCCTGTGTGTTGCTATGCACGCAGTGTTTGTTCAATGACAAAAATGGACAACCGAAGTCCTGAAGGTTTGGCGGGTTACCTAGCAAGCCCTGTAAGCTGTTTTCTGCTTGCTCAGCTACTTTGCTAAGCGAGGGCTTCAAATCTCGCGCTGTAGCGCTGATTTGACGGGGATTAGCGTTTCAGAAAAGGGTCCTGCAGCCCTAAATTTCTGCGCTGTGGATTTTTTAGGTGAAGTACTTATGCTTTTGGGGTGGTGATTTCTACTCACCCCCCATTGAGAGTATTGCTGTTACCGATGAGAGCCTATGTGTTGTTGTCGGTTAAACCGACAACTTTGTATGAGGGGCAACTTTATGTGGCTTATTAAACAGATAAGGAATATGATTTCCAAATGAGCAGAGAAGAAGTTACCAAAATCGCAACTGACGGCTTGCGGTACAAATCTAAAAAAAGTGGTACGCCCTTTGGCGGTTCAAGTGCTATGGGCACGATGAGTTGTTACAAGTGCGGTCTTCACAAGCCGCGATCACTAGGAACTTTCAAACGCTTGCTAAATCAAAGCATGTTTGTATGTAGCGATTGCAGCCCAGCTAAAGCCTGACCTCATATGTCACAAGAAGAATCACTGACGCATCCAAGTCCAAGATGTGATTCTTGCGTTTACGTCATGCCATCTGAGACTTCGCCAACTGCATTGCGCTGTGGTCATCAATATTTCTTGGCATCGCCTCTCATGAGGAAATTCACACGAATGGATCATTACCCAGTGGTTAAAGAAGCAAACGCATGTGAGTCGTGGACTGATACATCTACTTGAAAGCGAGCCTAGCTCGCTTGTGCTTTCACAAATCTCTTTCGCTTATCGCTCAGAGTTTGTTCAGCACATTTTTCTTTTAAGTTCAATCTAGATTTAATAAATTCTATGAATGTTTTTAAGTTTTCTTTTTAGTACTTGGACTTGAAGACTTTCGATAGATTCAATCCACACTGAGCCTTAAGCAGACAAGGCTCAGTTTTTGGGCAACGTTCTTTCGATGAGTTCGTTACCACAGCACTTCAGCACAACCTCAATGGGTAAGGGCGGTTTCGCGGTCTCCTTTTACGTGCGTCTTTGAAACGCAACATCTGCGATAGCCGAAGTGCCAACAGTCGCAGGGTTCGCAAGTTGCTGTGTAAGCAGGGCTTGCTCGTGATGCAAAGGCCTAGGGCCAGTCATCTTTGTGCTTTGATTTCTTCCTTGCGTCAATTGGGCAGCAACATCCAACAGCATCCTCGCGGGTAGTGACAACAAGTCTCCGCTACCGCTCGAAAATTCCATCCCTGCGAACACCAATGTCCAGGTTTAGGGTGTCATAGCAACTGAGTGACACAGCTCGTTCTCGGTAGTAATAAATGGCAGCACAAATACGGTTCCTTGATTTGCCTGTCATGTTTATTTAGCTAAACCAAATAAAACCCAAATGAAATCTGGCTGTATTTCATTGGTTTTTGGCAAAGTCCGTCCAAAGCATCGGGTTTCAAATGGCGCTCGGTTGCTCAAACCAAAACTCTGAAAATAAAGTTGTGAGCGTCATTAACAACAGAGGAACAAATGATGTCCACACTCGCAGTTTTGAAACTATCCGCAACTAAGAAGTCACAAAGCGTTACGCCTGCAGTTCAGCGTCGCAACAAGCTGAACAAGAAGATTGCGGAGCAAATCCAGCTCGCTAAGGCGCACTTGGCAGGTGCTAACTACACAGGCACAAGTCTGCGCACCATCCGTGACGATGACGGTATTCGTCGCATGGTTGAAGTTCCAAAGAAAGTTCGTGCTTGGTGGTGGAACGCTGAGAACGGCAAGATTGCGCTCAATGTCCGCTATGGCGCTCGTGTTGTTTAAATCAGCAAGGGCAAAACAGCCGTAGAAGTCGCCACGCCCAATGACTTGATCCCAACGTTGGAGTTGATCAAGAAAGCTGTAGACGCAGGGGAGTTAGATATCCAGCTGGAATCAGCCAGCGTCAAGCTCCGTGAAGGCTTTGTGAAGTAATCATGGAAAGGCAGCACTCTCTTAACGCAGGGTGCTGTCTAAGTAAGAAACAGTAGTGTCTTTTTTGAAACTCTATGACCTACGAAATCCAAACATCCCCAAACACTTTCATTGACGCGACCCTTCGTCGTCGCATTGAAGTTCACGGTATTGAATTTGATGAAGCATTTATTGCTGACTTGATCTCAAAACACATGCGTGATTCAAATCGAACAAGCAAGCCGACAATTTCCACGGCATTTGAGATTTACATGCATGAGAGTGCTTCGGCGCACAGGCGTAAATTTCGTGAAAACGCTAATCTGTATTTCAACTACTTCTATCAATTGTTTGGTGACATCCCACTTGATGAATTGAAGCACCACCACATTACGCAGTACAGGGACCATCAGCTTGCAAGAGGTTTGCGTCCTGCAAGTGTTCGTAAACACAACAACACTTTGAACGCCATTCTCAATATGGCGTTCAAACACTTAGACATTGATCGCTTAAGTCCCTTTCGTTCGCTGAGGATAAAAGGTGAAGGCGTAGATGTCCGCCCCATTCCGTTAATAACCAAGGACATGCTCTATCAAGTCAAAGACCGACTGCTTGCAAATGACGCTCCGTACAGATGGATTGGACTGATACAGCTCAATACAGGCATGCGTGTAAGTGAGCCATCTTTAGCCAGACTTGAAGACTTGGTTCTAGAGCACGACATTCCACATTTGTGGGTCCGTAAAAACGCACTTACTGATCGCAAGACTAAAACGAGTATTCGAGCTGTGCCACTTATCGGTGTTTCTTTAGTCGCAGCTAAGAAGTTGCATGACTATGCCAAGTCTCGAAATAGTGAATGGCTTGCTCCCAACTACGCAAGAGACAACGGCAATACAAGTTGCTCAGCCATCATCAACAAAACATTACGAGATTTGAACTTTCGCAGTCACATGTTCCGTCATGCATTTATCGACAGACTAAAGGCTTGCAATGATGTTCCTACCCGTGTGGCTGAGAGCATTACAGGACACTCGCGGGGTGGTTCAGAGTTTGATAGTTACGGCTCAGTTGGTTACACCTTAGAACAAAAGTTGGAGGTATTGCGTCGAGTTGAAGTTTGATTCAAAGGCATCGCGGATAAATAAAAGAAAAGGAGACCGCGATGCGTCTTGATGAATTTGCCAATGCTGAAGACCAGATGGCTTTATGGAAGCTGATTAACGATAACGTCTGGCAAGCAATAGAAACCCAACGCCAGCAACAGGCTAGGGAGGCTCAAGCTAAAGCAGCCAAGGCCAAGTTGAAACCTCGCAAGGGTCGCAAGGGGGCATCTCCAAAAATCAGCATACCCAGCGTTGGGCCTAAGCCACCCCCACCGAAAAAACCAGTGGCCCCACCCAACCCCCAGCAAGTTAAGACCCAACCCCCACAGAGGGTTACTCAGGCTCAACAGTTAGCCACGAGGCAGCAGGGCGTTCAGCCACGCCCAACAGCATTACCTGCGACTCCAGCAAATGCGTCTTTAGCGCCGAAAGACGGGGTATTTGCCCCAGATATAGCGCAAAAAAATTCCGAGTTTCGTGGTGACGACAGGCATAGCAAAAATGGTTACTTAAAGAATGCTGGACTGAAGAACTTGTAGTGGACCCCGCTCTCTTTGGCTTTCTTCACGTAGCTGTTGAATGATTTTTTCTAGCTGACCAGCTTGCGTAGAACCAAAAACAACAATGCCAAAAGCTCTACCAAACGCAGCCTGAATAACAAAAAGTTGATGGTCTGTAGTGAGCGAAATTTTGTATTCAAACTGACTATTTAGAAGCTTTGCAGATCGTTGAATTGGAGGTGTGTTCCCAGAAATGTCTCTCAATAAATTAAAAGGCAAATACCCTTGCGGTCGCACAAGTTCTGCATTGGTAAACCATGTAAGAAGTAGACATCCATCTTGCGGGAAAATTTTTTCACTATTTAGGTAATAAATGGCTTTGGATAATTTTTTAGAAAAAATCTCTACCGCTGATTGCATCTCATCCGTAACGTTTACAACGCAATTCTCTTGATGAGTTTTGCCTTTTTTTAAGGGTATGCCCAATGTTCGGTTTGTTCGGCGCGCCTCTACAGCAGACGGCATCATTTTTTGAAATAGCGTTGGATACTGCTTATGCACACGCTTGACTAACCCTGTTAGCTGCGGGTCTTCAATTCCAGTGTCATTAAAAGCATCCATTCGTCCCATCATCGCAATTAGCATGTCTTCATCGCTAGTGCCGTGATTGCAATCACTACATGACGAAAACTCAAATCCTTCGGGCCATGCTCTGTTGTCAAACATTCCGCGTGGAGGGCAATGTTCAATAGTTGTTGCCAGATTTTCTCCTCCACAGAAAATACAGTTTGGTTGTAGTTTTAGTAATCTTTCGCGTTTTATACGTGAGTTACCCATAATTTTTTAAGGCGCAGATTGGTAAACCATATCCCTAAGAGCATTAAGCGACGGGATCGGATGTGATGTTCGATCGATTGCATTGCTGCGTTCATTTGGCGGCGTCATTCCAATCACGGTATGTGTGAATGAGCCTGTTGGCATATTGCTTGCCAAAAGTTGGCTCGCACATTGGATTGCGCTTAGTTCCCAAGAGTCAGCAGCTCGGCCTTCAGATTCAATCGCGTCTATGAACTCCAACAAAATTTCCTTAGCAAAATCTTTTTTCTCATCTTTACTAAGATTTGCCCAATCTTCACCATGCGGGTACTTTCCTGCTATAGAAAATTTATCCATGTGTTTATTTCTTAAGTAAAAGTTCAGTTTAGAAGCATTTGACTAGCCCGACAAGCTGCTCGTTGATATTCCATTACTGAGACGACTTCAGCATATTTTTAGCCAGCGTTGTATAGGTGATTTGAGTGCCGCATGAGCCCGTTTAAGCGCCAGTCACGCAAACACTTTGTCGGTTTAACCGACAACTGATGAGTAGGGGTACTTGACACACAGTTGGTAAATTCAAACAAGCTAGTGGCGTAATTGCTAAGCCCCACTAGAAACGTGGAGCCCTATTTCAATGCGCCATTAAGTTATTTGAGGTCAACATAAACAGTCAAGCCGGATGTCATTGAAGACGCGGTGGTGCGCGAAATCCCTGACAAGCGAAGCTTGCCCAAAGACTGAGCAGTCTTTGTTTAACGTGCGTTGGACTGAGTAGAGGTCAACGCACGGTTAGCTTTGATGGCTTGGCCCAGCTCAATCACCGCAAGCGCGTAGTAGCTGCTCCAGTTGTAGCGCGTCACCACATAAAAGTTTTCAGTGCCTGCCACATAGCTGGGCGGCTCATCGCCGTTGAACAGCTCAACTAAAGCCAAGGGGCCAGTGTGCTTTTGCGCTTGCTCATCCAGCACCGCACCTTTGGCGGTGAAGTTGCTCACGCTGAACGACGGCAAGATGTCGGGGGCCAGTAAAGTAGGTTTGTCTAAACGCGCCTCGTCAAAGCCCACGGGGTAGTGCGTGGGCATGCCGGTTTGCCAGCCGAAGGCTTTGAAGTAATTGGCCACCGAGCCAATCGCGTCCACTGGGCTGTTGCGCAGGTCAATGCGGCCATCGCCATCAAAGTCCACCGCAAACTTGGCCACGCTCGAAGGCATGAACTGTGGCCAGCCCATGGCACCTGCAAAGCTGCCCGTGGCACTGGCATTGCCTTGGCTGTGTGCTTGCGCTAAGAAATGCCCCAGTTCTGATTTGAAAAACGCTTGACGCTCAGCCGCGCGGGGGTGTGCCGCAGGGAAGTTGAGGGTGAGTGTGGTTAAGGCATCGAGCACACGATAGTTGCCCATGTTTTGGCCGTAGAAGGTTTCCACACCGATGATGCCCACAATCATTTCGGCGGGCACGCCGTAGGTTTGCTCGGCGCGGGTGAGGGCGCTTTGGTGGGTTTGCCAAAACTGGGTGCCTGCGTCGATGCGTCGACTTTCAATGAATCGCTCACGGTACGCACGCCAGTTTTTGGCCGTTGGCACTGTGGGTGGCAGCACCATCTTGGGCACGCCCTTTAAATGTTGGGCCTTGCTGATTTGCTCGCGCACCCATGTTTGGGGTAGCTTGTATTGCTGGGCCAGTTCGTCGGCGAGGGCGATGGCTCCTGTGGTTTTTCCGTAGACGGGACCACGGGTGGATGCTTTGTGAGCGGCAGCTTTGTGCGACACCGCTTTGTGTGCCTTCGCATGCGGTTTGTTAGAGGCATGGACGGTCAATGCAGCCAACAGCAAGAACGTGGCGGTGATTTGACGTAAAGCAAGATTTGTCTGCAAAGCCATATAAAGCGGGGATGTATGTGTTTTCACGCAGTATTTGCGAGGGAAAAAGCTAGGCCCACATGGTAAGCTGACTTGAAGAAGAACCGAGGCAGATGAGATGAGCAAAACTGGTTATTACACGCATCCCCTGTGCATGAAGCATGAGATGGGCGAAGGCCACCCAGAGTGCCCCGAGCGCCTCAGCGCCATTCAAGACCGCTTGCTCATCAGTGGCGTGGATTTAGGCCTCACTGCTATTGAGGCGCCCGAAGCACCTTTGGCCGATATTGAGCTGGCCCATGACCGCATGTACATCGCGTCTTTGCGCGGCTTGTCGGACCAGCTGGTGGAAGACATGGCTGCTGGCGGCCCCGCCTATGGCCACTTGGACTCTGACACCAACATCAACAGTTACACATGGAAAGCCGCCTTGGCCTCTGCTGGCGCGGCTGTGGCCGCCACCGATGCGGTGATTGCAGGCGAGTTGGCCAATGCGTTTTGCGCGATTCGCCCACCTGGGCACCATGCATCACGCAGCAAAGCTGGTGGTTTTTGCTTTTTCAACAACATCGCCATTGCGGCCAAGTACGCGCTAGAGCGCCATGGCTTGAAGCGCGTGGCAGTGGTCGACTTTGATGTGCATCATGGCAATGGCACCGAAGACATCCTCAGTGGTGACGACCGTGTGTTGATGGTCAGCTTTTTTCAGCACCCGTTTTACCCGCACAGCGGCACGGAGCATCCCGCTGCCAACATGCTCAACATTCCAGTCCCTGCCTACACCAAGGGCATGGAAGTACGCGAGCTGATTGAAACGCATTGGGTGCCTCGCTTAGAAGAGTTCAAGCCCGAGATGATTTTCATCAGCGCTGGCTTTGATGCCCACCGCGAAGACGACATGGGGCAAATGGGACTGACCGAGCAAGACTACGCTTGGATCACCCACCGTCTGCGTGACATTGCGGCGCGTCATGCCAAAGGGCGCATCGTGTCTTGCCTAGAAGGCGGGTACGATTTGAGCTCGCTGAGTCGCAGCGTCGAAGCGCATGTGCGCGTGTTAGCAGATATTTAATCCATGAATGAATTACAAGAATGGTTGCTGGACTTGCAAAGTCCAGCGATTGCCTTAGAGCTCGCCGGTTTGGCGCTGTGTTTGGCTTTGGCTTGGGTTTTGAGCTGGGCGTTTGGGCGGCAATACACCGGCCGAGCGTCGATCTTGTTTGGCCGCCGTCTGATGGACGGGGTGCTATTTCCTGCGCTGGCTTTGCTATTGACATTGGGTTTGAAGCTGATCCTGATGAAGTTTCAACGCGTGCCCTTGTTGAAACTGGCACTGCCCGTGCTGGTGTCGCTGGTGTTGATTCGACTGATTGCACGTGTGTTGGCTGCTGTGTTTCCGCATTCGCGTGGGGCACGCATCTTGGAGCAATTGGTGTCTTGGATGGCTTGGGGCTTGGCCGTGTTGTGGTTCACCGGCTTGTGGGCCCCTTTGATGGCTGAGCTGGATAGTTGGCAATTCATGCTGGGCAAAACACGCATCAGCGTGACTCATGTGTTTGAAGTGGTGTTCACCTCTGGCATGGTGTTGGTGCTGGCCTTGTGGCTGTCGGCTACGCTGGAGCAGCGCGTGCTCAGCCGTGCGTTTGATGATTTATCCATGCGCAAAGTGGCGGCCAACGCCATGCGCGTGCTGTTGCTGCTCATCGGTACTTTGTTCGCTCTGTCCTCGTTGGGCTTTGACCTCACAACGCTGTCTGTCATAGGCGGTGCATTGGGCGTGGGTATTGGCTTTGGCTTGCAGAAACTGGCCGCCAACTACGTGAGTGGCTTTGTGATCTTGCTCGAGCGCTCATTGCGCATTGGCGACTTTGTGCGCGTGGATGGCTTTGAAGGCCGTGTGACCGATATCAAGACCCGCTATACCTTGGTGCGTGCCGGCAACGGCAGTGAGTCGGTGGTTCCCAATGAGTTGTTGCTGACGCAACGGGTCGAGAACTTGTCGCTGGAAAGCCGCCATCTGCTGCAAACCTGTACGTTTTGGGTGGGGCTGGAGAGTGACGTCGAGCGTGTGCAAGCCCTGTTGGTTGAGGCAGCTTTGGGGGCGCAATGGGTGCTGTCCTCGCCCGAACCCTTGGCCTTACTGGCTGAAGTGGCACCACAAGGCCTGAAGTTCAATTTGAATTTTTGGATGGAAGATCCAGTCAACGGCCAGTCATTGACGCGATCGCGCGTCAATATCGCTGCACTGAGCGCTTTGCGAGCGGCTGGGGTGTTGCTGGTGCACTCGCCGCAAGAGGTGGTCTTGCGTCATTCGACCTGAATTTCCCTAGGGACTTCCCTAGAAAAGCACGGTCGTTCGATAAAATGTGTGCTTTGATCTCTACAATGTTACGTTTACGTAAACGTCAATCTGTTTAATTCTAAAAATTGGAGCTTTTGCCATGAAAGTTTTGGTCGCTGTCAAACGCGTGGTGGACTACAACGTCAAGGTCCGCGTCAAGTCGGACAACTCGGGCGTTGACATTGCCAACGTCAAAATGAGCATGAACCCCTTTGACGAGATCGCGGTAGAAGAAGCCGTGCGCCTCAAAGAAAAGGGCGTGGTCACTGAAGTGATCGCTGTCTCTTGTGGCGTGGCCCAATGCCAAGAAACTTTGCGCACTGCCATGGCCATCGGTGCAGATCGTGGCATCTTGGTTGAGACCTCAGAAGAGCTGCAACCCTTGGCCGTGGCCAAGCTGCTCAAGGCCTTGGTGGACAAAGAGCAACCAGGCTTGGTGATTCTGGGCAAGCAAGCGATTGACGACGATTGCAACCAAACCGGCCAAATGTTGGCGGCTTTGGCTGACATGCC